>TARA_B110000116_G_scaffold116522_1_pt1 | contig 16675 bp, 13 predicted proteins | sample TARA_B110000116 | Tara Oceans TARA_B110000116 (sample SAMEA4397355) | marine metagenome | biome: Polar Biome; feature: [ZZZ] marine water layer (ENVO:01000295); material: water (ENVO:00002006), including particulate matter (ENVO:01000060) such as... | depth 199 m
GTACCGGCTGTTCTGTATATCACAGGAGACGGATCGATATTAAACGGGAGTGGGGCCGACGCAGTACTTTGGGGCGTAATCGTTGGAATCTTGTTAGCAGCAGTCATGTACAAAGCCCAGGGCATTATGGAGTTGAGAGAGGTCACAGCTTTCACCATCAAGGGAGTCCAAGGTCTAACTCCAGTAGTGATTGTGTTGGCACTTGCATTTGCAATATCTGGAACCCAGCAGGCTTTAGGCACTGGAGTGTGGTTGGCACAGGTTGCTCAAGCGACTGTAAATCCAGGATTTATACCAGCTATCATTTTTCTACTTTCATGTGTAATGGCTTTTTCTACAGGTACTTCTTGGGGAACTTTTGCTATCATGATTCCCATTGTTGTCCCAATGGCAGGGTTGTTAGAATTGGACTTAGGTTTGACCTTAGCTGCAGCTCTTGGCGGTGGAATTTTTGGGGATCACTGTTCTCCGATTTCCGACAGCACTATTGTGTCTTCAATGGCTTCAGCTACAGATCATATTGATCATGTCCGCACTCAACTTCCCTATGCTATATTGGCAGCTTCAGGTGCTTTAGTATTGTTTGTCGCAACTGGTTTTATACTGTGAGAATGATGCTGGATTAGTAGCGAATCATCTTCCATAATAGAAGATCAAGCCTCCGCTGATACTTCCGGAGATAACATCCAGCTTGCCATCCGCGTTGATGTCGACGAGTGATGGTGTAGCGTAATTGTTTAGTGATAGAGAGAAGGCTGGGTCATGTTTGAAAGAAACCTCCTCTTTAGAATTCTCTTCTCGATACATTAAAATCTTCCCGGTTTCGCTGCCGATGAATAGTTCATATTTACCGTCGGCATTAATATCGGCGAAAGTCGGAAAACTTCGACGACCGACATCGATGTCTGCGAATCGATCACTGACGAGCTCAAAAGAGGGATTTTTAGTAGTTCCGACGTTACGATAAAAATTCAACTCTCCAGAAGACTCACCTACAAAAAGGTCTAAATCTCCATCATGATCTATATCTTGGAGTGTTGGCGCACTATTGCTTCCTCGAGTGAGAGTGATCCAACCATTCTCATCAAGGACGAAGTTGGGTTTGGATCTAGTACCTTGGTTTCTAAAAAATCCAATCCCTTTATTCCATGTTCCTACAAGCATGTCTAGGTCTCCATCGCCGTCTAGATCTCCAAGCGTGGGAGCGTAGTGGTAGTTTTCGAATAAAGGGATGTGACTACGTTGGTGAAAGACTGGATGTGTTTTAGTGCCAGTATTTTCGAAATAAAACATTCGAGAAGTCGCATTGTCTTCGGGGTCGATTTTATTTGTTGCCAGCATGTCTAGATCTCCGTCGCCATCCAGATCGGCAAAGGTGGGTATGCTTTCACTTCCAAAATCTAGCGTATAGATGAATCTGGTCGTTTGCTGAACAAAACCTTCATCTGTATTCTCATAAAAATGAAAATTTTCGATTGAGCTTAAGTTGGGATTGAAAGCTCCGCCGAGTACCCCTAAGAATAAATCCAGGTCTCCGTCTGCATCTATATCCTCCAGAACGGGTACGTTGTATCCACTTGTGGAGATTTTAGTGTTGATCGGTTCGATTGAAGATGGCTCCGTTAGAAACAAGGGAGTAGAGCACGAACCAGTGTTTTCTATATATAAAACACCAGGCTCAAAGAAATCGCCCCAGAAAAAATCTAAGTCTCCGTCTGCATCTATATCCGCAAAAGTCATAGAGTTTGCACCGTGCAGGGTGCCAAATTGACCCAGAATTTCTATTCCCTGAAAATTGTTTTCGACGAATTGAAATACAGGACGGTTTTTTTGCTGGTTGTTAGGAACTTCAAGCCGTGTAATGGTTCCTTCTACTCTCCCAAGGAAAAGGTCCCAGTTGCCGTCGCAATCAAGGTCATTAATACTGGGGATATTTTGTCTATCTGCAAAAACAGGTGCATCCTGTATATCTCTAAGAGAATCACTGACTGCGAGGAAAGCTGCGGACGTAGCTGTTCCGATGTTCCGGAAATATTTGATATAACTAAAAGGCTCTTCGGCGAGCAAATCCAGGTCCCCGTCACTATCAAAATCAAAAAATCGACTCCATTCACCTATGGGAATGTCATGGTAATGGTCGGTATTCCATGAGTATATGGGTTCTTTTGAATTGCCAATATTTTCAAAAAAAGTCAGTTTGTCAGTTTGTTCTTGAAGAAATAGATCTAGGTCACTATCGCCATCAATATCCACAAACTGTGGCCTGGGAACATTGAACCCCCCAGAGAAGGGTGTGTGGTAGGCAGTTCCATTTTTGTCTAGTACGGGGAAGGGATCAACATTACGACTAAACTCTAAAGGGCTACTTTGTTGTTCCGGGGATAGCTCAGAATCAAGCTCTACTGATCGCATACTAGTACAACTGATATTAAAAATAATGGACAAGCCACAAAGGAATTTCCTCAAAAAAAATCTATTAGTCATGGGCTTTAAGCACGTCGCCTACAACTAAGTTAGTTAGCAATAAAAAACTTGTCAGTTTCATGTTTTTTCCGAATCAATTATGAATATTGATGATGATCTTAGTAAATATCATAGACAGGCGAATCAGGAGGGCAAGGGCCAGGATCAGTGTTATAGTTGGAACCGTATTAAATAAATTAAAGGGGTGTGGTTCAATGAATTCGATGACTTCTATGAGCAGGACTGTCAGTTTCAGTTTGTTCTTCGCTGTGATAGTTGTTTGTAGCCCAGAATCTCAAGTCAATGAATCCCAAGGTTCTGACCTAAACCCTTTACTCTACGTCAATCGATTCACCGAAGAACCTCCTGAGCGTTTCCAAATCCAATTCATCACTACAAAAGGTGACTTTATCGTTCAAGTGTACGCAGCTTGGGCACCGATAGGGTCAGCAAGGTTTTACAACTTAGTGAAACAAGGCTGGTACGATGGAGTTCGGTTCCACAGAGTTTTGGAAAATTTCACCGTTGGCTGGGGGATTCATGATGATCCTTACGTAAATTATTTTTGGCAGAAAGAGTTGTTGCCAGACGATCCTTCCTTCGAATCGAATACAAAGGGTAAGATTTCTTTCGCTCGGAGCGGACCGAACAGTAGAACCACACAGGTATTTGTAAACTATAAAGATAATTCCAGTCTCGATGATCAATTTGTGCCTTTTGGTGAGGTCTCTAGAGGTATGGAAGTTTTGGAAGATCTTTATGCTGGCTATGGCGATGGTCCTCCAAGGGGAGATGGTGTGTATCAGGCGATGGCTATTGCACGGGGCCATGAATATTTTGAAGAGGGATTTCCAAAGCTGGATAGAATTCTTCAGGCTACTATACTTGGAGAGACTGTCCTCCCCTGAGATCTAAAACAGATTGGTAGAATAAATTTTGTCTTCTATTGAGTTTTTTCATTGATGGTGGTAATGGTTTGAAATGATCAGGGGGTCTTCTTATAAGAGTATTAAGGGGATGTGCGTTCTATCAATTAACTTCTATTCACAGAGCGATGGAGATGTTCCAATGAGATGTACGGAGATGTTACGAGTAGTTTTTGCCCTGACGATTTTTGTCTGTGGTTCACTCTTGGGAATGGCTATGCCCGCCGGAGCTTTACAAGCTCGCACTCAAGTTGTGATGTTGGGTACAGGCAATCCTAACCCGACTCCAGATCAGTCTGGGCCTGCAACCGCGATAGTCGTAGACCAACAAGTGTATTTAATTGATGCTGGGCCTGGCATTGTGCGCAGAGTGGAGGCAGCACGGCTGAAAGGGATAGAACCATTTAATGCGAATAGCCTTAACAAGGTTTTTCTTACCCATCTTCATTCCGATCATACTTTAGGACTTCCCGATCTTATGTTTTCCCCTTGGGTTTCGGGCCGGACCGAGTCGATATCGGTGTATGGTCCTCCAGGAACAAAACGGATGACTAACCACTTGGAAGAAGCATGGTCTGAAGATATTTATATGCGATTGTTTGGACTTGAACCTCGCTCTTCGACTGAAGGTTATAAGGCTTCAACTCATGAAATTGAAGGACCCGGACTCATATACTCTGACGAATTAGTTCGAGTATATGCGATTCCAGTAGTGCATGGGAGTTGGCCTGCTGCCTACGGATATAAGTTTGAGACGCCAGACCGGGTGATAGTGATTTCTGGAGACGCTGCTCCAAGCCCAATACTTTTTGAAGCTTGTGATGGTTGTGACGTTTTAATTCATGAGGTTTACTCACCAGTTGGCTTGGAGAGTCGTCCTCCCGAATGGCAACGATATCATCGTAGCTACCATACTTCCACCGTTGAACTGGCGGAGATGGCACAGAAGTCCAACCCCAAGTTGTTGGTCCTATATCATCAATTGCTGTGGGGTGTCCCTGACAATCTCACAGATGAAATTGAGGCATCTGGATACTTTGGCCGAGTGGTATCTGCAAGAGACCTCGACATTTTTTGAAGTTTCAGATCAATCAATCCCCAAGGGTTCAATTCACCTGTAGGGGCAGTCCTAAAACTGACCCACAGGTGAATTGACCACAGGCGACTGGTACCCAGAAAATTTCCCAGGACAGTCTTACAGGATTATTACATCGAATGCACTATAGCCCAGTTAGCTAATTGGCTAAGCGCTGAAATGACCTGATGAATTTAACAGTTAAGACGCCTTCCTGACATTATCTGCAGCAGGGCCTTTTTCGCCCTCTACTACGTCAAACTCAACTGTTTCCCCTTCACTAAGCGACCGGAATCCTTCGCTCTGGATTGCACTATGATGGACAAAGAGATCTCTGCTACCATCTTCTGGTGTGATGAATCCAAAACCTTTCTGGTCGTTGAACCACTTTACTGTTCCTCTACTCATTTCCTACTCCACTGTTTTGCTCCTAGTCTGGATTGTCCTACTTCAACGGACTCATCCGACTAGTTGACTCTCGCGGTATTCACCCCCGCGCTGGGTACATGGCATTCGCCACGATAAAAAAACGGGTTGCCATTGAGGCCCCCCGTATCAATGCGTTATAACACCTGATAACTGGTTCTTGCCTACTCATCTTTCTAAATAGTTAATTAAACTAATGTTACAAAATGGAGGGTAATCCCCGTAGGAGTCAAGCCTTTAGAAATTATTTTAGTGTTTGGGAAAGAAGACCCCACTGCAAGTAAGATGGTTTTCATCTGTGAAAAGCATCTCTTAATTGGCTAGTCGGCACTCCTTTGGCGACTGTTAAATTCCTTTAAGTATGGAATTGACAGATGGGATTGAATTGGCATAACCGTGGATTCCGAATTCAATATTTTGGATACATGGACGGCATTCAGCGTAATGCTTACTATGTCCGAAGGCGGTACTTGATATTTTAACAGAAACGTTCCTATCGCAGTGCTGTTCCTTCGACACCGTAACAGGAAAATTAGAATGAGACCTAAAGGCGACTGGATGGCGTGGATTATTAATACTCTGGCGGTTGTTTTGGTGACTGGTTGTATTGATTCCTCTGATAGTGCCCCCCTTAATGGCTCAATCACTGCAGACGAATTGAGTGGCGATCTTCATTTTCTTTCTGGAGATGCGATGGAGGGAAGGCTGGTCGGCACCCCAGGCATTGCAAAGGCGGCAGAATTCATAGCTGCACGATTCGACAGTCTAGGGTTGGAACCTGCTGGTGAGGCGGGATCTTTCTATCAGTCATTCAACCTAGTCCGATTTACTTTGGGTGAGAGCAATAGCTTTTCGATACAAACTGGGAGATCTTCCTCTATCTCAGAAGAACTCGGCGACCATTTCTATCCACTGAATTTTTCTGGAACGGGTAGTGCGCAAGGAGAGTTGATGTTTGCAGGGTTTGGCATAGTTGATTCCCAGCTGGAGTACGACGATTATGCGCAAGTTCCTGTGGAAGGCAAGGTGGTGATGGTCTTGGAAAGGGAACCAGGAGTGGAAGATCTATCCAGCAAATTTGATGGGGTCGTTACTTCAAATTCCTCTACGGGTTGGCGGAAAGCTCTTAACGCACAGCGACGTGGAGCAGTCGGGATCCTTTTTGTACGCGATATCCACAACAGATTAGCCACAGAAGACCCTATTTCATCTAGAAATTATTGGCCAGAAAATCAACGACGTATTGAACGTTTTTCCTTGGAAAAATGGACTGACCAGATTCACATTCCGGCAGTTCAGATTTCGGTTCAAATGGCTGAAAGATTGGTCAGTCGTTCTGGGTTTACCTTTCAAGAGCTGGCAATGGCATCTGAGACTTCTTCTGGCTTGGGAGCAATAGAGTTGCCAGGATTTGCGTTGTCACTTAATACAGCGGTTGATAGACATTTGGTGCCAGCAAGAAATATTCTGGGTCTTATTCGGGGTAACGATCCAGATCTGGCTAAAGAAGTTGTTCTCATCACAGCTCATCATGATCACAACGGATCTGATGGAGCAGATGTGTTTAATGGAGCTGACGACGATGGTTCGGGAACAGTGGCTCTTCTGGAGATTGCGGAAGCTTATACGAGTGCTAGCAGAGATGGTATCAATCCAAAGAGAAGTGTCCTTTTCGCAGCTTGGGATGCTGAAGAACGAGGGCTATTGGGTGCCTGGCAATATGCTGAAAACCCTTTGATTCACCTCAGTGACGTGGTAGCTGTCCTTAACATGGATATGATCGGCAGGAACGAGGAGGTCCCGCTAGAGGATGCCCCCTCAGGTAGGTTTAGAGGCTTAAGTGTTCAATCCAGTCAGTCGAACAGCAATGCAATAAATATTTTAGGCCACACCTATAGTGCAGATATGAAAAATCAAGTGGAAATTGCGAATCAAAACTATGGGCTAGATCTCAAGTTTCGTTATGACAATAACCGTTCTAATTTGTTGCGGCGGAGTGATCACTGGCCTTTTCTTCAGGTAGGAGTGCCAGCGCTATGGTTTCATACTGGCTTACATCCCGACTATCATACAACTAACGATATTCCAGAACTCATAGAGTATGGGAAAATGGAAAGAATCGTCAGATTGGTGCATCAGACGAGTTGGCAAATTGCGAATCAAAACGAGCGTCCTGTTTTTAGTCTTGCTCAAAGAGAAGACTTTTTGCTTAGCCAAGGTCCATAGGTATGATTGACAAAAAACACTCCGGGATGGTTGTTCGGCCACTGACACCGGTTATCGGTGCGGAAATCAAAAACATAGATCTTGGTGGAAGCCTCAGTGAAGCCAATGTAAAATTAATAAGAGAGGCGCTACATCGTTATCAAGTGATTTTCTTTAGGGATCAAGATATCACCGTGGAAGCGCAAAAATATCTGGGAGAGATTTTTGGGGAGCTGGTGGCACATCCCAACGATCCTGGCCTTGAAGGGCATCCCGAAGTAATGATCATACACGCAGATAAATCCTCTAAGCGAATTGCAGGGGAGCGTTGGCATTCTGACGTTTCCTGCACCGATGAGCCACCGATGGGATCAATCCTGAGGATTTTTCAAATACCAGAGTATGGTGGAGACACTTTATTCTCCAGTATGTATGCGGCTTACGATGGATTGTCTGAGATCATGAAAGAGTTTTTGGGTGAGCTAACGGCTATTCATGACGGCACTCCCTATTACACAAGCGTTAATCGTAAAATTGGTCGAGATGATGGAGGCAAGGAGTATCCCCAAGCCGAACATCCTGTGATTCGTACCCACCCTGAAACAGGAAGACGAGGAATTTTTGTCAACGAAATTTTCACTACTGATATTGTGGGACTAGAAAAATCTGAAAGTGATTTAATCCTGGGGTTCTTATTCGACCATGTGAAGAAACCTGAGTTTCAATGTCGGTTTCGATGGGAAAAAGATTCTATTGCTTTTTGGGACAATAGATGCACGCAGCATTTAGCTATGTGGGACTACTGGCCTGAAGTCCGTTCGGGTTATAGGGTAACAGTCAGAGGTGACAAGCCGTTTTAAAGAATCAGGTCCATTGGGGGGCCTGAAAGAAGTTAGGATACTATGGTAAAAGAAAGTCTGGATAAGCAGGATTTTAAGCAATTACAGCAGGATTGTTCATTAGAGGATGGTGGTTTCGGTCACCTTTTATCTGAAACAACATCACCTGAAAGATATTCTCGCAGAGATTTTATAAAAGGGATCATAGCTTCGGGAGTAGCTGTATCCGGCATCCCATATATGGTGAGTGGACAAGCTCGTCCCTCTTCGTCACTAGGATCTGTAGGAAGATTGATTTCTCTGAATGTGAATGATCAGGTTCGCAGAGTGGATGTCCTTCCCAGTGAAACCTTAGTAATGACTCTTCGCTATAAACTTGGTCTAACTGGAACGAAGCTTGGCTGTGATCGTGGTGAGTGTGGCGCTTGTACCGTTTTGATTGACGATATTAATCACTACGCTTGCTCCACCCTGACTCATCGAGTTCGTAATCGACAAATCACAACCATAGAAGGCATAGAAACCCCCCAAGGTGATTTGCATCCCGTTCAATCTGCTTTCGTAAAGGAGTTAGCTCCACAGTGCGGTTTTTGCACACCTGGACAGGTGATGTCGGCAGTAGCTTTGCTTAAGGAAAATCAGAATCCTACTCGGGAAGAAGCTAGAAAAGCCTTGTCGGGGAATCTCTGTCGGTGTGGAGCCTATGACCATTATCTTAACGGAGTCATGTCAGCTGCCCAGGAGATCAACCGTGGCTAACCTAATTGGCAGAGATTTCATACCGAGTGACATTTACAGCAAGGTGACAGGTAGAGCTAAGTACGCGGAAGATATCCGGATGGATGGAATGCTTTTCTGCAGGCTCTTAAAAAGTCCGATGCCTCATGCTCGGGTCAGAGGTCTAGACACTTCTGAAGCTCTGAGCATGGAAGGAGTTGTTGCTGTTTTGACCGCCGATGAAGTTCCTGTCACTCCTGGACCTTCAAACAACATATTAACAAATGAACCACATTTTGTCGGAGAGCCAATACTTGCTGTAGCGGCAGTCAGTGAGAAAATCGCACAAGATGCTATTGATCGAATAAAGATTGATTTGGAGCCTTTGCCTTTTTGCCTGGATCCACTGGAAAGCTTAAGGCAAGAAGGGGCTAATGCAAGAACGGATGGCAATACAATAGTGTCTCGTGAAGGGGTCCAAGAAATCAAATGGAAAGAGGAAGATTTCCTACAAGCTGCAGCTGGTGAACTCCCGATGGGTGAGCCTGGTGCAGAATGGTCTTACGGAGACCTGGAAAAAGGTTTTGACGGGGCCTCTTTGATTTTGGATGAGAGTTTTGTCACAGCGAGTAATGCGCATCACTCTATGGAACCCCGGTCAGCCATGGCTTTCTGGCAAAACGGGAAATGTCATGTTTATGGATCGAGTCAGAGTCAAGCCATAGTGGTGCCTGGTTTGGCCAGATATATTGGTATTGAACCAGAGGATTTGGTGTTTATAGGTCAATACTGTGGTGGTGGATTTGGATCCAAAGGAAGCGCCTATCCCTTAATGGCCATTCCCGCTCATCTTTCTAAGAAAACTAATAGGCCAGTTTTGATGAGGATTAGCAGGGCAGAAGAGTATTTTCTTGGGTCTGCACGGATTGGTTTTCAGGGAAGGGTAAAACTTGGGTTTCGCGATGATGGACGAATCGCTGCTGTTGACCTTTATATTGTTCAAGAAAATGGACCGAACACAGGGTTCGGAGATATGGGGAGCGCAGCAGATGCTGTGTCTTTGGTGTACACACCCCTCGCTATGCGGTACCGTGGCATCTCGATTCTTACTAATACACCTCCGAGGGGTGCACAGAGAGGCCCTGGGCAGAACCAAATCGCAGCAGCGATTGAACCATTGATTGACAAAGCCGCTAAGAGACTGGGAATCGACCCGGTCAAGATCAGACGACTCAATGCGCCCGACAGCAGGTCTCTTTACGGAGGAAGTCGGAATTCTGTTACGAGTGCTCATCTGAGGGAGGCTTTGGATAAGGGTGCCGAAAAATTTGGATGGCATGAAAAGAAGTCAGAAAGTGGTAGACGGATTGGTTCTAAGGTAATTGGAGTGGGAGTTGGTCAGGCTTTTCATTCTGCTGGATCCAGTGGCTTTGATGGATTAGTGAGAATTGCGACAGACGGAAAGCTTTATATTCATACTGGAATTGGTAATCTGGGCACTTATTCATATGCTTCGACCTCTCGAGTTGCAGCTGAAGTTTTGGATTACCGCTGGGAGAATTGTCAAATAGTCCGTGGAGACTCCAGTAAGCATCTGCCTTGGAATAATGGACAATTCGGCAGCAACACTTCGTTCACCATGACTAGAACTAACTATGTCGCAGCTAAGGATGCTCTGCAGAAACTGAAAGAGCTAGCATCCATGAGTTTAGGGGGTTCATCAGAAGATTATGATATCGAGAATGAAACCGTCGTGAATAGGAGAGATTCAAGTCTTCATATGAGTTATGCCGACTTGGCTTTACGAGCGATCGAGGTTGGCGGAAGGTATAGTGGGGAAGAGTTAGATAGCGATGACTTAAATGAAATGACTGTCAGGGCAGTGAAAGGATTAGCTGGTACTGGGTTAATCGGAGTCGCTCGTGATAACTTGGAACGGACTGGGACAGTTCCAGCCTTGGCTGCCGGATTCATCAAGATAGAATTGGACGTCGAGACTGGAGCAATCAGAATATTGGATTACTTAGGGGTAGCTGACTGCGGTACGGTTCTTCACCCTCAGGGTTTGGCAGCTCAGGTTAAAAGTGGTGCAGTAATGGGCTTTGGAATGGCCTGTACAGAACGTCATTTCTATGATAGCCAGTGGGGTATTCCTGGTGGCGTTGGATTTTATCAAGCAAAACCTCCATCTTATTTGGACGTTCCTTCGGAATTAGGCTGGGATGCGGTCAATATTTCAGATCCACAGAATCCGGTTGGTGCCAAAGGAATTGGGGAGCCTCTAATGGGGTGCGCTACGGCCGCACTTTTGTGTGCTATCTCTGATGCTTTGGGGGGGCATTATTTCAATAGGACTCCAGTGGTTTCTGATATGATTGTAAATGCAGCTTCTGGACAAGAACAATCGCATAGTCCACTGCAAGTCAATACTCAGTGAGGAAGCTGTCATGCTGAAAGATGCTATTTCTGGATTTGAGCTTTATCAGGCTACCGATGTGGATCATGTAATGGCTTTGTTAGATCGATTTGGTAAGAATAGTTGGATGTTAGCTGGGGGATATGACAGTCTGGATTGGTTTAAAAACAGAGGTAAAAATCCAGAAATAATCATTGATTTGGCTGGAATCGAAGAACTTCAAGGAGTTCGTGAGCATGAGGGGAAGTTGGAGATTGGTGCGTTAACTACTCTGACGGAGATTGAGCGACATCCTCTGATTAAAGAACGCTTCAGTCTATTGGCTGAAGCAGCAGGTAAAGTCGCTAGTCCACAGATTCGTAATGCTGCAACTTTGGGTGGCAACTTATGTCAGGATACGAGATGTTGGTACTACCGTTACGGACTGAATTGCTATAGAGCTGAAGGTAATACTTGTTATGCTAGCGGTCCCGATGCGTTGAATAGAGAACATGCTCTGTTTGGTGCCAATCGGTGTATGGCGGTGACTCCTTCCGATACAGCACCAGTCCTAGTGGTGCTAGATGCTGAAATGATTGTCAGAAATGCAGAGGGTGAGCGTATTATTAGAGCCGAAGATTTTTTCATGGATCCTGCAGTGGATTTGACAAGGATGACAGTATTGGAGCCAGGTGATTTGTTGACAGCTATTCGAATCCCGGACACTTGGGCTGAGCAATCTTTCTATTTTGAGAAAGCCACGGATAGGAATACTTGGGATTTTGCTCTTGTAAGTGTTGCTGCGGCTTTTGTCCTTGAAGGAGGTGTGATCAACGACCTGAGAATGGCTTGTGGAGGTGTTCAATGTGTGCCTCGTCGTCTTCGAAATGTCGAAGACTTGGTCAGGGGTAGGCCTAAAAGTGAGAGAACAGCCGAACTGGCTGCGGATATTTCAGTTTCAGGAGCTCAAGTGCTTAACAAGAACCACTTTAAAGTCCCTCTAATGAAAAACCTTGTGAAGCGTGCAATACGGGATTCTTGATAGCTACAACAACTAAGTATTCCGACTAGTTGGAAGACTCTATAGCAACAACAATTGCTATCTTGGTCCCATCTGGGCTGACTGAGATTCGACTTATGGGGCCCTCCAGATAGTTAAAGTCGGCTACTCTCCGCCAGTTCTCTTGAAGTTCTGGGTTCCACTGGAAAATTGCAGTTCCCGAACTGCTTAATAAAACACCTTCGGCAGTCCAGTCGTGGAAACCTTCCTCATCCAGGATCGCAATGAGTGGTTCTATCTGACCTCCCTCTATGGTGAGTTCAGAGATCCAGCCGCCACCCTGGTCGCTTTTCTGAACGAAGCTCCAGGAATCCCGATTAGGTATTTTCTTTAAAGATCGTCCGATATTTTCGGCCAATATTTCGGAATTACCTGTCAGGATATTGGCCGTTTGGAGTGTTGCTGGATTCCCCAGAACGAACAATAGGACTTTTTCGGAGTTTCCCCATGCGTGGTAGCCGACAGGTGCGATGTTTTGCAAAACTAATTCTGGGTCCATTCCTCCCATCGTAAATCGCCAAAGTCGTTGGGTGGCGTCTTCTTCAACCCGAATAACGGATAAAGCTCTATCATCAGGGATAGGTCTGGGAGAGTATTCGCTCTCAGCAGTGCGGGTGATTCGTGTAGTTCTTCCAGAGGACAAATAATGCCTTCGTATTTCCGTTTGATTGTCGTCGCCACTTCCATAAGTGGCAGTATAAAGAATGGAGCGACTATCGAGTGTGAAAGAAGGCTGATTGTCGTAAGCACCTTTTCGGTTTGTAATGTTCTCCGGTTCTCCTAAATAGTAGACCCCGTCAAATACGGAGAGGTCTACAACATAAATGTCTGTTGCAGGTGGCAAGGACTGTGAGTGCAGGTTTGAAAAGAGCAGGAGACCTATTAATTGGCTGAATGTGACGAAATGTTTGTGTTTCATCGGGAATAGCAAAAACCTAGGGATATGAAGAAATTTCTTCTTTTGGATTTTTTAAATATCATAAGCGTTCCATGATTGCACAGTCTATTCAGATAATACCATAGAAAGATCAACTTGTGTAGATTGATAGCTTTAAGGGTTTTTGTAAATGATTGCATGTACTGTTCTAGGCCCATGAACTCCTAGGGTCAGTGTGAGCTCTATGTCTGCAGACTTGCTAGGTCCCGTTACAAGTGACAACTGTGAATTGTCACATAGAACTTCCTCAATCCTGTTCTGATTTCTTAGTTCCTCGAACCATGCTTCTACATTCGGATATAATTGGTCTTGTGCAATCAAGAGTATATGGTGAAGTGGCAGAAGACTGGCTACCCGGCTCATGCCTGGGCCATTGCTTAGAGACACAGTTGCTGTGCTTGCCATAGCTGCTTCAACTCCTGTTATTCCGATGGAGATGCTGGAAGCTTCAATCCGGCACATATCGTCGTGGAGGTCTTGAGGGACCACAAGTTTGATATGGTTTTCATTCAGAGTTTCTAACAGACCAGTGACATTAAGTATTTTTAGGTTCCATGACAAAACTTTCTGTACCCGATTAGGACTTCGTGCAGTCTTTTGGAGTCGAGCTATGTGTTCGAGTATAGCTTCAGCTAGCGTTTCTCCTTGCTGGACTATGTGATGACTACCTGATACAGAATCAAGTTGCTTTCCAAAAAGGGTGGCAAGTTTTTCTGGAGAAATTCCTGAAACTTTAGTAAGAGGAGTCAGATGTGCTCTTCTGATGCCCATGGTTTCAGGAGCTTTAAAAGGGTCCTTGGTTTTTTTAAGGGTTCTTTCGAGAGTCTCTAGTATTTTTTTTCGAGCCGCTTTGGATGAGAATTGCGTAGTGGTTTTAGTTTTCATCGATTGGATTCTTGATTTTCGTCATCGTTGATGAATCCACGGTCTTTCCATTCAGGGGACGGAGTGTTCCATACTGGCAAATCTGCACTCGAATTCTTCCAGATCTCTTTGAAGGTTTTACTCGAAGGTTTCTGCAGGACACGAGACTTTGTCCAATGGTTGAAAGGGCTAGGTAAGTTGGAAAAAGTTTGTGTTGATCTTACAGGAAATTTCTGAGTCAATCCGGCTATTTTGGTCGCTATCAGATACCTTTTTGGTCGCTTCAAGATCCATGCAAAGCTTTTCACCAGGAACCGTTGAAATGGGCTGGTAATTTTTTCCTTTGATAGATCGTTACGGAGCTCTAAGAGTAACCGTGGCAAGTCAATTTTTACTGGACAAGCGTCTTTACAAGCCCCACAAAGGGAGCTGGCGAAGGGAAGATCTTTGCCGATATCTATATTTTCATTCATTAATGGTGTCAGGATCGATCCGATGGGACCTGGATATGCTGTTCTTCCGTATGCATGTCCACCTATTTCACGATATACGGGGCAGACGTCCATGCACGCACCACACCTAATACACATTAGGGCATCGGCATAACCTTTTTCCATGACGTTGGTTCGTGCATTGTCTACCAATATGACGTGAACCTCTTTGGGGCCATCAGCGTGGTCGGATTTCTTGGGGCCACTTGTCATCGAAAAATACACTGATGCATCTTGGCCAGTTGCATTTCGAGTAGTTGCTTGCCAGAGGAGAATTGCATCCTCCACTTTAGGGACAATTTTTTCTATGCCCGCTACCACTACATGTACGGGAGGGAGAGAGCTTACCATCCTTCCATTCCCTTCATTGGTGATGATGCAGACGGTTCCAGTTTCTGCTATTGCAAAATTACAACCGCTAATGCCCATATCTGCGGCTAAGAAGTGTTTTCGAAGTTCTTTTCGGGCAGCATCACACATTATTGAAGGATCCAGAGTTGGTTCCATCCCTAGTTCATTTTGGAATAATTCCGAGATTTCTTCAACGCGTTTATGGATTACTGGAGCTACAATGTGACTAGGAGGTTCGTTAGCAAGCTGAATTATGTACTCACCTAAATCTGTCTCGACTACTTTCACGCCGATTTCTTCGAGAGATGTATTAAGGTGAATTTCTTCTGTGACCATAGACTTTGATTTTATGGCAGTTTTGACTTTCCGTGTTCTAGCAATTTCTTTTAAAATGTCATTGGCTTCATCGCCAGTTCTTGCCCAGTGTACTTCACAGCCGTTGCTGATCAGATTCGTCTCTAGCTCTACTAATAGAGCTGGGAGGTTACGGACTGCGTGTTCACGAATTTCACGTGCTTCGTCTCGCATGGTGTCATTGTCAATTGCATCTAGTGCCCTCTCTCTTCGCTGAGCCAGTTGACCCATGGCTCTGTCCACGGCTTTGCGAACCCCAGAATCGGATAGGGCTTCTCGGATTCTAGATTTATAAGGCGCATCAATATCGATTGTCATCTACTTGGTCTCATCTTTGATGAGAAGCTCTGCTATGTGAACTGCCCGGCAGGAACTGCCTTGTTTGATGAGAATCCCATTGATATGGGTCATGCATCCGACATCGTTGACCGCCACTAGCTCAGCACCACATGCTTTTAAATTTTTGACTTTTCGTAGTCCCATTTCCACACTGAGTTCCTCGTTCCACAGTGAAAAAAGGCCTCCGAATCCACAACAAGTCTCTGCTTCTGGGAGAGGAAGTAATTTATTGTCAGTGATTGCTGCTAAGAGCTGACGAGGTTGTCGGTCTACATGGAGGTCACGCAAGAGATGACAACAAGGATGATAGGTTAGTTGCTCAAGTGGAGCATCTCTTTGTGGTGGGTTCACTCCCAGGACGTCTACTAGATACTCCGAAAGTTCGTATGTGTTTTTTGATACTATCGCGCACTTTTTAGCCAGTTCAGTTGACTGTTTTTTTTCAGCGAGGATAGAATAGGAATGTTTGATCATGGCCGCGCAGCTTCCAGAGGGAACTACGATAGCGGAGATTTCTTTCCGTTCAAGCATGGGAGCAAAAATATCTAGAAAGTTAGCCGCCAGAATGTAAGATTCATCCTGTTGTCCGGCATTGAAGGTCGGTTGTCCACAGCAGGTCTGGTTTTCAGGAAACACAACATCAACACCCTGATCGGCCAACAAATTTACTGTAGCGACGCCTACCTGTGGGTAGAGCACATCCACCATGCAGGAAACGAAAAGACCCACTGTGGTATTTGCTTTTTCAATGTCGAGTTTAGTATGGCTCATGGCCTATAAGATGGTAGCAATTGCTTGGTGATGCGAGAAATAGTTCTTTACTTGAACGCTCGTTCTCTTGGTTATAGCCAGGTTTTTCATATATTGGCGTCTGTCAATCTTGATTCAAGTGAGTTATTAAAACTGAAATTTTAATCTTTCTCCAAGTTACGGATTCATGCCAAACTTAAAAACTATCCAGTCCAGAAAGACTAAGATCGTTTCGGTGACTATCAATGCTGTAGGCGTCGATCCCATAGGATTTCTGAGGCATAATGATTCAGAAAAATGTGGACTATGGACCAAGGGTGATAGCTGGGTCGCTCACTCAGGAGCCGTAGAGATTCTATCTTCTGAAGGAATCGATGCCAACCAGGGTCGTTTCGATGAAATTCGTGATCAGGTGGAACGATTGTTGCAGCTTAACGATATCAGCTCTCAACCGATGAGGTTTTATGGGGGGTTTTCCTTTGG
>TARA_B110000116_G_scaffold272097_1_pt1 | contig 16628 bp, 7 predicted proteins | sample TARA_B110000116 | Tara Oceans TARA_B110000116 (sample SAMEA4397355) | marine metagenome | biome: Polar Biome; feature: [ZZZ] marine water layer (ENVO:01000295); material: water (ENVO:00002006), including particulate matter (ENVO:01000060) such as... | depth 199 m
TAAATATAGTTTTTTAAAAGAAGAAGAGAGTCACTTACAATCTGTTGGTGGCAAGGATTCTTTGCCTGAAGATATTGCGCCAATAGATGAATTATTTATCGATGTATCAAAAATACCCGAATTAATAGAAGAAAATGAAAAATTAGAACAAGAAAATATAAATATAATTAATTCCCATCAAAATGCTTTTCACGATGATTCCGGTAATTTGGTTGAATATGATGATAGTTATAATATAGTATTGGTAACTAACCCCGAAACGCCCTCCTGTTGGTTACATCCGACAAAAGGAGAACCATATATATTTACCGATTTATCATTAAATACATGGATAAAATTTAAAACCTTTATAAAATTTTTAAAAGGACTAGATGTAAAAAACGTCGATTTGTTAATGTGTAGTTTATCATCGAAAGATTGGAAATATGTTTTGGATAATATATCTAATGAGGTAGACATAATGATACGTTCGTCTGAAGACGATACGGGTCACGTAATGTTTGGTGGAGATTGGATATTAGAGAATCCGAATAATACTGATTTAGTAGATTTATATTTTAATAAAAATATATACAATGTCCCGCTTGTATTAGGTACAGGTTATGTATTTACAAACAGTACAATTAGTAGTGGATTATATCATTTAGTAACAGAAGCGTGGGGTCCTGATTACGGTATAAACACATATGGTGCTCTTGATACTTTTAATACGTCTGGTGTAACAAGTTTTTATAGATTATTTAAAAATAGGACCGAGAATCATTTAAATTATATACATGATTTAAATAGTTGGGACACAGGAAATGTGGTGACAATGCAAGAAATGTTTAGTGGTGCCTCATATGTAAAATTTAAAATAAGTAATTGGAATGTTAGTAATGTAAAAAGTATGAATAACGCATTTAAAGAAGTTAGATATTTTAAAGAAGATTTATCTTCTTGGGATGTCGGAAATGTTACAGATATGAGTTATATGTTTTATCAATGCCGTGCATTTAATTCTGATATAAGTAATTGGGATGTTGGAAATGTCGCTAATTTTTCTTATACTTTCTTTTATACATGGTCGTTAAAAGCGAATTTAGATAATTGGAATATTACTGGAAGAGTAATTAATATGAGTAATATGTTTAATACGGCATGGGGGTATAATGGTACAATATTTAAAGGTAATTGGAAAAATATAGATCCGAATACTAATGTAATAGGTATGTTTGCTGAGATAGGCGGTCATATAGAAGTGGATTATGATTCAACGACTGGATTTCAGTCAAGAAACGAATTAAAAACGGCTGTAGATGCGTATATTGGTAATAAAATAATTGCACTGGGTATATATGGCAATATAAAAGATTGGAATGTTTCTAATGTAACAGATATGAGTGAATTATTTAGATTGGTACAAAAATTTAATGGAGATGTAAGTAATTGGGACGTTGGTAATGTAACAAATATGAGTTATATGTTCAGTCAGTGTGACGTGTTTAATCAAGATCTAAATAACTGGGATGTAAGTAAAGTAACAAATATGAGTTATATGTTTCATTATTGTGCAATCGCATTTGATTTAGATAATTGGGATACGGGTAATGTTACGGATATGAGTTATATGTTTCACTATTCGCATAGATTTAATAATAATATAGATACGTGGAATGTTAGTAAAGTAACAAATATGAAATATATGTTTAGTCTTAATGGTGGTTTTAATAGTTCTATAGATAGTTGGGATGTTGGTAATGTTAGTGACATGTCTTATATGCTCGAATATTCCCATTTATATTCTAAAAGTTTAGATAGTTGGACTATGTCTAACCGGGATGTAAATGTAAGTGGTATGTTTCGCGGCACCCATATGAACATAGATAATGGTACTTACAAAAAAGAATTTTTAGGAGATTGGATGAATTTAGCGACATCTTCATATATAGTAACGGGGATTAATACAATGTTTCAGTCTAGTAATGCGAGTATTTCGGTAGATGGAGTTAATAGAAATTTTATTCCACAATACGGTTTAACTCCTGAATCGGGTTATGAATATTTTACAAGTAATAGTGTGCTGAGCGCAACAGTAGATCTGTGGTATAGTAATAGAGATATTGCCCAAACTAGATACGGGCACATATCAGAGTGGGATGTAGCAAATGTAACAAATTTTAAGAGATTATTTTACAATCGTACTAATCTGAAACTGGAAGAAGAAGATCTGAGTAGTTGGGATACAGGAAATGTAACATCAATGATGGAAATGTTTCAGAAGGCATATAAATGTAATCCAAATATAAGTGGATGGGATACAAGTAAAGTTACCAATATGCACAGTGCGTTTCAGGATGCAAGACGATTTGCCGGAGATATAAGTGGTTGGGACGTTGGTAATGTAACTAATATGAGTAATATGTTTCATAGAGCGTATTGTTTTGATTCCGATTTATATAATTGGGACACTGGTAACGTAACAAATATGTATCAAATGTTTACACAATCTTACAGTTTTAACGGAAATATATCAACTTGGAATGTTAGTAATGTTACTGATATGCGTAGTGTATTTCTTTATGCATATTCATTTAATCGAGATATAACAAATTGGCAACCAAGTAGTGCTACAATGATGAGTTATTTTTTAATGAGGGGGTACGCATTTGAATATAATTTAAGTTCGTGGAATAATTATATAGGAAATGTAACAACGTTTGTTCAATTTTTTTCGGAGACCCCTGCGTTAGTTTCTGTTATTAATTGGCCAAATATGTCTCCAACCGCGTCAACAACAAATATGTTTAAGGATTCTAACTCTCGTTTTCCAGTTAGTAGTTCGTTTCAAACAACGACTGAGTTACGGGACGCGATAACAAATTATAATCTAACACCGTTAGTATACAAACCGATTTATGGTGATATAAATAACTGGGATGTTACGGCGATAACTAATATGAGTCAATTGTTCACGGGAGGAGGAAGAATGCATTGGTTTAATGAATATATAAATGATTGGGATGTAGGAAATGTCACTAATATGCATTATATGTTTTATTGGACTTATCAATTTGATCAACCATTAGATAAATGGGACGTAAGTAAAGTAACAGATATGTCATATATGTTTTATTATAATCATACTTTTAATCAAAATATAAATAGTTGGAATGTAAGTAATGTGACAACCATGGCTAGTATGTTTTTGTATAATTATGCATTTAGTTATGATTTAAGTAGTTGGGCCGTATCGGAAAGAGTTATAAATTTTGATAGTACTTTTAGACGAACGCTTCTTTTTTATGTAGTATTGGGTGGATTCTGGACTATAATAGATGAAAATTGTAATATTAATAATATGTTTACAGAAAGTCGAGGTTCTATATCAAGCATAGCATACAACGCTCCAAGAATAACAATAGATGCGTTAGGTGTTGTGGATAATGGTTCAATATCAGATCCGAACGGTTATATTGATATGACTTTAGAATTAACTGTAATAAATAATAATATTACGTCGGGAGATATTGATGTTACGAATGGGGTTGTAAGTAGATTTTTTCAAGATGGGGGCAGCAATTCATTAGAATATAGTTTTAGAGTAACGGCGACTACTTCGGGCAATGTCATTGTTAACATATTAGATAGTGGAAATATTACAGCAAGTGAATGGATAATAAATACATTTACATGGGGTTGGAATCCGCCTGTATCTCAAATATCTTTTTATACAACTGATGTTGCTCATAGTAATAGTACACAAAGTTCAACAATTTATTTTCAAATTCAATTAACGGAAGAATTAATTAATGGTCAAAATATCCCTTTAACGGATATATCATATACAAATGGTATTATAAGTAACTATTTAAAAAATAGCTCTACTAATTATAGTTTTACTTTTATTTCTTCTCTTCCGAATATTGTATCAACAGTATATTTCCCAGATTACGCGGATGTTTCGAGTGCGAATTTGCCTTTATCTTTTAATTGGACATGGAGTGTAGATATTCCTCAACCAGACTTATATTTTACAAGTGTAGATGTTAGTGATGGAAATATAATAAAAAAGAATGAAATAAATGTAGTATTAAATTATACATATAATACTAATATTTCTTTGCCTACATTAACAGTAAATGATTTGCATTTAACTAATTGTATTATTACAAATTTTGTAAAATCGTCAAGAAGTACATATACTTTTAAAATGAAAAGTATATTAAGATCTCTTGAAACAAGTGTTGAAATATTACAAGATCAGTTTAAATATACATATGTAGATGGTAATTCAAATTTAGAAGTAGACTACGATGGTTCGAATAATATATTTTCGTGGTATTATAATGGATTAGATATTTCTCCCGTAAACAACAAAAAAATAGGTGTAGTATTAGGAGATAATACAACTCGTGAAGTAGACGTAAGTATAAATGGGAATGTTGTCTATAATCCAATATATAATGAATATGTATTTGATGGAAGTATTTCAAATAATCTATCAATCGGTGGTGAAATATTTACAGGTGAAGATTCGGCGGCAGTATCCTTTTGGTATAAGACAAATAGTACAGCAGATTGGAGTAGTATAATAACAATAAGAGATAATTTATTTGGAAATCCGAATCAATCTAATATGACTGTTTCGAATAATAACAATAATAATTTGACTATAAAAAAATCAGGATTCAATCAATTGAATAATGTAACAAGCGCGGTTTCTTACGGAAACTCTGATTATACCCATATACTAATTTCTTTTAATTTAACTTCTACAAAAGTATTTAAAGATGGTGTTTTGGTTGAGACAATAAATAATGTAAATGTAATAAATAGTGGGGAACGACCAAATCAATTTATAGGTGTGGGTTTCGGAGATACGTCGGGTTTAGATTATGGTTTTGATGGTTCTGTAAAAAATATTCGGTTTTTTAATACAGAAGTTTCAGATGTTCGGGTCGCGTCTTTATATAATATGTATAATACGGGAATGAATGATACGGTTCCTCAAATCGAAACAATTACTTTATATAGTACAGATGTTTCCGGTGTATCAGTTGTCGCGGATGCGAGTGTGAATTTGTCCGTTGTAAATATGATGATGGATTTAACTTATGATACAACGTCTTCTGTTTCATCCATTGATACTCAATCATTTGCAATAAAAAAAAATATTTTTGACGTATCTCTTGGATATATTTATGATTTTATTCAAGTAAATAATAATAGAGTAAGTTTTAAATTCGGTGCTAGTACGACAATAGATACATGTAAAATATCTGTTTTACAAGATAGCATAAGTCGTAATATAAATAATAATTTAAATGTAGTATCAAATCCGATAAGTAATATTTTTGAATGGAAGTATAATTCTCCTCCATTAAAAATAACCACTATTAAATCGAATTTAGGTGATAGTGGAATGTATACAAATATAGATGTTATATGGGTACAAGTATTGTTCTCAGAAGTAGTATATAATTTTAGAAAAAAATATATAAAATGTACCAATTGTAAGGTAATAAAAGTCACTGGTTCGGGAACAAAATATGCTGTAAAACTAAAAACTTTTTTCAATACTCAGGCGACTATTAATATAGATACAAATACAATAATTACTACAGGAAGAGGTCTTCAAAAATACATTGATAATACGGGTCTGTTAACATATAGTTGGAATTATGATAATATTGCACCAATATTGTCTATTGAATCCAGTCATCAGAATAATTCTACAAATAATTTAAGTTATTTAGATTTGTCTATAAATATTACCAAAGATGTGGGTGATTTTACGTCATCCGATATTATTATTGTAGGAAATTGTTCTATTACATCATTTACCGGAACTAATACAACATATGAATGTAGAATAGAACCATTATCAGATGGTAATATTACAATAACATTTCCTACTAATATAATCGCCGATTTATATGGAAATAAAAATAATACTAGTACAGTATTTAATTGGTATTACGATGGATTATTACCCAATATAGAAATATATTCAACGGATATAACAAGTAGTCCAACAAATCCAGTATCTAATGTTGAAAGTATAAATGTTACATTTTTGTCTAATAAAGAATTGTTTGATTTTAAACCAAGTTATATTACAATTGAAAATGGTAATATATCAGATTTAATTGATGCGACGGCGTATCCCGGACACGTAACTAATTATACAGTAACAGTAGCAAGTAGAACATCTAACAATGATTATTATGGTAGTTCGGGATCAAATAGTTATTATTTAAATAGCGTAGAATCTCCTATAGTAACGTTTTTGAATAATGTTACATATATATTTGATCAAAGTAATGTTAGTAATACCGGACACCAAATGAGATTTTATAAAGATGCAAAAAAAACGATTTCTTACACTACCGGAGTAACATATAATGGAACCGCCGGTAGTTCAGGTGCATCTACCCAAATATATATAGATTCAAATACAGAATTTCCTTTATATTATCAGTGTGTAAATCATGGATATATGGGTAATATAACAAGTTATGGACAAGCATATGCGGCGACTATAATACCCTCGACAAGTCCTGCGACAATAGATGTTCGGGTTGGCGCAAATATGATAAAAGACAATTTGAATAATTTTAATGATGTTTCTTCAAATATATTTCATTGGAGATATGAAGGGATAGATTTTTTAATATCTTTAGCATCAGATGATGTAAATAATGGTTCTGAACATTTATATGATACAATAACAATACAAATAGGTTTAAATTATACTTTATCTTCATTATCAGAGAGTTCGTTTACAACAGCAAATGGTCTAATAGAAAGTTTAACAAAAATAGATGATAATAATTATACATTAACATTTAAAAGTTCAAGTTATAATAATGTGAGTGAAATATACTTAGCAGAAGGAATAATAAATAGTGATACCGGGGTATCGAATGGCGAATCTAATAAATTTATATGGAGATATAGTCCTCCTATTCCAAGTGTTGTAATTACGAGTACACAAGTAAATAGCGGAGATTTAACAAATGACAGTAGCATAGATATAAATTTCTTGTTTGATGAAAATGTTACATTTTTAGATAGTGACGTTAATTTAACATCAAATGTAACAAAAACATCATTAACCGGTAGTGGAAATAATTATAATTTAACATTAACACCTACTGTATTAGATTCATCTGCTAGTATATTATTAACAATAGATGAAAATAAATTTTATAATTCATTTAACGGCGAAGATTTTTATAATGATTTATCATACGGTTTTAATTGGTATCATGACGGAATTATTCCAGTACCTACGATATCTACAACGGTTGTTACTGAAGATTCCTCATTAACAATATTGACTGGGCAAACTGTCTCATTTAATATATCATTTAATAAAAATATAGATGATTTTATAATAAATAATATAGATAGTTCAAATGCAATATTATCATCATTTACTGGTTCAGGTTCTAATTATTCATTTATTTTAGTTGCGTCAGATGCTACAATAGATAATTCAATAAATTTAATTATACATTCGGGTGTAATTACAGATACGGCAGGAAATATAAATGAAGAATCGAATGAATTTAAATTTACATTAAATGCGGAAGTATCGAGAATATTAGAAACAAGTGCAATAAAGGATTTGTTTACAGGAGACGCAGACATTCCTCAAGATGAACAGTTATCTACAGAAGATATTGATATGTTGTTAGCGGTAGAAATCCCCGATTTTTCTGTGCCGGATTTTGATTCTGTAGAAGAAGAAGCGACGCCGGATATTTCGACGGTAAATGTAAGTTATTCTGTTACAGTGAATACAAAAACGACAAATCACCCATACTATGGTATTGGTAGTAGCAGTGGTTATTATTTGGATGGAAACGAGAGTCCATCTTTAAATTTATCTGCAAATACAACACATCGATTTAATCAGGATGATAGTACAAATAGTGGACATCCTTTACTATTTTACGAAGATGTAGATAAAAATGTACAATATACAACCGACGTTAGTATAAATGGAAATAGTGGTACATCCGGTGCATATACTCAAATTACGTTAACGGTGACAACACCGACAACGTTGTATTATCAATGTCAAAATCACGGTAATATGGGTGGAACTATTACGATAGGTGATGTAGTAGAAGAAGTAGTAGAAGTTGTAATACCCGTAATTACTTTTCCTCCGGCGGTTAAAATAACAAATAGAAAAGTATTTTCCCGTATTATAGATCAAATATTTGAAAAAGCGGGAGATATTACAATAGTAAAATTGAGTAAAGATGATATTACGGTTACGGATGCCGCAGCAGAAAAATTAGAAAATGTTAGCGAGGTTGTTATGGTCAAATCAAATCAAGTAGACCCACCTGTTGAAATAACGGATAGTGGATTAGATAGTGCTGTATTTATTCCGTTAGCAAATCCGTTAGACCAAGTTTCTTTAGAAATTGATGGCGATATTTATAATATCTTAGTTAATAGCGATGAAACGTTTGCGTTAAGTAAAAATAGTGCTTTTATAGATAATTACAATACGAATGACGTATATACAGTAAATCAAAAGAATAGTTTAGTTTTTGGTTCGACTACTCAAACAACCGAGCAACCAATATTACAACCCGGTATTACGAATTTCAGTTCTTCAGTATCAAATGCCGGAACAGTTGACGCAAGTTGTGTTATATTAACATTATCATTCGTGGATGGTTCTGGTGCAGATGTTTCTGTAAATTTTGATTTAGCTCAAGGAGAAACTATGAGTACTTTTATGAATTCTTTATTAAGTTCGGATACAAAAACGGGCACTGCGGCGGGAACTGTTCAGGCGCAAAGTGAAACATCTACAAATATATCAAATATTGTTCTTGATATAACAACAAATTATCCAGATTTGAGCGATTCTTATGATTTTATAATTCCTGAAAATATAACATATTATACAACAAATGTTTCCGGGGATATATGTTATAATGATGTATCATATAGTTTTAATTGGAATTACGATGCGACCACTTATATTACCGCGAATGAAGTACAGGAAGAGGTGGAAGAGGAAGTATTTATAGATCCAAATACAATAGGTCAAGTAAATATTGTTTGTTTTTTGAAAGATACAAATATATTAACTACTAATGGATATAAAAAAGTACAAGATATTATACCACATAAAGATGTATTAATTGATCATAATAATAATAAGACAAATTGTTTAGAATTAGGTAAATATGTGGTAAAAAATAATGGTTCTCACTATCCATATAAGATACCCAAAGGTTCTAAATTAACTAATAAATTAGTATGTGATAAAGATTTATATTTAACTCACAATCACTGTATTTATTTGCCCCATGTAAATAGGTATGTTCCTGTGAATGTAATGAAACACATAAAAGAAGAAGTTAGAGATGATGAGGACTTTGTTTATTATCATGTATTTACAAATAATTATTTCTCGGATATAATAATAGCAAATGGTTTACCATGTGAAACGCATTCAAAATATGTATTAGAAAAAATACATTCTATTGATCCGACAGGAGAACTGCTCAAAAAAGTATTTTCGAGAGTAAATATGAAAGTCAACGGTGAACGAGAACGATTGACTCATAAAGAATTTAATAAATTATGTAAAAAATATAATAAAAAGAGTAAAAAAAAATGTAAAAAATAAAATATTTAACGAATGAATAAATTATAAATATATATTTATTTATAATTTATTAAGTCTTATATGTAAACGCTGTTTTTGACGAAAAATTGAATAACTTTTTGAAAATCGTATTTTATGTTTTATTAATCTATTATATGAAAAATTATTAATTTCTTTGTATAAATATTTATTTGTTTCTAACATTGTTGGGTGAGAATAAAATAAGATTTTTTTTATAATATCTGTTGGCAATTTGTTAAACATATAATATGTTATATGTTATAATAATGTTTTTATATTTAAACACTTTTAATAAAATGTGGTTTCATGTATTTTTGAAGATTGAAGTAGGTTACTTCATCACCTTTTTCAACTTTCAAGAGTTTGTTTAATTTGTCGTCAGGTAAGATTTTCCTACCATTATCTTGTGCTTGAAGCGAGTGGGCTTTTACGTATTTGGTAATGAGTTTAGTTACATCCGTGCGCGCCATCATGGTATCAGGTGGAACACCAAGGAATACCGACAATTCCTCAGAAATTTTCGCAGGTTTTACGAAACCACTCGGTGCTCTCGACCCCTTGTTGCGATTTCTTTTAGCATTTATCTTGTCCATAGTTTTAGCTTCTTTCAACACCTGTTTTTCAAGAGTCTTGAATTCCGCCTTGACTTTATTCAAGGTAATAGTGAGTTCTTGGATGGTCTCGGAGAATTTGCCAAGAGTGGTTACCATAGAACTTTCGACGGTAGTTAATTCGCCAACAACATTAACCGATTGTTCGGTCGCGACTTCGGTTACAACCGGTACCGGAGTCGGCACCGGTTCGCTTTGAACTGGTTCAGGTTGTTCAACAACCGGTTTGGTCATTTTTTTGGGTTTGGAACTAGTTTTTTTTACTTTTTTCGCAGGAGCGGTTTTTGTTACAGAGGTAGTCATGATTATATATTATTTAAGCGGGTTCTTTTTAAATCATTTTATGGTTAATTTAATTATAGTAAACCGACGCATAAAGCCATGGCAGAGAATTCCTAGCATTAGTAGATACAAGAGTTAACGCACTTAAAATATAAAATGCACAAATTTTTCTATCACTGTCATTTTGACTATTATATAACAATTGTTCCAGAATAATAACAGATTTTTGCGTTAAGAATTCTTTGCTCCATGGATAAATATTATTATTTATGTTATGTCCTAAATAAATTTGAGATGGTATATTTAAAAATGGATCACCGTTTGGTGGACATAATTCTCTTTTTCTTTCGGTTGTTAATCCTGCTCTAAAATGCCATATTTCATACAATTCGTAAATAAATCTAACTATTAGTTTTCCATCTAATTCAAAAAACCAATTGCTAGAAGAATAATTTCCTAGATTATCTATTGTATAAAATAGATTATTAATTTTTTCTTTATCGCTCAATTGTTTTGGTTTATATTCATTAAATATTTCGGTTTTATTTAATATTTTATTATATTTTATTCTATTATAAACAAGATTTATTATATTAGTATTTATGGTTGTTCTGTTATATGGATTTTTAAAATCATTTTTTTGTAAAAGTGAATAGATTGAAATAATATTAAAAGAATACACAAAATTATCGTCATCTTTAAAACTAAAAAAATTATAATAATCAATTTCGCCTATTGTTTCCGCTGTTAAAAAATCGTCGGTGTTATTTGATATTTTATTATTTTTATATGCAGGACCTATTGTAATATTAAATAATTTTATAAAATAATTTCTCCAACATTTCTGAATTTTTGATATTTTATTATGTAAATGTAATATATTTATACAATAATTTAGAATATTATCTTTTTTTGTTATATGATATTTAGCACAGTTGTTGTTTTTTAATATAAAATTCAATTCTTTTATTGTATAATTGTACTTTAATAAATTTTTATAATTCTTATAATTTATATCTTTATGGTGTACTTTTTTATATTTTGATTTTTCATAATGAAACTCTGAAAAATATTTTTCAAACTCTTTATATTTCATTTATAATTTAATATATCAAGATATATTTATTATATTTAAATATATTATTATAATGATGTGATGTTATAACATCACATCATTTATTATGTATACATAAAATTAAAATAAAAATTGATTTAAAGATATGTATATATATATAATCATATCAACCAACATGTCAAAGTCTATCTGTACTCCTTCTCAGTTTTCTCCTCAAACCAATATGATCTATACTAAAGTAAAAGTCAATTCGGTTGGAGGCAAAAGTATCGGAATTGTTCATTCTGATACTAATCGCCAACTAATGATTTCTACTCCTCTTATGATGAATTGGGGGGTCAATGTTTATGAAAATAGCAATGGTCCATCATATTCAATATCTCTTCAATTTCCTCGCGAAGACTTTAAAACCGATAAAAGCGATGATTTTCTCAATATGTTGAAAAGTATGGAACATCAAATTCTTAAAGATGCGGTTGAAAATAGTAAAGAATGGTTTGGTAAAACAATGAGTAAAGAAGTAATTGATGCTTTCTGGAATCCAATTTTGAAATATCCTAAAAATCAAGAAACCGGTGACCCAGATAAGGATCGTTCGCCGACACTCAAGGTTAAACTTCCTACCTGGGAAGGAGAATATAAATTTGAAGTATTTGATACTAATAATAATTTGTTGGTCCCAAATGAAGAAGGGCGTACTCCCGATACGATTATCCAAAAAGCAAGTCAAATCGCTTGTATTCTACAATGCGGAGGAATTTGGATGGCAAATGGTAACTTTGGAGTTTCTTGGAAGTTGTTTCAAGGAGTATACAAAGAAAATGAAAATCTAGAAGTGGGAAAGGGTGTTTGTCATATTAATTTGGGTAGTGAAGAAAAAGATAAACCTGTCGAAAAACTTGACGACGACGAAGAAGTAGTTTCGACCGGTGTTGTAAATGATGTTACGGTCGAAAGCGACGAAGAAGACGAAGAAGATGAAGACGGGGGGGGTGGTGGTTCCGAAGAACAACCACAAGTCGAAGCGGAAGAAGTGGTCGCAGAAGTAGCAGCAGCAGAAGTATCAACAGAAGAAGAAGTAAAACCAAAAAAGAAGAGGGTTGTAAAAAAGAAGAAGGGTGATGCGTAAATAATGATATAATATAATATAATATAATAATAAAAACAAAAATATTTTTAATGGACAATGTGTCCGAGTGGTTAAGGAGATGACCTGCTAAGCCATTGTGTTTTACACGCGAGAGTTCGAATCTCTTCATTGTCGTAATATAAATATTTTTTATTGCCTTTATAGCTCAGTTTTGGTAGAGCGCTGGTCTTGTAAACCAGAGGTCTCGAGTTCGATCCTCGATAAAGGCTTGTTTTAATATAATAATAAATACTTAAATGCGATCCAATTACCTAAAGCGCACCATAATGAACCATAAGAACCGCCTATATAAAAATATACAATAGGAAAAAATATAGCGCTCACTATAAAAATATATTTCCAATTTGGATATAAAACTAAAATAGAAAAAATAATAATTTCCCATAATTTAATTTCATTATTTCCCCATATCGGGGATGATAATTTATTTTCACATAAAGAAACCGAATATCCATTGAATTTAACGAATATGTATATTGATAATATCAATAGTAATAAAATAGTTAAATAATCTCTAAAAGTATTTATTATAATTATATTATAAAATAGTTGGGCACATAATACAAATGGTATAAAAAAGGAAGTTATGATATAATTTATATTATTTTTCTCCATTTTAATATACCATAAAAATGTATCAAATAATTGTATGGTTGAAAAAATCATTAACAAAATTACTGCTTGTTTTTTTTCTTTACTTAATTTTTTTCTTAATAAGTATAATGATATAGACCAAGATATAATAAATGAAGATATACTTACTTCAAAACTAAAACACATATTATATAATTACAATAGATTTTCCATTTCTTTTAATTTAATTAAAAGATCTTTTTTAAATAAATTAAATTTTTGCCTTGAATTAGGACATTTAATATTTTTTTTAAAATTATTTGATAGATTTTTGAAACAGTTCTCTTTATTCTTTTCTTTTTCAAATATTTTCAAAGCTAAATATTTTCTAAAATTTTTTTGAATTATGATAGTCATATTATTTTTATTTTCTGTAGATTTTTTGAAAATAATATACGACCTCAAGTGTCGTTGGATTAGTAATATAGATCGACTCTTGATAATTTTATAAGCAATTTGCGATAGAACATAATTAATAATGGCTCGTTTAAAGAGAACGTTGGAATACCAATTTTGAATTTTCGTAATAGAATAATGTTTGTAAGCCCATTTAATAAAATTTTGAAACTTAATAAATCCTGTTATTGAAATCCAAGAAAACTTCTTTTGATTACGAAACCAACATTGAATTTTTTGTGATGACTCTTTTTTTTGAATCCTTCGTTTTTTAAATACTTTCAATACCGCCATTCCGGCTGAAATGGGTGTTGGTTTATCAAGGTATGTTGGAATAAATTTATTGTCTTTCATTCTTTTATAAAATTCAAATTTTTGATTTATAGACAAATAAAGTGAATTATATAAATTCTTTTTCATTTGTTCTTTTTCATAAAGTTCTTTCAATCTAGATTCTTCTTTTAGATCGATTTCATTTAACTGATATTTTAATTTATCTTTTACCCAAATATTAATTATTTTGATTATATATTGCTGTAAACCAATTGGTCCATTTCCCCATTCAACAATACTTTTATTTTGCTGTGTCAAACCAAATGTTTCATCAAACTTATAATTAAATATAAGTGTTTTTTTGACACACAATCCAATCAAATTGACATCGTCATTGTAAAATCCAGTAATAGAGAATTCTAATCCTCCTAGAATACGCTTATTATGATTTTCGTTTTCGCGAGCAATGTATAACTTTCTAATATAATTCACCGCAAGAAAATAAATTTCATTTTTGTCATCAATTCCATTATTTTTACAAAAATTGTTAAAAGATGTCCACATATTCAAATCAAACTGAGTTTTATTAATTTTATTTTTAATCATTTTTTTAGGAATATAAATATCATTAGGCATGTCTAGTACAAGAGAAATATCGCACAAAAGTTTCCAATTTTCACTTTCTAAATCATTATATGAAATTTCCTTTTCTTTTTTATTCTTATCGTATTTTAATACTATTTTTTTCTTTCCAAATTTTGTTGAAAACGCAATCATTGTGTTTTTTCTCCAAATTTCAATATGAAATGTATCCGACAAAAGTGATGTAGAAATGGCATAATGCCTTATATTATCGCCAAACAGGGTTATTTTTTCACCCTTTTCGAGATAATCTTGGTATGTTGTACCTATATCTATATAATCTTGCATGTCTTCTTCTAATTCTAAAATTTTCATGTATTTTTTTTCGCTGGTTTGAATAATAATAAGTGTTCCTTGTGAAATGTTTTCATTTTTTAAATATTGTATTGATGATATATCATTTTCTGTATATGATTCTTCAACTTGGTTTGTATAATCATCAAGCGTTTTACATTTATCCCAATCTATTTTAATATATCTTACAATATTATCTTCTGATCTCGAAATGATAATAATGAATTTATTATAAATTTTATCTTCAATATCGCACCAATTTACAAGAGTAGATATACCACCAATCCCAAACTTTCCAATACCACCGTATATGTTTTCCGAATGCAATTGAATAAAACGATATAGATTTTCTTGATTCATACCAGTACCATCGTCTTTGTAGATTAATTGATAATATTTTATTCCATCTTCATTGGTTCCATGTTGTTTATTAATTGTAATATTTTTGGCGTTTGCATCAAAACTATTATCAATTAGTTCCTTCAAAAGAGACAAATTATTATGACCGGTTGAAGATGTCCCCAAATGCTTTAAATAATTGTAAATATTTACAGGTTCAAACTTAGGCGTAGTCATTTTATATTATAAATTATTATACACACGAAGGATTCAATTTTTTTAAAATAAAATAATAATATCAGACAAAAAAGTTGTATTATATATATTTTTTTTGTCTATTTTCGGAATACCACGATTATAAATTGTATATTTTCTATTATCGACTATATTTTTATTAATTGTAAATTGAATACACAATTCCGGTATATGTATAACAGTATTTGATAATAATTTAGATTTATCTAATTTAATAATAATATCATTATTATCTAATACGACCATGTTTTTTGGCAGATCAATTATATTAATGTAAAAAAAAACATTATTTAACCAAATTCTAGTTAATGGCGATAATTGTTTTGAATGTATATATTTATGCCACAATGGAATATAATTATTTTCATATATATATAATTCTTTATTAAATACTTTATCTAATGTAGTATTTAATTGTATAATGTTTATTTTATTGTTGTAATAAGTTTCTACTATATTAGTTATATATTGTATATTATCTATATTTATCATAGATATCATAGTCTCATATATAGTATCAGATTTCTGATTTTGAACATATATATCATATTCTTTTTCTTTATTTTTTATGTAAATTAGATATTCGTAAGAGTCTTTTATATTTATAAATTCTTCGTTTGAATCAGACCGTTTATATTTATCTGGATGATAAATTCGACATAATTTATGATATTTTTTTTTAATAGTTTCTACATTTTCTTCTTTTAAATTTGTAATATTAAAAATATTACAACATTCTCTTATTGATTTCATTAGAGATATTACACTTTATTATTTAAATTTATTAAAAATATTATAAATCTTTCTATATGAAAAATAGATCTATAATTATTATTATATTTTTCAATAATATTTTTATAATTTTTAAATACAAAAATTATATTATCATCATTTATATAATTATTTTTTATTAATAATTCAAATAAATAACTCATACAATCATGAATATTATAATTATATATTAATAAATCATAAATATGTTGTCTAATATCAAAAATAGAAATTTTATATTTTTTTAATATTATATTA
>TARA_B110000116_G_scaffold271507_1_pt1 | contig 16625 bp, 12 predicted proteins | sample TARA_B110000116 | Tara Oceans TARA_B110000116 (sample SAMEA4397355) | marine metagenome | biome: Polar Biome; feature: [ZZZ] marine water layer (ENVO:01000295); material: water (ENVO:00002006), including particulate matter (ENVO:01000060) such as... | depth 199 m
GCGCGGATGGTACTGCCGGGGAGATCCGGTGGGAGAGTACGTCGTCGCCAGCACATCTATGGGCCTGCTGTTTCTTAATGGGACAGTAGGCCTTTTTTGTTTTTCGGAATATTCGGTTGTTTGCCAGAAAGTAATTTCCCATAATGAGACAACTTCCTTTAGATTGCTGTTTTTGCGTCAACTCAAAAATAAAAAAGGTGAACACACTTAATATGATGTCTCGTGCCGGGTATGTTGCACTTGTGGGCCTTCCTAACGCAGGAAAATCCACACTTTTGAATGGTTTTTTGGATCAGACACTTTGCATTGTTACCCCCAAGGCACAGACAACTTGGAAAAAGGTTATTGGTATTCGGACTTCAGATGAAGTGCAGGCCATTTTCGTTGACACCCCAGGGCTATTGAGGGCTGACAATTTGCTGCATGAATCCATGGTTAGGGAAAGCCAGGAAGCTATTCGCGAGGCGGACTTGGTTCTTTTGGCTGTGGACGGGACTGATCCACCGGATAAAGAAGAAAGACTGATGGTGAAAGAAAATTTAGCATTATCCAAGGCACCTCTTGAAGTTCTGATAAATAAGATTGATTCTGCTTCTCCAGCAAACATTTCTCGGATAACAAGTTGGGCTACTTCAGAACTTCAAGCCAATCCTTTTGGTGTTTCTGGCTTGCATGGTGACGGTCTGGAGAAAGTTTGGAAGAAAATCGTGGACACCCTTCCCGAATCACCCTTTCTCTATCCTAAAGATGACATAGGATCGGCTCCTGTCCGATTTTTTGTAGCTGAGTTTATTCGTGAAACTATCTTCGATCAGTACAGCCAAGAAGTGCCATATGCAGTGCACGTGTCCATTGATGAATTCAGAGAAGGTCAAGATCCTATCTATGTGAAGGCTAACTTGATTGTGGAGCGAGATTCCCAAAAAATGATCGTTCTGGGCAAAAGAGGAAGAAGTATTAAAAAATTGGGTGAGCTTGCCAGAAGTAAGATAGAAAATTTTCTAGAGCGGCGAATTTATCTTGATTTGTGGGTTAAGGTTTTACCCAATTGGAGACGGAGAAAAAAAGATCTGGAACGCTTGGGATTCCATCTTCCTAAGGCTGAACGCAAATAATGTATTTATAGCTTGGGGAATGCAAACTGCCCATAAACGGATTCGTTGCCAGCAAAATAGGGGAAACTTTCTTTTCTAAAGGCATTCCACGATTGGTAAATCTTGCGAAAATCAGGGTTTGCAGAGCTTTGTTCCTCGAGGTAGGAGTTACTTTCTTTCCAAGCTTCCTCCAATATGTCGGTGGGAAATTCTCGCACTATCACATCGTGCTCTTCGACGAGACGCTTAAGGACTCGAGGATTTTCCGCATCGTACCGGGCTAGTGTCACGAGATTTACTTCACTCAGCGCACAAGCAAGAATTTCTTGATATTGTTCTGGGAGTTCATCCCAAGCTGCACGATTAATTTGGAAAGCCGTTGATGGGCCGGGTTCCCACCATCCTGGGATGTAATAGTTCTTGGCAATCTCATGGAAACCAAGCTTCTCATCATCATAGGGACCTACCCACTCAGTTGCATCTATAGCGCCTCGCTCTAGTGCAGGGTAAATGTCAGCTGCCCCTAAAACTTGAACAGTGACTCCTAAGCGAGACATGATTTCTCCTGCCAGTCCAGGAATCCGCATTCTTACGCCTCTGAGATCATTAAGTGATTCAACAGGTTCTCTAAACCATCCTCCGAATTGTGCTCCAGTATTTACAAAATGAAAATGCATTATCCCAAAATCTGAATAAACCTCTCTCAGTAATTCCTGTCCTCCTCCCTGGGTTAGCCAAGCTGTTTGTTGACGGGAATTAAATCCGAATGGAATAGATGTTCCAAAGGCTAGCGCAGAGTTTTTCCCTATGTAGTAGTAGTCACTGGTGTGTCCTGCTTGTACGGTTCCAGACTGGACTGCGTCCATCACTTGGAGAGCAGGCACGATTTCACCAGATGCGAATACCCTTATCCTAAACTTTCCGTTGGTCATTTCCCTGACTCTATTTGCGAGCATATCAGCAGCGCCTGATAGCATATCTACACTGGGCGGGAAACTGGTAGTGATTCTCCAATTAACGTCAGGTCCCGATACGGGAGAGATTTCATTCTTTTGAGATTCCTGTTCGGAGCACGCGGTGAGAATACTAGTTGCCGCAGTTCCTAGTGTGGTTTTCTTGACGAAATTTCTGCGATTTAAAGCACACATAGTTAATCCTCACAGTGGCTAGATGCCGTGACAAAGGTTTCTTAATCAGTAATAAAGAGCTGAGAGATACGTTCTGTTTCTATTTTGGGACCGATAAATGAGATGAGCGCATAGGTTGTTGTTGACACGAGGATAGCAGGGAATACCTGGTGTAGGTATTCTTCCCATGGCCAAAAGAATAAAAGAGTGAGTCCAGTTAGAAAGGAACCGATCACAGCCATGCTATTCCCACGGCTCCAGTATAATCCGAGTGTAATGGAAGGAAGGAAACATGCAGCATACATACTTCCAGAGAGCGCAGTTAGCCCGACTATACTTCCGGGAGGATTAAGAGCAATTCCTGCGGTGATAGCAGCAAAAATCACAACGTAACCTTTGGTAAATTTCAAGGTTTTTTCTTGGGAGCCTGTGGGCCATAAGAGCCCCCTTATGTCTCTTTCGGCAGTTGAAGCCATAACAAGTAGAACACTGTCCAGGGAAGACATGGCAGCTGCTACCATGGCAACCAAGAGGAATGAGGAAACAACTGGGAAAAACACGCCTTCTGTGATCAAAAGAGTGGGCACTACCAAGTCAGTGTCTTTCAGACCATCTCCGATTACTCTATGTGCATAGATCCCAATAGGTACCAAAAGTAAATAGACTGAAGTAAACGCCAGTGTGCTGACTACCATACCTCGGCGAGCAGCAGCAGCGCCTTCCAGGGCATAAAATCGAGCAAGTTGTCTTGGTTCGACCGCCATCTTGATGGTTGCAGAAACCAGGACACCGAACAGCATAGGCAGAGCTACTCCACCGTTCCAGGTGAACAAATGTGAAGTGGTGGTAGTTTGTCTGATCTCGTGAAAAGATCCTAGCCCTCCAGCAGCATTCACGGTTCCGATAAAGAGCAACACCGCTGCGATAGCCATGATGATACCCTGGACGGCATCAGTTTTGACTACTGAAATGAATCCCCCTGTCGCTGTATAAGCTACGACTATAAAGAAAATGACGATGATTGCTAATTTATAAGGGATATCCATGAAAGTTTCTAAAAGGTTTCCAATTCCCTTAAAGACTGCGGTCATATAGAACAGGCTTGCAAAGATTACTATAAAAGATGCCATTATTCGGGCTGTCTTGCTCTCAAAACGGAACCCTATGAAGTCAGGTATTGTTAGTGAATCTAGTAACCGTGTGAAAACTCTCAGCCGTGGTGCAACTACAATCCATGAGAAGAGTGAGAATCCGACTAGAAAAGGGACTAATAAAAACCATGGAGTTCCCCAGCTATATGCTTGACCTGAAAAACCTACAAAACTGTTGGTGCTAGAATAGGTGGCGAAAAAGGATAGCCCCAAGATCAGGCCGCCCATTTTCCTTCCACCTATGTAATAGTCTGAGATTTCCCGAGTTTGTTTATGTCCGCTATAAGCGTGATGAGCCATTAGCAATGTATACATGAGTAAAAACATGTATACAATCCAGAATTCTTTCAGATTTTCAAGTATTAGATTCATTGTTCTCAGGGCCTATTTTTTAGGGTCAGGGCTTTAGGTGTTCACGTTTCTGAAGAATCTAGGAATAATAGCTTAACTTGTTCTTTTTGAACTTTCCCCATTGCATTTCTCGGTAATTTGGTCACAAACCTGAATGCACGGGGTGTTTTGTAGGATGCCAGATATTGCTTGGCCCATGTAATCATGTCATTTGGTTCAATTTCACCAGAGGATTCTTCGATAATTGCAACAGCGACCAATTCACCCCAGTCTTCATCTGGGATTCCGACTACAGCACAGTCTGTCACCAGTTGATGTTGGCGGAAGACTTCTTCGATTTCGAGGGCCGACACCTTGAAGCCACCAGTTTTGATTATGTCTACGGAAGTTCTGCCCAAAAGACGGTAGTTCCCTTTATCAATGGTGGCCATATCACCAGTTCGAAACCAGCCGTCCCTAAAGCTATCTTCTGTCATTTTTGGATTTCTCCAATACTCGAGGAAAACATTAGGTCCAGTTATTTCTAGCTCGCCTTCTTGTGTTGAGGGACCAAGCTCTTCGCCATTTTCGTCCACTCTTCGGACATTGACACGTGGGAGTGGTGTTCCAACGTATCCAGGTCGACGTTCACCATGAAGAGGGTTTGACAGTGCCATACCAATTTCAGTCATACCATAGCGTTCTAGAAGGATTTGGCCAGTGATTGCTTCCCAGCGTTCCAGAGCAGTTTTCGGAAGTGCGGCCGAACCCGATACCATGAGCCGCAGAGCGCTAGCACCTTCACTCCAACGGGAGCGAATGTTTGGTTCAGCGGATTCCCAGGTTTTTATCAAAAGTATGTAAATTGTGGGGACTGCCATGAATAAAGTTAGGTTGCCCTTCGATAAGCGATTCCAAGTATCTACTGGATCAAAATTGGGTAAAATGTGGCAGGATGCACCAGTCCATAGTGCACAACAGAGAACATTCACAATCCCGTGGATATGGTGAAGTGGCAGCACGAGAAGGATCTGATCATCTTTTTCCCATCCCCAGGCTTCGACTAAGGACGTAATCTGTGCTACAAGGATTGAGTGAGTGACTACTGCACCTTTGGGCCTACCAGTGGTGCCGCTGGTATATATCATCATAGCTCTTCTTTCTAGGTTTACCGAAGGCAACTTAGGGGTGTTAGGATCCAGCTTGAACCTTCCATCTACAAGTTCAGAGGAATCGATGACCAGGAGATCTCCGTTAGTTGCTTCCTGGATTTTTTCTCTATATAAAGAATTGACGATAACGAGACTAGGGTCTGAATCTTCCAGTGTGTGACTCAATTCTGCTGGAGGATGCGATACAGCCAAAGGTATTGCGACTCCTCCCGCTTTCCAGATTCCCCATTGAATTAAAACATGATCTAAACCAGAGGGTACCAGGTAAGCGATGCGAGATTCGCTCAGATCTTCAGTATTAAGTATCGATAAAAGCTGCTTGGCGACTATACTCGACAGGGTGATCAATTCATCGTAACTAGTGGATCCGCTTTCTGTGGTCAGAGCAACACGTTGTGAGTGCTGTTCCGCTCTCTCGCAAAGCGTTTCGGGTTTATTGTTTGAGTTGGTTTGAAGATGAGTCATTACGAAACCGACCAATTGGGCTGGAGTTTGCACTTGATCGAAAAACTTAGTCGGTGGCAAGTATATCTTATATCTGTAAGATATACTAGCAGTGCAGTTTCTATTGGGAGTTCTATATTCCTGGTTAACTTCTGGGTCAAATCATTTGATATTGTGTGGCAAGGTGACATCGACAACAGGACGAAAGTTGATGAGGGGATGATACGTGCCTAGTTTAGCGAGATATTAGAACTTCACTGGTCAGAATAATTCAACTGGAAATTTATGAGCGATTCCAATTTGATGGGGAAAATTACTTCGCTTGCTAAGCGAAGAGGTTTTGTGTTTCAATCTTCCGAGATTTATGGAGGGGCTGGTTCAGTTTGGGATTTCGGTCCTTTGGGCAACGAATTGAAACGGAATGTTAAGGAACAGTGGTGGAATTCTATGGTCCACCGAAGAGATGACGTAGAGGGTTTGGATTCGTCTATTCTTATGAATCCTAAAGTTTGGGAAGCTTCCGGACATTTAGATGGTTTTACAGATCCTCTGGTGGAATGTTCTAACTGTAATCGTCGTTTTCGGGATGATACTCCAGGTGTTGATGAAGGGCAGTGCCCAACTTGCGGAAAAAAAGAAGTGTTTGGTGAACCTAGAATGTTCAATCTGATGTTTAAAACTTTCATGGGGCCAGTCGAAGATGAAGCATCAACAGTTTTCTTGAGACCAGAGACCGCCCAGGGTGCTTATGTGAACTTTATCAACGTTCACAATTCCGCGCGTCAGAAGATACCCTTTGGTATTGCTCAAATTGGCAAGGCATTCCGAAATGAAATTACTCCAGGAAATTTTATTTTTCGGACTCGTGAATTTGAGCAGATGGAAATGCAGTTTTTCGTGGAGCCTGGCACAGATGACGAATGGTTTGACTACTGGCTAAATGCCAGATTGGAATGGAGCCATTCATTGGGTATTTCCGAAAAGAAATTGAGAGTTCACGATCATGGAAAAGACGAATTGGCTCACTATGCAAAAAAAGCTGTAGATATAGAATATGAGTTCCCATTTGGATGGCAGGAGTTCGAGGGCGTTCATAGTAGGACAGATTTCGATCTGAAACGTCACCAAGATCATTCTGGAAAAAGATTGGAATATATCGATCCCGCAGGGAATAAACGCTTCCTCCCATATGTTGTTGAAACCGCAGTCGGTGTAGAAAGAACGGTGTTGATAGCTTTACTGGATGCTTATACCGAAGAGAATGTAGATGGAGTGGAAAGGGTATTCCTCGGCCTTGATCCCAGAATAGCTCCTACAAAGGTGGCCGTTTTTCCATTAATGAAGAAAGAGGGGTTGCCAGAATTGGCAGATGGTTTGTATGCAGATTTGAGGAATGCCTCTATACCTTCCTTCTACGATATGTCAGGATCAATAGGCAGGCGATACAGGAGACAAGATGAGGCCGGCACACCTTGGTGCGTCACTGTTGACAAACAGACACTGGAGGACGGGACAGTGACCATCCGTGATCGGGATTCACTGAACCAAGAAAGAATAGCAATGGAGATGGTGTGCAAGTGGGTTTCCGATCATTTGTTGAAGATTTAGCTCGGTTTACATTGGTTTGAGTTTTTGGATTTCAAACAACGAATGAGGGAACCTAATCACAGGTCGTTCACTTAAAAACTGGAGGTAGTGTTGGCTCCGAAAGCTGAAGTTTTCAGTTCTCGTTGGGGAATGCTCTTAGCCATGCTTGGCATGGCGGTGGGTACTGGTAATATCTGGAGATTCCCTCGAGTGGCTGCTTCTAACGGTGGAGGATCATTTTTGGTGGCTTGGTTGGTGTTTCTGATGTTGTGGTCCGTTCCACTTTTGATTCTAGAATTTGGCATGGGGAAAGCGACACGATCGGGAGCGATCGGAGCTTTCATGAAAACTATCGGTGTGAAATTCACGTGGATGGGTAGTTGGGTGGCATTTGTAGCGGCGGCAATAATGTGTTACTACAGTGTGGTGATGGGTTGGACTCTTAGGTTTTTTCTGGCCAGTTTGAAAGGAGAAATCCCGACCCCAATACCAGAAGAGTTTTGGGAGAATTTTGCGGGCACACCAGGAGCTGTCCTGACTCATGCAATCGCCATGGGATTAGCAATATTTGTGGTTTCTAAGGGAGTGAAGGGGATAGAAAAAGCGACTAAAATATTGATTCCAGGGCTCATTATACTGATCGTTATTTTAGCAATTCGCGCGGTGACGCTACCTGGAGCAATGGAGGGTGTGGCTTTCCTTTTTACTCCTAAACTGTCTGAACTGACTGACGTCAGGATTTGGTTAGAGGCTTTGACTCAAAATGCTTGGGATACTGGAGCCGGCTGGGGATTGGTACTCACCTACGCAGTTTACATGAGGAGTAGGGAAGATACAGCTCTAAATGCGTTCGTCATTGGTTTTGGAAATAATGCTATTTCACTCCTTGCTGGAATTATGGTATTGGGGACTGTTTTTTCAGTGATGCCAGATGCGTCCGAACAAATAGTAGGTGCGGGCAATGAAGGTTTAACTTTTATTTGGGTTCCACAGCTATTCTCTCTGATTCCAGGCGGTCGCTTTTTCATGACCTTGTTCTTTTTAGCATTGCTTTTTGCTGCCTGGACTTCTTTAGTAGCTCTAATTGAATTGCCCAGCAGGATACTGATTGATCTGGGGATGAGTCGGTCCCGTGCCATAGCTTTGGTTGGGATAGCTGGATTCCTATTCGGTGTGCCGAGTGCTTTGAATTGGACCGGTACTCCTGGAGCTGGTCCTTTCTTTGCTAATCAAGATTGGGTTTGGGGGGTTGGTCTGATGTTGTCAGGATTTTTCTTTGCCTTTGCAGTTCTGAAATATGGAATAAGCGAGTGGAGAGAGCGGTATATTAATACCGGTGATTCGGATATACATATAGGGTCTTGGTGGGATTGGGCGATTAGGTTTGTGATGGTAGAATCTGTCGTACTAATGATTTGGTGGTTGTACCAAAGCCAGGGTGAATCTTTACGTGAAACATGGACTTTGTTTTCACCTTTGAACATTGGGACTGTCCTGATTCAGTGGCTTATTGTTTTGACTGTGCTTGTAGCTTCGAATAAATGGTTGAGCAAAAAAATGTTGGCTTCAAATTTTCCATCAGATCCAGGAAGAGGAACTATGGAGGGGGAAGAGTCTGTCGAGTAGTCTTTTAGAACAATAAGATCTGTCCTAGGGAGTTCGGTATTGTTTAGGGAATCTAAGAAATCTAAACGTGAGAGGTCTCTTCAGATTTTTGAACTCCTCTTACAGGAGTATCCTGATGCGCACTGTGCGTTAGAACATGAGAGCCCCTTTCAACTGGGTGTTGCTACCATCCTTTCGGCACAAACTACAGATGAGCGTGTGAATATGGTAACGCCGAAATTGTTTGCGGGTTATCCATCTCCCAGTGACTTGGCGATAGCCGACCAAAGCGTTGTCGAGAAATTGATTCACTCGACTGGCTTTTTTCGAATGAAAGCTAAGAATATTATCGGGTTTTCCCAGGGAATTATGGAGAGCCATAACGGTAAAATCCCCAGGACAATGGAAGAGCTAACGGCTCTTCCTGGAGTTGGCCGTAAAACAGCGAATGTGATTTTGGGAAATGCTTTCGGAATCAACATAGGAGTCGTGGTGGACACTCATGTGAAACGCTTATCGAAGCTCCTTGCTTTGACTAGGGAAGTGAATCCAGAGAAAGTCGAAAGGGATCTTATACAGTTATTTCCACAAGACAATTGGACCATACTTTCACATTTGTTCATCTTCCATGGTCGGAAGGTTTGCTATGCTAGAAGACCTCAATGTCAGGCTTGTATGATGTCCGACTTATGTCCTTCTGCAAAGATTTGATCTTTTTCAAAAGGACTAGCTCCACTGAATTAAGTGTTTTAATAAGACTGAGGTTGACCTGGTGAGGATTTGTGCTGAGGTTGGACATGATGCCTGGACTATAGAGCGTTTAACAGGAGTTAGGTGTGAGTGATACGTTGGTCAATCGTAGTGCTTCTCTAGAGCTCTTGGAGAAGTGGGTTCAAAATCCGGGTCTGAGAAAACATATGTTGGCCGTCGAAGCCTCGGTCCGCTATTATGCTCGGATCTATGGGGAAGATCAGGATCTATGGGGAACGGCGGCACTCTTACATGATCTTGATTGGGAAAAGTTCCCAGATGAACATCCCCAGGCGGGATTGGTTGAGCTTGACCGGTTAGGTTATCCGAGTGAAGTGTTACAGGCGATCCGAGCACACGCTCCTGAACTTACCGGCACGGAACCACAGACATTATTAGACAAGGTTCTTTTTGCCTGTGACGAGTTGTCAGGATTAGTATATGCCTGTTGCTTGGTTAGACCGAATGGTATAGATGACTTAAAACCCAAGTCTGTGGTGAAGAAATTTAAGGATAAAGCATTTGCTGCCGGTGTTGATAGAAACCAAGTTTCTCGAGGGATGGAACTTCTAGATATTGATCGGTCCGAGCATATTAGCAATGTCATAGAGGCGCTGAAGGAGGTTGCTGACGTTCTTGAAATTCGAGCTAGTGATCGAGCATAGCCTTTTTGAATAAAATTGACTTAATAGGGGTTGTATAATTTATGACGGCATCTACGGTAGTCACGATGGTCTTAGTTCTGGGTTTCGTTTGGGGGGGATTTCTATTTGCACTCGTTACAGCTGTCCGAAAAGAATCAAACAAGAGGAAATAGGACGACCCTGTCGATCTCAGTGTTGCCTCAGGGAGGATTTAGGATAGTTTCTTCCCCGGTGCTAATAATTTTTTCTGGAAATTATTCGGAATTGTACCTTGAAACCTGAGAATCGCTCCGTTGCCTAGACGTACTGACATTGATTCTATACTGATATTGGGGTCTGGCCCGATAATTATTGGGCAGGCCTGTGAATTCGATTATTCTGGGACACAAGCAGTCCGTGCTCTCAAGGAAGATGGCTACAAGGTAATCTTGGTCAATTCCAATCCTGCCACGATAATGACGGATCCCGATCTGGCGGATAGGACCTACGTCGAACCATTAACACCGGATTGGGTCGAGAGAGTAATCGAAAGAGAAAAGCCCGATGCATTGCTTCCGACTATGGGTGGTCAGACAGCGTTAAACATTGCCATGGCTCTGACTGAAAATGGAGTTCTGGAAAAACATGGGGTGGAGTTGATTGGGGCCAATGCGAGATCCATACAAATGGCCGAAGATAGAGAACAATTTACGGCTGCTATGCATCGCATTGGCCTATCTGTACCACATGGTGGTTTTGCTAAGACAATTGACGAAGCTTTCGGAATAATCGATGAAGTAGGTTATCCGGCTATAATCAGACCGAGTTTTACGATGGGTGGGACAGGTGGTGCGATTGCTTATAATGCTGAGGAGTTTAAGGAATTTATCGCACAGGGGCTGGAAGCTTCTCCTATTACAGAAGTACTTATAGATAGGAGTGTAATCGGAGCTAAAGAATACGAGCTGGAAGTCGTACGGGATGCTTCTGACAACGTTATAATCGTCTGTTCGATAGAGAATTTTGATCCAATGGGGGTTCATACCGGGGATTCCATAACCGTAGCTCCATCACAAACTCTCTCGGATGTCGAATACCATAAGATGCGGGATGCAGCAATTGCAATCATTCGTGAAATTGGAGTGGAAGCAGGAGGTTGTAATATCCAATTCTCTATCGATCCCATCACTGGTGAAATGTTAATTGTAGAGATGAATCCGAGGGTGTCCCGGTCGTCAGCACTAGCGTCAAAAGCAACAGGTTTCCCTATAGCTAGAGTAGGTGCCAAATTGGCTGTGGGTTATTTGTTGAATGAGCTACCGAACGACATTACTAAGACAACTCCAGCATCCTTTGAACCAACTTTGGATTATGTCGTCGTCAAATTTCCACGTTTCGCTTTCGAAAAATTCCCCGAGGCCAGTCGGGTTCTGGGGGTGCAAATGAAAGCAGTAGGTGAAACAATGGCGATCGGTCGAACTTTCAAGTCTGCCTGGCAGAAAGGCATCAGGGGACTTGAGATTGGACGATCAGGCTGGATGGAAGGAGCATCCTTAGAGGATGATGGATTGACAACTGATGACTTTGCCGCGCTCCTGTCGAAACTCAGAATTCCAACACCAGATAGGCCATTCCAATTGAAGCGTGCACTTGTTCAGGCCGTGGATCAGCAAGGAGATGTCGAATTTGCGAAAGCTATGGAAGACATTTACGAAGCGTCTAAAATTGATCGATGGTTCCTTTATCAACTTGTTGGAATCCTTCGTATGGAGTTGCGGTATCGAAGCTTGGACAATGTCGGCATTGAAGATTTAAAACTGATGAAAAGAAATGGATTTTCGGATGCCCAACTTGCAAGCCTAAGGGATGAGAATGAAACGGAAGTTCGGCTGAGACGGCACAAGTTGGGCATTCATCCGAGTTACAATGTAGTTGACACTTGTGCAGGAGAATTTCCTGCCGAGACTCCCTACTACTACTCTTCGTATGAAGATTCTGACGAATCACATCCTTCAGATAACCGTAAAATCGTAATTCTGGGGAGTGGCCCCAATCGTATCGGTCAAGGGATAGAGTTCGACTACTGTTGTGTACAGGCAGTCATGTCGCTCAGAGATTCTGGGTATGAAACTATTATGATCAACTCAAATCCTGAGACTGTTTCAACCGACTTTGACGTAAGTGACAAGCTTTATTTTGAGCCTCTCACTTTTGAGGATGTTTTGGAAGTTGTAATCAAAGAGCAACCAGAAGGGGTCATAGTCCAACTAGGAGGCCAAACACCACTCAACCTGGCTCGTGCCTTGTCTGAGGCTGGGGTGAACATATTAGGAACTTCAGTGGATGCTATCGATCGTGCTGAAGACAGAGAGCGTTTTGAGAAAGTCTGCCAGCTAGTCGGTGCAACGCCTCCTGAGAATGGAATAGCTAGGAGTCAAGCGGAAGCACTGGCCGTTGCCACAAAGGTGGGTTATCCACTTCTGGTGCGTCCTAGCTATGTCTTAGGTGGTCGTGGTATGGAGATCGTTTACGACAGTGGAACGCTGGAGAATTATTTTGAGCGCGCAATAAAAGTTTCACCAGACCATCCTGTTCTGATAGATCGTTTCATAGAGGATGCCTTTGAAGCAGATGTAGATGCATTATGTGATGGGGAAGAGGTCGTGATAGGGGGGATCATGCAACATATTGAGGGTGCAGGAGTTCACTCCGGTGATTCGGCATGTGTGTTGCCACCTTACTTACTAAATCCAGACGAGATAGAACAAATCAGGGATCAAACAAAGAAATTTGCACTCGAACTGGGAGTGGTGGGGTTACTGAACGTTCAGTATGCTATTAAGGACGGAGTCGTGTACGTAATCGAAGTAAACCCTCGGGCTTCGAGGACTGTTCCTTTTGTCAGCAAAGCGACTGGTCTTTCTCTAGGTAAGGTCGCCGCACAAGTCATAGTGGGAGAGAAACTGAAAGATCTCAAGATCTCGGAACCACAGCCCACCTCGACTGTTGCTGTTAAAGAAGCCGTTTTCCCATTTAGTCGTTTTGAGGGGGACATATTATTAGGTCCAGAAATGAAATCGACGGGTGAGGTGATGGGAATTGATGAATCCTTTGGGATGGCCATAGCTAAGGCTCAGGCATCTTGTGACAATTTACTGCCTGTTAAGGGTGGTACTTTAATTGTCACCGTCCATGACAGAGATAAACGGACAGTGGTACCGATTTTACGACGATTTTGCGACATGGGATTTGATATATGGGCTACCGAAGGGACACATCATTATTTGAAAGATAGGGGTGTCCCATCGGAACGTGTGTATAAGGTAGGAGAAGGTCGTCCACATATAGTTGATCACATAGTTTCAGGGAAAGTTGACCTATTGATCAATACACCTCTAGGAAAACAGTCACAATACGATGACTATTCGATGCGTAGGGCGGCTATTTCCCATAAGGTTCCCTACTTTACCACAATGTCAGCGACTAGCGCGGCCTGTGATGCGTTAATTGCTTTGCGTTCAAGGGTTTATTCGGTCCGCACACTTCAGGAGCGGATTGCAGAAGCAGGCCTGCAGAATTAGTTGACTGATCCCAATGGCAGTCTCCTCCCGGTTGGATTTCTCATCCATGCAGATGCTTCATTGCACGATACTGGATGGGGTCATCCCGAGCATCAAGGACGACTCAGGGCGATTGCTTCATCGGTCGGACAAGATTTATTGGCTTTAGATGGGAGGGTAATTCAGGTCGAACCAGAAAGTATAGAAGATGAAGATCTTCTCCGTGTTCACACTGAATTACATCTAGAAAAGTTTCGAGATGCCGTTGGATTAGCCACTAGAGAATCCCGATTAGTTTCTCTTGATCCTGACACGATCGTGTCTCCTAATTCTTGGAAAGCAGCTTGCGGTTCTAGCGCCGCACTGATTACTGCAGTCAGAATGGTGAACGATAAAGAACTGTCGACCGCTTTTGTCGCAACTCGTCCTCCAGGACATCACGCTACTGCAGAGCAAGCCATGGGGTTTTGTCTTATTAACCACGTGGCTGTAGCGGTACGTTGGCTGCAGGCGAATCGTAAGGTTAGTAGGGTGCTTGTCATCGATTGGGACGTTCATCATGGCAATGGAACTCAGGACATCTTTTATAGTGATGGATCAGTTTATTATTTTTCGCTTCATCAATGGCCTCATTTTCCAGGTTCTGGAGCAGCAGATGAGATCGGGGAAGGTGCAGGGCTAGGACTAACCCGGAACCTTCCTATAAAAGCTAGGACCTCTGCGCTTGCGTATTGCGATCTTTTTTCGGAGAATCTTGAACAAGTGGTGCAATCGTTCGATCCTGATTTCATTCTGATTTCTGCGGGATTTGACGCAATGGAAGGAGATCCACTAGGAAATTTATGCCTAGAACCAGAAGATCTAAATTTCTTGACTCGAGAAGTCATCCGTTGTGCACCAAGTGGATGTGGTATTGTAGCAGCATTAGAAGGTGGTTACGATCCGAAGCGGACAGGTTTAGGTGTGAAGGCTGTTTTAAGAGCACTCGCGGCAGTGGGTTGAGATTGATAAATTAGGATCGGCTGGAGTTTTTTTAATTAAATTAAGTATGTTGTCATTTTGGTGTAGTGTTCCCAGATTCCAATATGGATGGTGTCATGATGAAAGTAAAAATATCGAGGTTTGTCCTAATCTGGTTTGTGTGCATATTCGCCGTACGTGTAGGCGATCTTTCTGCAGGGATTCAGCAGGAACTGTTGAGTAATCCAATAGAACCTCATCCAGTTGCTGAAAAGGCCATTTCAAGGTTGAAGTCACCTTATTGTCCAGGCTTGATGTTAGAAGTTTGCACATCTCTGGAGGGAGCTATGTTGAGAGACAGCCTGCAGGCTATGGCGCTTGAAGGTGGATCAATGCAGGAGCTTGTGGACTGGGTTATCTCTAACCATGGCGAAGAATATCTCGCTTATCCTCGGACTTCTGGTGCTGGCCTGATGGCTTGGGTGGTGCCCCCAGGAGTGCTTATCCTTGGTGTCAGCGTTCTGATTCTCTTTTTGAAATATATGCGTGAAGATGAAGTGGAACCTTCTGTCGTCAGGGTGATTTCGGAAGAAGAAGAAGTGCTCCTCAGAGAAGCTCTTAAAGAGATGGAAGCTTCGGAAGAAGCGGTGTTTTGATTCTGGGAATTTCCTAATGACTGATCCCATGGGATTTTTAGCGAAAGGGCCTATTTGTCTTGCTGAAGTACAGAGGTCTCTCCATGAGGCTGATTTGGACGGGTGGTTATTTTATGATTTCCATGGTCAAAATCCTATAGCAAAAGAGATGCTTGGTTTGCAGAAGACTACACGCCGGTCTTTTACTTTGATTCCTGCCCAAGGTGAACCGACGGCTTTAATCCAAGCTATTGAGCACGGTGCTTGGGACCACTGGCCATGGAAAATATTAGACTACCAGGGCTGGGCTGAAATGGAGGAAAAGCTGACCTCCTTGCTACAGGAGAAGCCACGCCTAGCTATGGAGATATCTCCAAATTCGAATGTTCCTACTTTAGATCGCGTTCCCTCTGGAATCTTGCAACTATTAGTTAGAATCGGAGCAGATGTGGTGAGCTCTGGAGATTTTGTATCGATTTTCCATTCGGTTTGGACTGAAGAACAGCTAAAGGGCCATAGAAGATGTGCTGAAATTGCGAGAAAAGTTGCTCGGGAAGCTTTTGAAAAAGCTGCGAAGCAAGTGCGACATAGCAAACCACTGTTGGAAGGTGAATTGGGAGATTGGATACGGAATCGTTTATATGACGAGGGACTGGAGAACCAACCAGATTGTCATGTGGCTATCGGTAAAAACGCTGCAGATCCTCACTATGATCCTGGACAAAAAGGAGATTATATCTCAGAAGGAGAAATTCTTTTGATAGATCTTTGGGGTAAGGAAGGTGCAGAGGGTGTTTTCGCTGACCAGACTTGGATGGGAATTCTGGATAGACAGGTTTCTCCTCGGGTTCAGAAAATTTGGACGGCTGTTAGGAATGCCCGAGAAGAGGCAATCAAGTTCCTAAATGATTCACATGTTGCTAGGGAAAAGATTTGTGGATATCAAGTCGATGACGTTTGTCGACAGGCCATCGCCATGAGTGGTTTCGGAGATTTTTTCGTTCATAGAACTGGACATTCCATGGACGTCGACCTCCATGGTAGTGGCCCTAATCTGGACAATTTGGAAACCAGGGATGATAGGACATTGATTTCTGGAGTTGGGTTTTCTGTGGAACCAGGGGTTTACATTCCTAACGAAGTGGGAATTCGCAGTGAAATTAACGTGTATTGGGGACCAGAAGGACCAGAAGTTACGCCAAAGAATCGACAGTCTGAAATTCTAACTCTCCTGGAGTAGCAAGCCTGAACGACCGTGAGAACTACGTCGAGGTAGCACTTCCACTCCCATTAAGTCAGGTGTTCACTTACTCATCTGTTGGTTTTAATCCTGACTTGGGAAGCAGGGTATTGGTTCCTTTTGGCAGTGGGGAAAGAATAGGCTTCGTTGTGGGTTTGACTACTGAGACAACTCTTGGAAAAGTCAAAGCCATTAGGGGGGTTTTGGACAGCCACCCATCTGTAACTAACAAACAGATGGGGTTAGCCTTCTGGATGGCCGAGTACTACGGTACTCCATTAGGAATAATTCTCAGGGCCATGCTCCCTTCCTTTTTATCTCGTGTTCCAAAAGAAAGAGTGCAGTTA
>TARA_B110000116_G_scaffold187444_1_pt1 | contig 16487 bp, 14 predicted proteins | sample TARA_B110000116 | Tara Oceans TARA_B110000116 (sample SAMEA4397355) | marine metagenome | biome: Polar Biome; feature: [ZZZ] marine water layer (ENVO:01000295); material: water (ENVO:00002006), including particulate matter (ENVO:01000060) such as... | depth 199 m
TTGCCTTAACAATCGCATCAGATTCCCACTTAATATTATCTTGGTACGCACTTTCCTCTTCTTTGAGTCTCTTTCTTAAAAATGCTTCTTTTCTATATGTTGAGCCTTCCCACCATTCTGCATCCGTCTTTACACCAGCAATCTGAGCGGCATTCGCTTTTTTCATCGATGACTGGTGTTGACCCGTTAATTTATCTCCATATTCTATTGACTTTCTTCTCGCTTCACTATATGCTTCGGCCTCGGCTTGCTCGATATCGTTAATTCTTTCTACACCATTCCATCCATCCGCAATTGCTTGAATTAGACTACCCTTTTCACGAGCGTAGTCTTCTGCCATATTTTTTTCTTCTTCATATATTTTTTCGTTTTGTTCTTTCTTCTTTCGAGTCTGCCTCTCCTTAACCATTTTTTCAATCTTAGCATCCTTGGTAAAAGCAAACTTTTCATTAAGTTTTCCGATGCCTCCACCCACGACAGTTTTCACCGCCATCATCTTAGCAAAGCCTTCCATTGTTGATTGTCCAGCCATTTTAATTCATCCAAACGGGTTTATCAACCTCACTAGGAGGTTTGATTGAAAAACTTGTAGAGCATCCACACGTTGATTCTGCTCTAGGGTTTTGAAAACGGGGGCCAGGAGCAGATAAGTCTTGTGACCAATCTATCTCTAGTCCATCTACTACTATATGACTCTTACGGTCTATTACTATGGGTAGACCTTTTGACTCAAACACTAAATCTTTCTTAGCTGGTTCACCGAATGTAAGATAATACTCATAACCAGCACAACCGCCACCTTTAACGGCTACTCGAAGCGGAACATCTTCAGACAATTCTTCATCCTCTCGAATTCTCTTAAAGTTTTTCGCGGCTATATCTGTTAAACTAATCATTGATTTTCTCTTTTCAATGCTCCTTTGGTCAGGGCAAATATAGCTAAATTATTTGTCATTGGATCAACAGAAGCCCTTGTTGCTATATCAGCATAAATTGCTTGCTGTTTAATATTGAGTTTTAGACCTCTATTCATTTTCTTAACTATTGTTTTTATCTCATTAATCTTTGGTGCTGGCACCAATTTAGTCTGTTTCAATAACATTATAAATCTATTAACATCTACCATCCGCTACCTACTTTTAATCTGTTCGTGTCTTTCTTTTTCTTCTCTGAGCCAGTCTGCTAAAAGTGAAACGTAAATTTCTCTTTCGTATGGCATCATATTTTCTAAATCATACAGACTATAATTGTGATGTTGCATAAGTTGGAAGTTGGTCTTGTAGTGATTGACCAACGTATCGTAACTTATGCAAAGCCGAAAAAATCTTCCAGCCCCTCCAATACGACCGGTTCTCTATGTCCACACTTTGAGCATTTATAATCAATATCGTGTTTTAATTTTGGTTGATGACTAAAAAATTCTTTAATGTTGTCAAATGCTTCTGCGTTTAAATTCTCTACAAATGTACTCAACTCAGCCTTTGATGATTCTTTACCCTTATAAACACTCTCGGCATCAAATACATAATCTATTGAATCAACAATGATTTTAAACATTTTTTCAATGGCATCCTCTTCGGAATCGTGGATCTTCATTTCTTCAGTAGACATATATTTTAATTGAATTCCAACTTCTTCTGTCACCATTATCTTTGAATAATCTTTATCAGGAAAATCAATTTTGATTTCATCAATCTTAATTTTATATTTCTCTACGTGTCCACAGACCTCACCCTTTTTATCTTCTTGATTACAAGTAAATGATGGCTCAATTATTTCGCCGCGGCTCTTTGCTCTAATATTTAAGAACAAAAAATCAATATCAAATGCTGGTAATTTAGTTCCATCTATCTTTCCATCAGTACAATTTTTAATGATCCTCAAAATCACATCTCTTACTATACTCTGAAACGCTTGTCCCTTTAATTCCTTTGCTCCTTCCATTGCTGTTAAAAGAATCTTTTCTTCTTTCACGAGAAATGGTCTGTAGGACACAGTCTGTTTTTGGTCCGATGGTAACTTTAAACTATATATCGGCGTTTCGATTTTTGGTAATGCCATAATATTATCTCCTATAAACAATTATATTATCAATGCGGGGAATAAACGTCTATTCCCATTATCGCTCGGCCGGATGTACTTTCTTTTCCGCGGGTTCTGGTACCGAGCCAGTTGCGACTTCATTTGAATCAGCCCACCATCCGTGTTCTGGATCAGTATGATTCCAATCTCTAAATGCCCAAGTTACAGTAAATTGTGCTATCTCTCCTTCACTACTCCAAGTATATTCTATTGGTCCAACATTTGTTGGATATGCTTCCAGCAAAACGATATTCGCAATAGCTCCGCCCTGTCTATCAAGAGGAATAATTCTAACTTGACCAACATAATCGTGATAATAACTTAAGGTATATACTTGTCTATGATCAATTTTGGGACTGTTATCGGATACTCCAGTGCCGTGTTTAACTTGTCCCACAACAGCAGATATCCATCCATCAAAAAATCTATGTTCTGCATAATCCTCTCCACACATAAATGTCATAGTCGTTGTGTCTATGATCAAATCATTCGCTACTTTAAAGATAGGACCAAATCGCTTGGCATCTATTGTCCCTAAAGTTTTACCAGGAATTGATACTTGTTTTGCTTTATATGAAAGAAAAAATGAGCCGCCCTTTTCTTCGTCTGCTCCAGTATAGAATTTTCCTAAGAGACCCGGCTCTTTGCTGTCCGTCATCCCCATCCCATCGTGTCCACGAGGCATATAGATTTCTATAGAATATAAATTATTTCTAGCGAAATCTCCAGTTTTACCTAGTATATTGTTAAAATCTGATACTTGCATTATTTACTCCAAACTGATTTTGCAGTGGCACCAACAAATTTTTGATATGGTAGAAATATAGCATTCTCCCATTCATTAGGAGGCGCTTCTAATAGACTTGTTTTTACGTGCCCATATAAGTATTTATGTATCATCTTGTCGGCTCCTCTAATATTTCGTACTGCATTCCAAGAGACATCGAATCTTGCTTTGTCGGTCATATCTTCCACTTCTCCACTTTGAGAGGCGAATTTCATAATCTTTGATAAAAATTTCATCCTCTCTACAGGAGATACATAATGAAAGTTGAGTCCAAGAAAGCCTCCTTTATACACATCAAGCACAATAATAAGAGGAAATCTATCCCAGTAAGGAAGGATTGCTTTATATTTGGCGTCATATCCAAAAGTAAACATCTTTCCTGGTTTCAGGACTGCTTTCTTTTTGAAATTTTTTGCAGATTCACCAACTTTCTGTTTAAACCACGCTGCCGACTTCTTCGCTTGTTTTGCTTTTGATCCTTTTTTACCAGACAATGCTGAAGCAGTCAATTCGGCTCCAATAGCCCTTCGTGCCATCTGACTTGTTCTACCAGACTTTTCTATTTTACCCCATTGTCCTCCTAACCAACGATACTTACGTCCATCAGAGGCGACCCTCTCGGTGCCTTTTGCGACATTAATTAATTTCTTTGCGATCTTTACAGCCATATTACTTTACCAATTGATCTTCTGTGAGTATTTTAAACTGCCATTTTTTATCCTCACAAAATTCTCGGCAGTATTCCCACTTCGCTTCATTTACTTTCCACGTCTTCATTTCTCTTAAATAACGATATTTAGATTTCGCAGTTTTGCCCATTTTAGGGGGTTGACATTGTGTTTTGGGTTTAACTTCTATTACTGAAGTAACAATCTTACCACTATGTTCGAGTATCTGAATCCAGAAATCAGGAAAATATTTATGTGTTCTTCCATCGAGTGGGCTGACATATGGTATTACCAGCTCCTCGCTATTCCACTTGATTATATTTTTATTGTTATCAGCATAGACCATAAAACGTCTTTCCCAGGACGAACGGTATACTACGTTGTCAACTGCCCCAACGTATTTTGAGCGATTCTTAACTTTGTATTTTCCCTTATAAGCCATCTCAACTATTTATATAAATAGTTGAAAGAGTTATTAAACAGAGAGAATGAGCTATGGCAGTAAAAAAGGGGAGAGCTGGACCTAATATTGGTTCTCACGGAACAGCAATTGCAGTCGATGATGTCAGTAGTAGTATATCTGATTCAGACCATAAGATGTTCACGTTTAAACCTGATCCTTCGGATATTCCTAAGGGTGATGGTGTTAAAGTATTTAAATTCCCACTAGAAGATATATCAGCAGGAAATTTTTGGACAAGATTAATAATCAATTCTTGGGTTCCGGAAGCAGGTGAAAAAGAAGTAATAAAGGGACAGAATCACAGATTGGGTAAAGACTCTGTTGCCAATATTTGGCTACCTATGCCACTTGCTCTTGTTACTAACTATAATCAGAGATATTCGGATGCAGATAATATGATGGTTAATTCGGGATCTCCTACCGTACACGGCAGCAGTGGTATTGGTGCAGGCATATTGGGACAAGGCGCAGGAGTCGGCGCTGGCACATTAAATGAAGCCGCACAAGTCGCTTCAGATATAGCCAACGTAAATAGTTCTGGTAAAATGGGTATGGGTTCAATACTGAATCAACAGATGGGGTTAGTGTATGATGGCGCCTCATTAAGAGAACACACTTTATCTTGGAGAATGACTCCCAAAGATAGAGAAGAACAAAAAGCGATTGAAACAGTTTGTTTTGCTTTTAAAAAATTCTCGTCTCCTGTAGTTAAAGGACTTCTGGGCGGAGAAGTAGGTCCTACTACTTCAAATGCGGCACATAAAGATGCTGGAAAGAGTATTGAAAAGGCAGGAGAATCAGGCGGAGGAGGAAATGCTACCAGTGCCCTCGAAGGTGCTACGGATTCTCTGAGAAATATAGGTAGATTAGGTATACCCGTAACAGTCAATGTAGAATTTTGGTATGGTCCCCAAATCAATCCCCATCTATTTCAAATAAAAGATTCTTTTATCCAATCAGTAGAGGTTAACTATACACCTGGTGGATTGTGGAATGCTTATGAAGATGGAGCTCCAATTGAAACTCAATTAACAGTAGCCCTTAAAGAAAATGCAATCATTACACAAAGTGATCTTACTGCGGTTGGAGGTTACTAATGGCTAAATATACAAAAATACTTCCGCAAATGTCTTATAATGGAGTAAGTATAACTGATATCACCCATAGATTAGATATGCTGAAAACGGTAGAAAAATATGCTACTATGTATTATTCAGTAAGGATTGATGAAACTGCTACACCCGAAAAAGTGGCAGAACAATATTATGGAACTCAAGACTATTGGTGGATTGTTTGTGCAATAAATAAAGTGATTGATCCATTTTATGATTGGGTGAAAAGAGAAACAGAAGTCTATGCTTATGCCAATAAAATTTATGATGATATAACCGATGTCCATCATTATGAAGATTCTGAATATGTTCAGTATCCTGTACAATCTGTAGAGGAAGATAGAGTACCCGTCACTAATTTAGAATGGGAAATATATTTAAATGATAAATTGAGGCATATTATGTTGCTCAAGTCTACCCACGTTCCCGAACTGGCAGACGAATTTACAAAATGGATGAAAGATACTAAACAACAATATCAAGAGATATAATATATTATGGCCGAAACGTTTGATACATTAGATCCTAAAACGATCTCTGATTGGAATTGTGAGTTCACTAACTACAAAGGTGATAGTGGAGAATTAAGTGGCATCATTAAGCAATTGAGTATCTGGGAGTCGATATATAATAATTGTATGATGGGTAACATAATGATTGATGATGGGACTGGTATGGTCGAAGCTAATGGTATTGTTGGCTCTGGACTAGAAGAATTTCATTTTGAGATACTTACTCCGAATACGGCTTCGCCAAAAACTTCCAATCTCGAAAAAGAATTCAAAATTGATTCTATATCAACTGGATTAAAGAATCCAAAATCTACAATCTATAATATAGGAATATCATCTCCTTATATCTTTATTAATAATCAAAAAAAAATAAGTCGTTCATTTCAGAAAATGACGGCATCAGAGATAGCAGAATATGTAGGTACGAGTATTCTGGAATTTGGTGACTCCTTATGGACTGACTTTACGGTATCTCCTTCCCTTCACGAAAAGAATATGGTGGTACCAAATTGGAATCCTTTTCAGTTAATAAATTTTCTTGCTAAAAACTCCGTATCTGCTGATGGAGCGTCCAATTATCTCTTCTTTGAAAATAATGATGGATTTAAATTTGTAACTCTGGACGAATTAAAAGACGGAGACATAATGAGGGTATTTACTTTGAAAGATATGCCCCTACAAATTGCTGAGGGAGGTGATGGGTTTTCAGTTGATAATGGACTTATGGAGAAATATACAGAGCAGTCCCGATTTAATATATCTGCTGGACAGGTAAATGGTCAGTATGCTTCATCGATATTGACTCATAATATTATTGAAAAATCATTAGCCCCATATGAAGTAGAATACGATGGTGAGGAAGATCCTGTAATGGCAGAGGGTATTGGTCTTAATGGACCACCTAGTGCTCCATTCGCAGACTATAATGTATGGCAACATAGTGGTTTTATGAGTAGTAATTATCTTTATAATATCCACGATAAGGGAGAAAATAGTCATTATCCTTTGTATGATATGAAGAAAACACAAATGAGGGCAAACACCATTAAATTTGATGTTCCTGGTGATACAAATACTTGGGCTGGTGATGTAGTAATGCTCCGAATACCAACTCATATTCACGCTCACGATGTACCCGAGGATCAGTATATGACTGGAAAATGGTTAGTCACAGCAATACATCATAAGATCAGTAATAGTGGATATACAATGACATTAGAGTGTATGAAAGATGGTTTCTTCGGAGATCCAGACTTAGTAATCGCAGAACGAGGATAAATTATGCAATTTATGGGATTTGATGGTTTCATTTGGTTTATGGGTGTCGTAGAGGATAGACGTGATCCGATGAGACTGGGAAGATGCAAAGTACGAATAGCTGGACTGCATACAGACAAAATGGAGCAAGGTATTGACGAGGGTATTCCTACACCTGATCTGCCCTGGGCATATCCAATGCAACCAATTACGAGTGCCGCGATGAATGGAATAGGTACGACTCCACTTGGTCCCGTAGAAGGTACGTGGGTGGTAGGATTCTTCAGAGATGGTGAAGCCTGTCAAGATCCTATAATGATGGGTACTCTAGGTGGATATCCAATGAAAGCACCAGCGAAGACGGGATTTAACGATCCAAACGGGATATATCCTAAAGCAACTCATTTAATGGAACCCGATACTCATAGGCGGGCAGTAGTAGATTTCGAAGGACCACCAGATGCTGGTGGTGGTGCATCTAAAGAGGAACCTGGCCTACCAATGGACAATTATGGTGCTCAATATCCATTTAATCACGTAAGAGCATCAGAGAGCGGTCACGTAGAAGAATGGGACGATACACCAGGAGCAGAAAGACTTATGAGGTATCACAAAGCAGGTACGTGGGAAGAAATTGGACCAGACGGAACACGAACAGTAAACGTTATTATGGACAATTTCACGCTTGTAGCAGGAAACGAGGAAGTCACAATCACGGGAGACTGCACCATTAAATCTGATGGTGATATAACCTTTGATGCTGGAGGTGATCTGAATTTCAAAAGTGGAGGAGATGTAAACATAGATGCTGGCGGAGCTTGTAATATAGATTCATCAGATGATTGTACGATCACCTCTGGAGCTGGAATAACTACAGAAGCGGGTGCTGTGAACTGGGTTAAAGGGGCTGGATTAAAATTAAATTAAGAGAATAAAAAATGAATCCAAGTAGTGTAATATCAGGAGCAACAGGAACAGGGACGTTTGCAAACGCTGGCGAAGCGATGGGTGGTGTCGGTGGGATGCTCGAATCACCATCGTCTCCCAAAGCACGAAAAATGAAGAGTGACGGCAAATCCCTTGACATTACTGGTGAAGAGGGGATGAATGAGGTAGCCGTTAAAGCGGCTTATCCGGGCGCTCAAGGTGAAGAGATATGGGATACGCTTCAGGAAGTTCAGGGAGTTTCCGATGCGTTTACTTCTTGTGGGGACTTTCTGGAAGATGCTTTTCTTGCCGCTACCCGTGACTTCATACGGAACTCCGGTATTCAGCAAGCAGGACGAGAACTAACTAAAGCATTAGGGCAATTTGATGAAGCCCTTGAGTGTGCCTCTGGATTCGCTACCTTGCTTGAATCTGAGGGGGCGATTGATGATGCCAATGGAATGGGTGACCTACCACAGTTAAACAAACGATCTAAGAATCTCATTAAGGGTATCACCAACGCTTCAGCCGTATCCAATCTATTAGCAGAGTGTGAAACGATTAGAGGTCTTACGTCCGATTTCAACAATATGTGTTCCGAGTTGATGGGTAAGATTAATGATCTTATTGGAGAAGACCTTGCCGCTCTAGCAAACGTTCTGAATAAACTCGCTCAATGGGCCGCTTTTGCTAAGTTAGCCACTTCCGACCCCTGTGCATTAGTCAACTCTAATCGAATGTTAGAGAATGTAACGGGTCCAGTGATGCAAGACATTATGACGTTATACGCGGCAGCCACTGGTCAGACTGAACCAGCTGTCGAAGCTCCATCTCTTGGAGACGAATTAGTAAAACCTCCCGGAACAGTTGTTGATGTACCTAAAATGCGTCAACAGCCACTAGCGGGTCAAGCCACTCCCACTCAAATTTCTGATTCATTACCTAAAGGAACAGGAGTAGTTGCGGCGAATAATGCGGCATCTCCTACAGGAGGATATGACTCAACAGACCCAGAATATGTTCCTGGAGTAGGCTGGGTAACACCAAATGATCCAGAGTTTCCTCCAGATGTTGAAGCGAAGTCAGATTTTTCAAAAAATTTGGAGAAGGGTGAGACTCCATTTTCCGATAAAAATGAAAGATTTAACGCTAACATAAAGGACGTAGAATACAAGGCAGTAGCTGAAGATAAAACTAAATCTCCTGTAGCAAAAGTACATAAAGTAGGATGGTGCACAGGAGGTTCTGGTGGAGGTACTAATAGAAATGAAGATGGATGTAAAGCGACTGATGGAGATTGGCACGAAAAAGAAATGACGGACAATGAAGTCCAAATGGCTGGTTCAGTAGAAGCGGCTATGGGTCCTGTAGCAAAAACTCTAGAGGATACGTTTCCAGAATATAAAACTGCACCACAAGCCAGTCCTTCTTCAGCACCAAAAGGTCCTAAACCTAAAGTTGCTAAGAAGGCTCGTGACGTTCCTTCGGCTGTAACCCCAGCCGGCGATGCCGTAGTTGTAACTAAAGAACGTGATCCAATTGAAGCAACAGGATCATATTATGGAGCTTGGGGCTATCCAAATAAGGTTGGAACAGGGATATCATCTATCCCTCCTGCATCTCAATTTAGTGCCGATCCAAACGATCCAAAGCCTTTTGCTGTGCCGACATATGTTCAACAAGGTTTAGGGGTACTACCCGGTACTTATCGAATGAATGCTGGAGCCGCTACTCTTCCTGGGAATTTTTCAGAACAAAAATCCAATATTGGAGGAGATATATCTGAATATGACCTCTCACGAGAAGTGGTTGAATTAGCAATGAAAACGGGAGACTGGGCACAAGTTCAGACTTGTGCGTGTCAACCATCAGCACCAGTCGCAGATGCAAAAGAAGTTGGAACTTGTGATTTTACAGGATTGACGTTTCCGGATGGATATCGATTAGTCGATCAATCTAATTATACGGATACATTAATAGCTAAGGTAGACGCCGCAGAATTGGCTGATACAGGCGAATATATAGTCGCTGAGGATGGACAAATCTACCAATCAGTAGAGGTAGTAATAATGGCGAAATATGGAGCTACTGTGGTAAATCCCTTTGCCCCTGGTAAAGAGACCTGTCTAAAACATTCAGGTAGATGGATTACTATTACAGGAGCAATAAAGGGGGTATCTGGAGGAAGTCAGAAAGCAGACATAACAAACGCTAAATCTAAAGCAGTATGCGAAGATGCTAATGGAGAATGGGTGTGTAAGAAGGGACAAGCAGGATCCACAAATGCTAAGAAGCAAATACAATCATATGGGAAATTCACTAACAAAAAGAACGTAAATACACGGTCCAAATTACCCTCAACGAAAGCATTTGACACAGATAAATTACCAAGTTTAAATGTTAGTAATATTAAATAGGAGAAAATTATGCCAGCAATAGTAAGATTAGGAGATATGTGTACAGGACACGGGTGCTTTGGACCTAGAATGTCTGTGAGTGCTTCACCAGATTGTCTGATAGAAGGAATACCAGCAGTCAGAGTAGGAGATATGTGGGCACCTCACGCCTGTGGAGTTTGTGCTCCTCACGATGCAATGCAAGCGAGTGGTTCACCAAAGGTTCTGATAAATGGTATACCCGTAGCGAGAATTGGCGATGCACTTTCGTGTGGTTCTACAAATATGACGGGATCAAACTGTATCATTGACGAAGGTTGAGAGTTTAACTATAAATATAGTATAACATAGATAAAGGAAAACTAATGCCAGCGCCGATTAATACCACTAGAATTAGAAAGTATAGAGATTTAGACCTCGATATGCTAGTTCATCCAATGACTAAAGATATCGTTGGTCGGTCTGATGTTGATGCTATTAATGGAAGTATCATACGTATTATCAAAACACAACGAGGAGAACGTGTATTTCAAAGTGCGTTTGGTTCAACAATATATCATTCTCTTTTTGAACCAATGTCTCTTGAAACACGAGTTGTATTGGAGGGTGCCATTGAGCAGGCAATTAGAAGATTTGAAAAAAGATGTATATTAAAAGGAGTACAAGTCGAAGCAGATCCAGACAGAAATGGCTATTCAGTATCTATTGTTTATGTTCCTGTAAACGAAGGTTCTCCTGTAGCATTAGATTTCTTCTTAAATAGATTGAGATAACAAATGGCAGTACAAACTAATCCAAAAGCATTAAATTTAAGCAATCTTGAGTTTGATGGAATTAAAAAAAATATTAAAGAGTTTATGAGCGGTCAAGATGAGTTTATAGACTTTGATTTCGAAGGCTCTGGAATGAGTGTAATGCTGGATGTAATGGCGTACACGACTCACTATATGGGCTTTCATACAAATATGGCTATCAATGAGTCTTTTCTCGACACAGCCACCCTACGTAACTCTGTAGTATCTCACGCAAAAGCACTTGGATATGTTCCAAAGTCGGTAAAATGCGCGGAAGCCATTGTCAAGCTAACATTCGACACTACTGGTACAGATCCATCTTATATTATTGTTGAACAAGGAACACAATTTATATCTAATATCAATGGTGTACCACTACCTTTCACGAATCTGGATACAGTAAATATATTTGCAGATGAGGGCGGAGAGTTCTCTGGAGAAATTAAACTATCTCAAGGTACATTAAAAGGACTTCAATGGACATTTGATGCGACCTCAGAAACACAAAGGTTCGTAATAAAAGATCCGACTTGTGACAGGGATACTATATCTTTGGTGATAGCAGATTGGCCTTGGGAGACTGGTAAAGTTCTTTCTGAATTAGATGATGAGTCTCGTGTTTTCTTTCTTCAAGAAGGACTAGATGGAGTGAGCGAGCTTTATTTCGGTAATGGACTCTTTGGCAGAAGGCCACTTGATGGACAAGTAATAGATTCTATTTATTTAAGTTCAAAGGGAGAAGCCGGAAATTATACATCTACTGTCGCAGAACAGGCATTTGCTCTTGAATCTACTATTATGGGTAATTACACGGCATCAACTGTTGTTGTGGATACAGTGGACATAAGTTCTCTTGGTTCTCCACAAGAAACTACAGCTAACATCAAACAAACTGCACCACGAGCGTATGAGAGACAGGACAGAGCAGTTACAGCCGAAGACTATAAGACCATTTTAATCGAGAAATATCCAAACATTGAAGCTATTGCAGTATGGGGTGGTGAAGAAAATGACCCACCACAATACGGAGCTGTATTCATTTGTATTAAACCAAAGCACGGACTTGAATTATCTCCTTTAACAAAGACAAAATTAACGGATGAAATACTTTCCAAATATAATATGTTGGCTATTAATCCAATCATAACTGCACCAGAATATACGTATATTGATGTAGATGCAACGGTCAAGTATGATCCAGTTCTAACTCCGCTATCTGCTAGTGAAGTTCAGACGAAAATTATAGCAGACATTGAAGATTTTTTCGAGGCAGAACTTACACAATTCAAGGTGACATTGCGTTATTCCCGTCTTGTTCAGACTATTGATAGCACCGATATTTCTATCTCTAATAATTTGTCCAGCATTAAAATGTATAAAAAGTTTTTCATAGAAGCATCGAACACAGTCGGCAACTATATTTTCAGATTTGATAATGCTATTACGGCAGGCTCTGCTGTATCTTCTGTATTTGGTAATACATTAGCAAGTACACAATTTGCACTATTAGATGATGGTCAAGGAAACGTTCTTTTGTATGATATTTCTGGTGAACAATTTTTAAATACCGAACAAGGTACCATCGATTATGAAAATGGAATTGTTCAGTTAAATGGATTTAATCCTGTTTTAGATACCAACACAGTAATTAGTCTGTATACTACACCTCAATCAAATGACATTACTGCAATTAGAAATAATTTACTTGTTTTGAATAATAGTAATATTACAATGCAAAGTATTAATGCTTGATCGGGTGTAACTGTAAATGGCACAAAAAGATAATTTTTCTAAAAGTCCTGCGAAGTTTTTATCAATCTTTGTAGAAAGAATGGTTCCCGATTATGTTCGGGAAGACCATCCGATGTTCATCACTTTCATTCAAAAGTATTTTGAATACTTGGAAAGGAACACTGATGTTAATGGTGAACTAGGAGAATATACCCAGATAACTGATTTAATTCAGAACCTGGATATCGATCACGCCCTCGACCAATTCATTCCAGAATTTGAGAAAACATATCTCCACAGTACTCCTCATACTGCTGTTTCTCCTCACGTAGAAACTACCGATAAGTCTTTTCTAGCCAAAAATATTCTACCAGTTTATAGACAAAAAGGTACTACTAACGCCCTTAATTTTCTCTTCAGACGAGATTTCGACAGTTCTGTAGAAACTCTATATCCAAAACAATGGATGTGGAGAGCATCAGGTTCAGTTTGGTATGAACCTAAATGGATTACAATCTTAACTGATAAAGCAACCACTGACTCGGGCTCAGAATACTACGGTGAAACTGAAAATGTAATTGTTGCTGAAACAGTAAGAGGTCTTTATAATAAAAAGATTGTCGGTCAAACGTCTGGTGCGACAGCCTTCATTGATATGGATGAGTCCATAACTGTTTCAGATTATGAAAAAATATTGCTTACAGAAGTTAATGGCGTGTTTACCAAAGATGAGGAACTCTGGGAAGATATAGGAACACAACTCAATGTGACTCCTTTAAAAGCGGTTATGATTTCAGAGGGTGTTCGTAATGAAGGTGAATGTGTTATTAATGGTAAAGAATGGAAAGACAACTGGATGCACGTTACTGGTCATCCTAATGAAGTGCCGACTCTAATAGATAGACCAGGAATTTTAGGTTTGACGAGTGGAGCTGGTGCTGAAATTATGGGAGCCGATGTAGATTATACAAAGATGAATTTAATCGGTATCAATGGTGACTTTCAACAAGGAGAATACGTAACACAAGCAGCCGCCTATTCATATCCAGATTCATTTGTAGGTGCTGATCCAACTCATTCTTTCTGTACAGTATCGCCCGATTGGCCGACAATAGATTATCACGATAATATGATTGATTGTTTGGGCGCAATGCATCCTGATGCGTGGATAGAGACATCACCATATTATCAAGCCAGTTCTTTTCTCGAATGGTTTCCAGTTCTTGAATTATCGACAGGCGTTCTAACTGTACAAAATAGTATCGTTAACGGTACTTGTTCTGATACGCAACATTTGTGGGAATCTGATTGTGCAGGTGGAGGAACTTGTTGGGATAACGTCTCTGGTGCCTTTCCTTCCCTTGATAATAATGAGTCGGGATGTCTTGCACAAGGCACTTGTTCTGATGGAATTTATGATAATGATGAGTCTGCTTGTATCGCTACAGGTATTTGTTCTGATACAGCTTGGGTAGATATTACTGGACTTGGTGAAGCCGACTGTATCATTAATGGTACTTGTTCTGATAGCAACTTTTATTCCGAAATATCCTGTTTAGCCGCAGGAACTTGTTCTGATGGAAATTATGATAATGATGAGTCGGTATGTCTTAGTATAGGAACTTGTTCTAATGGAACTTATAATAATAATGAGTCTGCTTGTACCGGTAACTACTCTTGTTCTGAACCGGCCCTTTTCACCGAATTTTGGTGTTTACTGGCAGGAAGTTGTGCGGTGCCCGATGCAAATGGGTTTCCTATAACAACTCAAGCACTATGTGATTTGCAAGGAACTTGTAATGTAGCCGGCTCGCCTCAGTCCCAGTGGGACAATGATCCAGCGACTTGTTTAGCTCAAGGAGAATGTTTTGATGTAAGTAGTAACTTGGTTGGTGCGTTCACGGATGAAGGCACCTGTCTCGCTAACGGCACTTGTACTGATCCTGCTTGGGGTAATCAAGTAGAATGTCTTGGAGCTGGAACTTGTACTGGTTCATTTTATAATAATAATGAACCGGGCTGTTTAGATAATGGATATACTTGGACTTCAGCGGGAGAGATTTGGAATCTCAATACTTGGACTACGACGGGTTTTTTCACATATACAGGTAATTGGGGCTCCACTAATACTTGGGATCTCAATACTTGGACAAGTGCAGGTAATACTTGGTCGGATGCAGGAGAGATTTGGGATCTCAATACTTGGGCTGATAATACTTTCACAAATGCAGGTAATACTTACACCAATGCTAATAATGTTTGGAGTTATGCAGATGCGGTCGACACAAGAGAAGATTGTGAGGCACTTGTTAATCCAGAAACACAGCCTGAGGTAGATACTGCTGTTTGGAAAACAAATGGTTATTGGTTAGATAGTGCAGGTTTCTTGTCTTCGGACAGAAAGATACAAGATAACAATTATTATCAAGACTTCTCATACGTTGTTAAATCGACGGTTCCTATTCAAGCATACCGCGAGGTTCTAAAGAAACTTGTTCACCCGGTTGGATTAAAATTATTCGCTGAATTCGCATTCTCCTCAGTGGTTGGTCTGACAGTTCAGATGCCTCAGGATTATGTTAAGGTTCTTATTCAAATATTCTCTTATCTCGATGTTGGTATAGATATATGGGATCAAGAGACAGAACAACACGGTACTCTTGGACACGCTCATACTGGATTTGAATTATTTCTTGAGACAGGATTTGAAGAGTATGTTATTGAGATAATGAATACCCTTGAGTCTCATTCTACATTAATATCACCAGCCGGATGGGCAGATCCAGGAGATCACTTATCTATTCTCTTTGAACAGGATGCCGGACGAATTGGTGCAGATATTCTGGAGAAATTATATACCGTTTCGTGGCTGAATGAAGATATGAGACTTCAGCTGGCCGCTTACCCAGAGAAGTTGACACTTGAATTTCTTCAGCATCTTAAAGTTCTTCCAATTAAAGAGTTTCCGCCTAGTGTAAGTGAATTAATTATTAGAGATGACTTATTTAGTGCAGTAGATGGGCGAATGATTTCCTGTGAAGTATGGGAAATGGGAGTATACAAAGCTCTACAGAGAATGATCGAATGGGTAGAATCATTTATGCCGGAAGCAAAATATGCTCCAGAGAAATCATATGGTCATTTTGAAGATCATAGAGAGGATACAATCGTTCACAAGATTTATGGTACAACTAATGATGTAATTGATTCTGTTCAAATGCAAGCATTTGAAGATGGAGAAGTAATACACTCTCACGGACGTAAGAGTGGTTTCGCTCCTCTAGTCCACACGAATGTAACTAAAGGACTTACATTACCAGATATGACTGTCGGTGCTGCCGCATTTCACATACACGAATTTGAGTCTCCCCCTGTCGATGTTATGAATCTCGTTGTCCACGGTAGAACGGTTAATACTGCAGGTTTGTCTTACTTTCAAGCAAGAGCATTAATAGACGGAACTGCTTATGAGATTCCAAAGTTTCACGCTGATAAACACGATACGACATTCTTACCAGAAGCCACAAATCACGTTCACTTTTTCGAGGAAGGACAAGTTGTTGATGCTCAGAGAGGACGTACTGCAAACTGTCTTAGGAGATCCCAAGCGAGAGATTTAATTGACGGAACAATAGCGTCTGTTACTCTGTACGATAATATTGGAAAACTTGATAATCGACATCCTAACGTAGATGGTGAAGGTGTTTTTCAGGGCGGTACTATAGAACACGGAGATGGTTCGCTGACAAGCCACTATC
>TARA_B110000116_G_scaffold67030_1_pt1 | contig 16424 bp, 20 predicted proteins | sample TARA_B110000116 | Tara Oceans TARA_B110000116 (sample SAMEA4397355) | marine metagenome | biome: Polar Biome; feature: [ZZZ] marine water layer (ENVO:01000295); material: water (ENVO:00002006), including particulate matter (ENVO:01000060) such as... | depth 199 m
GAAATAGTTGAAAAAGGTGCACTCCTAGGCCTTTTGGGACTACCTATAGCATTATACTATTCATATCAAGTCATGACGAAGTTCGATACTAGAGAACTAGCTGGAGCTAATTGGGGAACAATAGGAATACATTCTATAACTGGTTCATTATTAATCCTAGGAATGTACATATGAAAGATTCATTACAAAATATAAATCAAGAAATTGATGAATTACGTAATGATCAAGTCCTAGATGAACTAAATGAATATTATAATACTGTTAAAATTGAATTCGAAAGTCATCTTAAGGGAGAAATATCAAAAGAACCTCAAGAGATTGCTTCCATACTTGAAAAAGGAGTCAGTGGCGGAAAAAAACTCAGACCAGTTCTATGTAAATTAGTTTCAGATTCATTAGGTGGAGATACTCATCTAGCTTTTGAGTGTGGTATGGCTCTTGAATTAATACACAGTGGAACTCTAATACATGATGATTGGATTGATGGAGATAAATTTAGAAGAGCTGCACCCTCATTATGGAATGAACTAGGATCAAGAACTGCAGTACTTGTTGCAGATCTCATGCTCGCTACAGGTTCTCTCCATGGAGCTATATCTATTGAAACTGGAAAATCCCTGGCAAGATGTGTGAGAAACTTATCAGAAGGTGCTATTGCTGATTTTACAGATAAAGAAAATTATAGTGAATCTATTTATCTCCATCGAATTAAAAGAAAAACAGGAGCACTGTACAGCACGGCTGCTGAATTAGGAGCTTTAGTCTCTCCAAGAACGGATCTTGCTTCAGATATGTACAAGTATGGTGAATGTGTTGGTATAATCTATCAAATAACTGATGACTTTCTCGATTTATTAAACTCATTAATAACGAAAACTGCAGTTGGGGATTTAGCCCTTAAAATTCCAACACTTCCTGTAACTAGATTAAATCGCTATCCTGAATACAAAGAAGTAATAGATGAGTTTATATTGAATAGTAATCCGGAACCACTAATAAATAATGTTGAAATAAAACATGCCCAATCTGTCTTCGAAGATCTCGTCAAGCCATGGCAAGACATGTCACGCAGGTTCCTTGCAGAAGTACCTGAATCAAATGAAAGAAACCTCCTAGAAAAAGTACCTATAGCATTTGCTAATGAATTAATTACTACGGATAAAAATTAGAACTTTCTTAAATGACGTCTAGGCGGTTTGGATACTTTAACATCACCTATCAATTGCGTATCAGAATCTAATTTCTTACTATCACCTGAGAATATATAATAGGAGTTAACTTTACTAAATTCGAAACCTTCCTGTTGACAAGAATTTTTCATTCGAGATCTAAAAGTATCCTTCTTCGAATGATTTATACCCTTAGGAGTAATTCCCTCCCATAATTTTTCGAACTGTAAATAAGTTACACTTTTTTTATCAATCATCCCATTAAGGCTATTGCAGCCTCCTTACATATATCAAAGAGAGATTCCCAATATATTGGGAATATAATACCCAATAGTAATATTGTTACTAATGAAATATATCTTATTGAATTAGGAAATACAACTTCTCTGTCTTCTACTGGATCATGAAGATACATGAATCTTATTATTTTCAGATAATAATACAAAGATAATGCTGAATTAAGTACACCTGCTATGACTAAAGCTATAATCCAAGTTTCACCAGATAAACCTGCTTGAAGTGTACCATAGAATAATAAGAATTTACTGATAAAACCTGCAAATGGAGGAATACCTACTAATGAAAGAAGACAGACAGTCATGGAAAGTGCTAGCAACTGTGAACGTTGTGCTAAACCTTTGTAGGATTCTAAACTGTAGCCTAGGCCAACTGCACCTAATCCAGCTACTACAACAAAGGCTCCACCCTTCATGAATGCATGAATCAAAGTATGGGCAATAGCACCAGACATTGCACCCTCAGTCATCGCAGGAATTGCAATCATAATGTACCCAGCCTGGGCAATCGAAGAATAAGCTAACATTCGACCTATGTCCTCTTGTGATATAGCTGCTAAATTACCAAGTGTCATAGATGCTAATGCAATAAGACCTAACACTAATTTCCATTCTTCAGATACGGATTCAAGTGTAAATGAGAATACTCTAAATATCGCAATGAATCCCATTGCTTTACTTGCTGCAGCTAATAATGTAGTTACAGGTGTTGGAGCGCCTTGATAAACATCAGGAGCCCAAGCATGGAAAGGAACTACTGCTATCTTGAAACCTAAACCCGCAAGCATGAATAAACTAGATATGAATATAACTTCATTAAAATTACCAGTTATTACTCCTTGAGATAATCCATCAATAAAAGCATGGACTCCATCAAATGTTAATGAACCCGTAACTGCATAAAGTAAAGATATTCCGTAAAGTGTCAAAGCTGAAGAAAAAGCTCCAATTAATAGATATTTTGCACCAGCTTCTGCTGACTTATCATCTTGTTTTCTAAAAGCCACCAAAGCATAACTGCTAAACGCAGAAATCTCAATGCCTAAGAAAAGTGTTAGGAAATCATTAGCTGAAGCTACAATTAACATTCCTAAAGTACTGGATAGTAAAAGAGTATAGTATTCAGCTTGATGGGGCTCGTCTTCGTCAAAATAAGAACTACTTATTAATGAAACAACAAGAGCTACAAGAACAAATATTATCTTAAAAACTTGAGAGAAAGCATCAATCTTAAAATGTCCATACAATAAAAATATGGAAACCTCTCTATCAATCGATAATGCATCAGGATTAAACCAAGAAACAATAAGGAATAATAAAATACTAGCAAGTGTTAAATTAGAACATAAAGCAAATGACTTTTTAGTTTCTGTTAACATGTACAGACCCGGAATGGTCATTATGCTAGCGACAAGCACTATTTCAGGCAAAAATAAACTAGATGGTTCCATTAGAGTACTCCCATAAATCTCAAAATATCATAGCAAGCTGTATTAATTGGATCCATCAAATAATGTGGAAAAATACCAAATATGGCTGCAATAATAATTATTGTAAACATTGGATATAATTCATACCATGGAGCCTCATGAACATTACCCATTTCGATTTGTTCACTGTCTGTTCCAAAAATTGCTCTCTGAAGTGCCCAAAGATGATAACCTGCAGTCAAAACCATACCAAATATAGGCAATAACAGCCAATAACCATGAGATTGGAAGAAGGCGATGAAAACTGCCAACTCAGCTACAAAAACAGCCATTCCAGGTAAACCAAGACTTCCCATAAATATTACAACAAATATACCTGCAGTTTTTGGCTGATGTTTAGCTAATCCTCCAAGTTTTGGAATTTCTCTTGTTCCTACTTGATGGAGTAAAACTCCAGCTATCATGAACATTGCTGGACTTAAAATTCCATGGGCAAACATCATGAACACTGCACCTGCCAAACCTAACTCAGTCATTGTAGCAACACCAAGTAAGGCCACACCCATATGTGAAACACTGGAATAAGCTACCAACTTTTTCAAATCGGTTTGTCCTAAACTCAAAGCAGCCCCGTAAAGAATAGAGATAATAGCTAAAACTACCATAACTGGAACAAAGTAAATTGCACCTAAAGGCAATGCAGGTAATGCAGCTCTTATTAATCCGTAAAGTCCCATCTTAAGCATCACACCAGCTAATAAAATCGAACCTGCTGTTGGTGCCTGAACATGAGCATCTGGTAACCACGTATGCCATGGGAAAGAAGGGATTTTAACTGCGAAACCAATAAATAAAGCTGCAAAAACCCAAATTTGAAAATCTTCGGAAAAATCTCTACTACTGTGGGCAATATCAATCATAGAGAAGGAATTCGCTCCTGACTCAAAGTATAAAGCCATGAAACCGACGAGCATAATTACTGAAGCTGTAAAAGTGTAAATGAAAAATTTAATAGATGCGTAACGACGATTCTCTCCACCCCATATTGCAATTAAGAAAAACATAGGAATTAGAACTATTTCCCAGAAAACATAGAATACAAAATAATCAAGTGTCACAAATACTCCGTAAAGGGCAGTTTGCATAACTAAAAGTAAACTAAAGAAAAGACCGGCCTTTTCTTTTTCTTCCCAAGCAAAAATAACCGTTAAAGGCCCTATTATTCCAGTCAATAAAATAAGTGGAGAACTTAAACCATCGACACCAAGTAACAAAGAAACACCAAGTTCAGGAGCCCATTCATATTCTTCCATCAAACTATAACCTGATTTGGATCCTGTTTTTACAAAGATAATTAAGGATAGAACTAAAGTAAACAAAGTAGTAAACAAAGCAATCATTCTAGGTGCATTAGGAGTGTTTCTGAAACTAATTGACCAAATAGCCCCTATAATAGGAAATACTAAAAGATATGATAACCAAGGAAACTCACTAAACTCCATAGATATTTCAGGAAGAGGTACTGATCCTGAACCAACAATTATTGAGCCACGCATGTTCATTGTAGCATGAGGTTCACAAACATAATACAAAGTCCCATCCTGTGTAGTATAATCTGCTGGAAGAGACCAATTACCTCCAACTTGAGGATTGCCAGAATAGAAACCCGAATTATAATCATTAGACTCCGAATCAGAAACTTGTGCAACATTATGACTTCCATTACCCCAAACAAAAGTTACGTTATCTCCAATTTCCACTTCCAATATAATTGGATCAAAAAAATAAGAAGAAAAATCATCAGATTGGGTAACAATCACAGTATGGTTTTCAGCTTCAACAGTACCTGAAAATAAAAGTAAAAATCCTAATAATGCAAAAAACCCTACAAACTTACTCAAATGGACCACCCCATCATTGGCATAACTACTCTAGTGATCAGAACTATAGCTCCAAGCCCACCTATTGTTAGAGATGCATAATGACCAGTAAATCCTGAATTTAACTTCCTAACTTCATTACTAAAAAATTGTGTAATGCTTGCAGTTGCATTGACTATTCCGTCAACAATATTTCTATCGAACCAATCGCATGCCTGTGCAAAAGTATCCCAAGTTCTCATTCCAAACCAGTCGAATAATTTAGCCATATACAATCTATTAGAAAGAAAAGTATGAATTGGACCGAGAACAATATTGTCAGAAATAGATGATGTAGAAAGTATAGTGTTACCATCACTACCACGTTTGTAAAACAAATATCCCAAAGTAACTCCAGTAAGACCAACTATAACTGATAAATAAGTCAAAGATGAAGAAAGAATATGATCAATTATCTCCCATTGAATTAGTCCTTCGGCAGCCTCATGGTGCCCGAAATATATTCTTGAACCAAAACCATCCCCGATAAACAATAAGAAACCTGAAAATACAGCCATAAAAGCTAACAGCATAAGTGGTATTGTCATTACTAAAGGAGCTTCGTGAGCATGAATCTGAATTTCTTTCTTAGATAATTCCCAGTTACCTGTTTCTTTATGATCTTTAGATGGCTTCATTTCACTAATTTTTCTCTTATCTGGACCACTAAATGTCATCATCCAAAGCCTTGTCATGTAAAAAGCAGTCATGGCAGCAGTCAAAAGTGCGAGCCACCATAATGCTCCAAAAATACCTTCAGCTTCCCCATTGTGATGTACGGCTTCTAAAATTTCATCTTTAGACCAAAAACCTGAAAAGAAAGGAACTCCCGCAATAGATAATACTCCAAGACCCATAGTCAAAGAAGTAATAGGCATAGACTTTCTCAAGCCTCCCATCTCTCTCATGTCCTGAGTATGCACTGAATGTATAACTGCTCCAGACCCCAAAAACAATAGAGCTTTGAAAAATGCATGATTCATCAAATGGAATAATCCAGCAGTATATCCCTGAACATGAATCTCTAAACCCTGTTCAGCTGCATGCCAAAATGCCCAGGCACCAGTACCGAGAGCCAAAAACATATATCCTAACTGAGAAATTGTTGAATAAGCCAACACGCGTTTAATATCGTTCATAACCATTGCCATACTTGCTGCAATGAAAGCAGTCACGCCGCCTGTAACTGCAATGTAAATTGCAGTATCTGGACTGTGAACAATCAAAGGATAGGCTCTAGCAACTAGAAAAACTCCCGCTTTAACCATAGTAGCCGCGTGAATCAAGGCAGAGACAGTTGTTGGACCTTCCATAGCATCAGGAAGCCAAACATGCAATGGAAACTGAGCTGATTTGCCTACAGCACCACCGAATAAACAAAGTGTCGCCCACTTTACTTCAGTAGCATGCGTAGCTAATAATTCGGGATCACTAAATAATTCAGAATACCTAAGTGTACCAAAAGTATTGAATAAAATGATGAGACCGAGAAGTAAGAAAACGTCGCCGACACGTGTAACCAAAAATGCCTTCTTAGCTGCAGAGGCTGCAGATGGTTTTTCATACCAGAAGCCAATCAATAAATAAGAACAAACACCGACTAATTCCCAAAAGATGAATAACAATAAAAACGAATTAGCAATAACCAAACCAAGCATTACACCTACGAATAAACATATTTCGCCAAAGTATCTAACTTGCCTATCGCCTTCTTCATGCATATAACTTGTAGAAAACAATACAACTAAATACGAAACAAAGCCAACTACTAACAGTAAAATTGCAGCCAAACTATCAATGTACGTACCAAACTCGAAAGAATATGTTTCTCCACCAAACCAAGTTCTAGTAGACTCAATAAATCCACCGTGTAATGAATCCTGGAAAAGAACTTCATAAACAATCGCCATAGAAAATACTGATGAAAGTCCAACACCAACTAAAGCAAACGAACCTCCTCTTCGTGGATCATACATTCCAAATAAAAGAATCAAACCAAACGAAATTATAGGAAATACTGGTATCATCCAAGCTACGCTCACAAAATCAGAAGATAATTTATCAGTACAAATGTAGAGTAATAGTAAAGCAAAAAGTATACTTGCTAAAACTACTAAACCTATATCTGAATCTGATTTAGTATCCTTACTACTCATAACTACCACCTTAACCTATTAAGTAAATCTAACTCAATAGTGTTCCTTTGTTTAAACAAACTTAACAATATTGCTAAACCGATAGCCACTTCAGCAGCAGCAATTGTAGTTACAAAAAGAACTACTATTTGGCCAGATAATACATTGTAAAAAGTTGAAAATGCTACGAAATTTATGTTTGCTGCAGTTAACATTATTTCTACTGACATCAAAACGACAATCGCATTCTTATTGCGAATTACACCATAAGCTCCAATTAATAATAAAATTGAAGAAAAAACTACAAAGTTAATGGGATCAATCATCTCTTTCCTCTCTAGCTAAAAAAACTCCTGCTTGTAGTGCTATGACCAATAAAACTCCCAACAGAATGAATGGAACTTCCCAGTCATTAAACAATTCATAAGCCAAAAATTTAGTAGTATCTATATTCACATCCCTAAATTCTGAATATTCTGAAATAAAACCTTCTGAATCCACTGCATAAACTGTCCACGAATAAGTTTCTCCTCTAATAAAATCAGAAAAAGTATATTTTGTTTTATCTAAGTTATCGACTTGATGAACTAAAGAGAAAGAGTCCAAGTAAACAGTATCATATTTATCAGTACTTATTTGTTCATTAATATTTATAATTAAGCCATAGGACACTGTCACCATAGGCCAATTTACAGTAAGTTTAGAAGCTGAAGTAGTAGTATGCAGTTCCGTCAATAATACTGGCATTTCCTCTATATTATTCCCTAGTGAACTTCCAGACATACCAATATAGTAAATACTAGAAGTATAATTTCCTGAAGGTAATCTTGGTGTTTGAGACTCATTACCTGTAATATTCGCTTCATAAACTTCATTGCCCTCACTATCTACTACAATATGCCTGTATCCTACTGAAACTGGAACCCATTCAAATTCAACTTCATCAGTGTAATGATAATAACCATCATCTGGAAAAACAAGAGAAGGTGCACAACCATTGCTACAACTATCTGAAACATCGGAATCAATTACCAAATTATTCCAAGGAGCTAAAGAAAGTGAAAACACTACGTAAAATGAAAACGTCAGCACTAGAGCATCCCTAACCCATATTGTACTTCTACTAGACATCTTCACCACCCTTTAATGTTCTCTTAGTTAACATAATTCCAAAAATAATAACTACAGATATAGCTCCAACGTAAACAAGAACTTGTATAACTGCCAGAAATTCAGCATCGGCGATGATAAATAAACATGCAGTCAAAAGAAAAACTGTTGCCAACCATACTACAGAATGAACTATATCATTTCCATTTACAACGGCCCAAGCTGAAGCAAGGATTAATCCCGCTAAAAACCAAAATATAGTTAAAACTAAATCCAAAAATTAAGCCTCCTGAGAAGTGTCTTCTTTAATCAATCCACTAGAACTCGAATTACTTATTGGCTCCATATGTAAACAACTTGCAGGACATACTTTAACACAGGTTGAACAACCGATACATATAGTATAATCGAAATAAGGATTTTCCACATTTCTCTTCTTCCCACTCTTCAATTCTTTGGTCTGAGGTCCTACATCCATGATAATACAATTTGTTGGACAATTATCAACACATTTACTGCAACCAATACAAGGATCTGCATCAAGAACTGGAGATTCCATCATGTAATTTGTAAGAGGCAATTGAGGTAAGTCCTCTAACTCTACCTTCATAGACCTTGCTGGATAAATTAGACCTTCACGATTAGTATCTGCCAATTCATAGAAATCAGTCATAGTCATAGCCCCAGTAGGGCAGTAGTCTTCACAGAAACCACAGAACATACAATGTCCAAAATTTATAGCAGGTCTTTCGGCTTTACTCTTTCGCTTGGCCAAATGAGAACCATACCAAGCTCTATCTTGCTCCTGCTCAGATAAATCTTCAGGCTTCATCTTTAGACATTTATTAGGACAAACTTCACCACAAATACCACAACCAATACATAAGTCCCAAATTACTGCATTCATTCCTCGGTATGTTGGAGGAGGTGCTCTTCTCTCAAGAGGATACATAACAGTTGTTGGTTTACCAAATGTAGATTTGAAAAACTGTTTTAGTGTAACCTTCATTGGATTTACAAATATATCCATCAAACCAGGTTCTCTTTCTTTACTCATATTAGAATACCTCAGGTAATGTAATTACTTCTGCAAAATAAGGATAAATTTCTACCATAAATATTACAAGCAGAATATTAATTAATGATAAAGGCAATAATTTTTTCCAACCAAGTTCGAGGATCTGATCAGTACGTATTCTTGGAACTGACCATCTGATAAATATCCAAAATATTATAATTAAATATACTTTCATCAAAAACCAAATCTCTGGAGGGACTGGCCAAGGACCTGCCCATCCTCCCAAAAACAATATTGTAGCCACTGCTGCGCCCGCAAAACCACGTATATATTCGGCAGCAAGGAATAACATGTACCTAATTCCACTATATTCGGTAGTCCAACCTTCTACCAATTCAGCCTCAGCTTCAGGTAAATCAAATGGTACTCTCTCAACTTCAGCAAGAATACAAATCATAAAAACAATGAATCCTATGAATTGAGGAATAAAATTCCACATGGGTAGGCCAAATAACCAAGTTCCCTGCTGCTGCTGTTCGACAATAGTGACAGGATCAAAAGAGCCTGCCAGAAGAAAAACACCAGCCATGCTCAACAAGAGTGGTATCTCGTAAGACATTAATTGAGCTGCAGATCTCATTCCTCCTATCATTGAATATTTGTTATTAGAAGCCCAACCAGAAGTCAATACTCCAATTGGTGCAATAGAAAAAACAGCCATTATTACCATCAAACCAGCAGGTGCAGATGAAGCAGCAAATCTATCCGATAATGGAAACAATACTAATAGAAAAACCGAAGATGAAATGAAAATAATAGGACCCATCGTGAATAAAAACCGATCTGCCTTAGTAGGTACAATTAATTCTTTTGTAATGGCCTTAATTCCATCAACCAGATTCTGTACAATTCCAATTCCACTATAATTATCTTTAAATTTCCAAGTAGGTGCTTCACCCGCTAAATCTTCGCCTAATTCTCTGAAGGCTCTTAAAGACAACATAGGCCCTCGTCTATCCTGTATACGAGCTGCTATTTTCCTTTCTAAATGAATAACCAAAATCAGATTAGTCATACCAATCATAAAAGCAATATTCACGGCATAAGTCCATGCTAAGGTATCTAAGCCTCCATCGGTCCCTAACCAATCTGCCATAGAACCTGCAGGATTACTAAAGGGTGGAAATAAACCAGCCTGGAAATTAAAAATAGGTATAAGAAGATAATCAGCAGTCCACTCAGCCATTGAACGACATGCTGTGAATAATGTCATTTATCTGTTTCTCCTATACAAATATCAATACTACCCATTATTGCAGGAACATCTGCTAATTTGTAACCTTTAAGATAATGTGGGCAAGCTGAAATTGTAGTGAACATAGGACTCTTGATTTTCCATCGATAAGGTCTGTCAGAACCATCTCCGACGACATACATCATTGCTTCACCTCTTGAATCTTCAGTTCGACGGAAAGCCTCACCTTGCGCTCTAACTGGAATACGAGAAGCAATTGTAGGTCCAGCTGGCATTTTCTTAAAACAATCACGAATAATACGAACTGACTCTTTCATTTCATCGATACGAACCATGTATCTGCTAAAGCAATCACTATACCCAGGTCCAGCTTCTCTACTCGAAACATCCCAATCTATTTCTTCATATATTTCGTAAGTATCATGTTTTCTCAAATCAAATTTATTACCACAACCTCTCAAATTAGGGCCTGTGATTCCTAAATTCATAGCCTGAGTTGCAGTAAATTTACCTACATCATCAGTGCGCATTCGAAATATTTTTGAATTCTCGAAAAGATCAGCATACTCATCAAGTCTTTGTTCGAATAATTTAAGTATTCTTTCAGTCTTTTCTTCAAAACCGTTAGGTAAGTCTCTCTTAACTCCACCTATTCTAATGTAATTATAAAGCAAACGACTGCCGCTTGGAAGTTCTAATAAATTAAGGAATAGTTCTCTATCTCTCCAGAAATAAAGTGCGCCCGTAATATGTCCCAAATCAGGCATGTACGCACCAGCCCACATGAGGTGTGAAGCTAATCTTTGTAATTCTAACATAATAGTGCGAATGTACTGTGCACGAACTGGAACTTCAACATCCATTAACTCTTCCACGGAATGAGTATAACAATGAGTCCAAGTAGTTGAACTTGCATAACATAACCTATCCGTTAAGGTAGTATTCATGAAGTATTTTCTTCTCTCACCCATCTTCTCAACTGAACGATGAAGATAACCCAACTCTGGATCTGCATCAACAATCGTTTCACCATCTACTTTTACTTTAAGAGTCCAGAGACCATGAGTCATAGGGTGTTGAGGACCCATACTAATCCACATTTCAGCCATTACCACTCCTCCTCGTGTATTTCATACACGTAATCTTTTCTTAGAGGGTGCCCTGCAAATCCTTCAGGTAAAAGTACCCTACGTAAATCAGGATGGCCAATAAAGTAAATCCCCATTAAATCAAAAGCCTCTCTCTCATGCCAATTTGCACCAAACCAAATATTTGAAATTGAATCTATACTAGGTGCATCTCTCTTAAGATACACATGAGCTTCTAACATAACTGCACAATCACTGTCATCAACTATAATTGATTGATTAAGACAAGAAAAATGATAAACTAATTCAAAGTCAGGCTGATTATCTATAGCACTGATTAATGAACAATGTTCGAAATCTGATTTTATACTATCAAAGAAATTTAATGAATCTTCTCTAGTCAAATCTAGTTTAACTATGTTTTCTCTTATTTTCGAAACCTTCGAGACACCTTTAGAAGACGATAGTTGGTGCATGAATTCGTCTATATTCATTTATTAACGCCTCAAAAACATGCCTGGCTCTTTGGCCCTTATTTTCTTCTGTAAAGTTAAGAATCCATGCATTAAAGCTTCAGGACGAACTGGACAACCAGGAATGTAAACATCAACGGGCATAAATGTATCTGCTCCAGCCACAACTGAATAAGAATCCCAATAAGGTCCACCTGAAATTGCACATTCACCCATTGCAATGACCCATTTAGGTTCAGGCATTTGTTCATATAATGTTTTTAACTTTGGCCTTAGCTTTTCACAAACTGGACCATTAACTATCAAAATATCACATTGACGTGGAGAAGAACGATAAACTAAACCAAGTCTGTCAATATCATGATCTGGAGCTGAAGCTTGCCCCATTTCTATTGCGCAACACATAATTCCAAAATGCAAAGGATGCGGTGATAATCTCTGAGCAAAATTAAAAATGGGTCTAGTTACCCGATCTACGACTTCGCGCATACCTGTACTTTCTGCTACATTGTATACAGAATCATCAATCCATTTCAAAAGTTGGTCCGAACGCAAAGCCAACCAATCACCTGCCGGAGGGTCTTCCATTATTTTATCTGAATCTGTTGTTTTAGAACCAATACCTCTTCGAAGACTTGGGTTGCCTCTAACTTTTTTTGAACTCATATCCAGATTACATCCTCTTTCTTGAAAGCATACCACAACCCCAATAAAGTCAAAAGTAAAAACAACATCATTACTACTTTTGCAGCAATAGCTAATTGAAGATAAACTTGTACCCAAAGAATCAAAAATACAACTACTAAATCAAATACTAAAAATAAGATAGCAAACATGTAATATTGGAAGTGAAATTGAATATGAGCTTCGCCCATTGGAACTTCTCCACACTCATAAGTTGAATTTTTGAGAGCATTATCATTATGTGGTCGGAAGAACCTTCCGATAAAAAATGTCAATATAGGAAAAGATAACGCAATAAGCGCAAAAATTCCTATAGGAACGTACTCGTGTCCCAGCACGAATACCCTTTTGTCTAACCCTATTAAAAGAGTTCGGGCTAATGCCCAAAATATATCGGAAAAAAATATGCCAAACCATAACTACACCTACCTTTCTGCTAAAGTCCTGAAAAAGGTGAATAATGAGCTTAGATTACAAAAGAGTGACTACAAATGTTCTTCAAGAAATGAAGAATAGTAATGAAAAAATAACTATGCTTACTTCGTACGATTATACACTTGCAAAGATAGTTGATAATGCAGGTATAGATGTAATTTTAGTGGGAGATTCAGCTTCAAATGTCATGGCAGGCCATGAAACGACACTTCCAATCACATTGGATAATATGATTTATCATGCTTCATCAGTAGTAAGAGCTGCAAAAAGATCTTTAGTTGTTGTAGATTTACCATTTGGATCTTATCAAGGAGATTCTAGAGTTGCACTTGAGTCTTCAATAAGAATCATGAAAGAATCAGGAGCTCATGCTGTCAAACTTGAAGGCGGAAATGAAATTATAGAATCGGTTGAAAGAATACTTACTGCAGGAATACCAGTAATGGGGCATCTGGGGCTAACTCCGCAATCAATATACAAGTTTGGAACATATACAGTAAGGGCTAAGGAAAACGCCGAAGCTAAAAAACTAATAGAAGATGCACAGGTCCTTGAAAAAGCAGGTTGCTTTTCAATAGTATTAGAAAAAATACCGGCTGAACTTGCGAAAAAAGTATCCCTCAAATTGAGTATACCAGTTATAGGCATAGGTGCTGGTGTAGATGTGGATGGACAGGTATTAGTTTTACATGATATGTTAGGGATGACTCATGAATTTAACCCTCGTTTCTTAAGAAGATATCTTAACTTGTTTGAAGACATTACTACAGCCATACAGAATTATGCAAAAGATGTCAAGGGTAAAAAATTCCCAAATAAAGATGAAAAATACTGAGATACTCAGAAATGAGTATATACTCATTATATATTAACAGACCTCCAATAGAAAATTTGTGAGACCTAGAGTTATCTTAAATTGTGCCGCATCAGCCGATGGGAAAATATCTTTACCAAATAGAAAACAATTAAATATTTCCAATATTGAAGACTTTGAAAGAGTACATGAACTAAGATCTGAATGCGATGCCATAATTGTTGGAATAGGCACTATACTAGAGGACAACCCCTCTTTAACAGTCAGAAATAATTCCAGAGCAAAACCAATCCGAGTAATTTTAGATACACATTGTAGAATACCTTCAAATTCAAATGTTTTAAATGGTGACAGTAAAACTATTGTCGCTATTGGGGAAAATCCGGATGATATAAAATTAGAAAATGCTGAAGTCTTAAGGTGTGGAAATAAAAAAATAAATTTAACTCAATTATTAGATATTCTAGGTGAAAGAGGAGTTAAAAAAATACTTGTGGAAGGTGGCGAAACTGTTATGTGGTCTTTTCTCAAAGAACAACTCTTTGATGAGTATAATGTCTTCTTTTCAAGTATTATTATTGGTGGTGTGGAAACTCCCACGATTGCTGGTGGAAAAGGATTTCAAAATGAAAAATCCGTATTAAATCTTAAATTAAGCAGTGTAAAACAAATTGGAAATGGTATTTTAGCTAAATACATAAAGAAGAAAAATTAAAATACACAAGTTCTTGGCCACGCTATGAAGGTAGGAGTGATGGCATCCGGAAGAGGAAGTAATTTTCAAGCTATCTTAAAAGAACATCTCATAGGAAACTTACCTGATGTCGAAATAACTCATCTAATTGTTAATAAGAAAAAAGCTAAAGCAATTGAAGTGGCAAAGGAATATGATATTCCTTATACTGTTGTTGAATCTATAGAAAGAACAAGAGAAGAATTTGAAAACGAAATCATAACTATATTTAAAGAACAAAATATTGAAGTTATAGTACTTGCTGGATTCATGAGAATATTAACTGCTAATTTCATAAATAAATACAAACATAAAATAATTAACATACATCCTTCTTTGTTACCTGCATTCCCTGGTGCACACGCACACAGAGACGCTATCAAATTTGGAGCAAAAGAAAGTGGTTGTACTGTACATCTTGTTGATGAAGGTGTTGATTCAGGACCGATTGTAATGCAGGCCTCAGTTAATCTCGAAGATGGAGAAACTGAAGAGTCATTATCCTCCAAAATTTTGATTGAAGAACACCATATTTTCCCAATAGCTGTTCAGTTACTATGCTCAAATAAGATAGAGATAAATGGGCAAAATGTTAAAATCAACCCTGACTAATATTTTATATACACAACAGTCTGGCCGCCAACCTGCGTTTGGAATATTCAGCAATGTCTTTGAAACAAATCACCCGGAAAAGCAATTCAGAGCTAGTCAAAACCATAGATAATTTGAAGAAAGCATCTCGTGAAAATGATGCCCCATTATGGAGAAGTATAGCCTTAAAATTAGAAGGATCATCAAGAAACTGGCATAATGTAAATGTTAGTAAATTAGAATATAACGTAGATAAGAATGGAAAGGCCATTATCCCTGGAAAGTTATTGGGAACTGGTATTCTTACTAAAAAAATGACTGTTGCAGCATATAGTTTTACACATTCAGCCAAAGAAAAAGTTGAAGCAGCTGGCGGGAAGTGTTTTACATATAGTGAAATGATTAAGAAGAGCCCTAAAGGCACCGATGTGAAGGTGATTGGTTAATGATAGTTATAGATGCTAGTGAATGTATTATGGGTCGATTAGCTAGTTCAGTAGCAAAAAGTTTGTTGAACGGTGAACAAGTTCATGTAATCAATGCAGAAAAAGCTGTGATTTCAGGAACTAAAGATATGATATTCGGAGAATATATCGAAAAACGTAACTTGAATCATCCGAGAAAAGGACCATTCTATCCTCGAATGCCTCATCTGATGTTAAAGAGAGCGATTAGAGGAATGATACCTTATCAAAAACCAAGAGGTCGAGAAGCATTTAAGAGATTAAAAGTAGATGTAGGCACCCCTATTTCGTTGAAAGAGGAAAAACCTCAAACTATAGATAATGCAAAAATGAATGATAGATCAAATTATGTTAAACTAGGAGATGTTTCTAAAATATTAGGAGCTAAATTCTAATGGTCAAAATTATACACACTAGTGGTAAGAGAAAGACTGCCATTGCCAGAGCTACATTGAGATCTGGTAAAGGGAGAGTCCGAATCAATAATAAACCTGTTGAATTCTATCAACCTGAATTAGCACGATTAAAGATTCAAGAACCTTTAGAACTAGCTATCAAACAAAGAAATAAAGTTGATATTAATATAAGTGTCCAAGGCGGAGGAGTAATGGGTCAAGCTGAAGCTGCACGTACCGCAATTGCAAGAGGTATAGTAGAATGGTTTGGTGATGAAGAATTACAAAAACTATTCCAAAGCTATGATCGAGCATTACTAGTTAACGACACTAGACGCAAAGAGCCAAAACACCCTATGGGTCGTGGGGCTCGTAAGAAGAGGCAGAAATCGTATAGGTGAAGTAAAATGTTAGT
>TARA_B110000116_G_scaffold177691_1_pt1 | contig 16303 bp, 14 predicted proteins | sample TARA_B110000116 | Tara Oceans TARA_B110000116 (sample SAMEA4397355) | marine metagenome | biome: Polar Biome; feature: [ZZZ] marine water layer (ENVO:01000295); material: water (ENVO:00002006), including particulate matter (ENVO:01000060) such as... | depth 199 m
ATAATGGGTATGCCCGAAACAGAAAACCGCTTCATTAATTCATGAGCAGCCCGCAAGGATTTCTCTGGAGTGAGAGTAATCGGATCCCTAATCATTCCACTTTCAGAGCGTTTCACTCGATCAACTTCCTCTGCTTGTTTCTCGACCGAAAGGTTTTTGTGAATTACACCTAAGCCACCTTGTCGAGCTGCTGCAATAGCCATGGCAGATTCTGTGACAGTATCCATTCCAGCCGTCAGCAAGGGGACGTTCAACGAAATTCCAGCCGTCAAACAAGAAACGACTGAAGCGTCCTCGGGGTGTACCACAGAATGCCTGGGTACCAGGAGCACGTCATCAAAAGTAAGAGCTTCTTTAATGATTAAAGCCATATTATTTTCGATCTATTGATAAAGACAAACACACGCTCTCACACTCAGCCCACTGGAGTAATGAACGAACAGGCGTTCCATTAATTTCTAGTTTCATATAAAATTTTATTCGAGAATGGCTTTAAGTGTCAACCCTTTCTGAAAAGGATGGTTATACTTTACAATACACTTTCGGCTTCTTTCGGACCAAAAACCCCTATCCCGCCGTTAAAGTAGACTGTAATTCAGGTGTATAAAAGGATTGATTATAATGAGCTTTCTTCCAAACCGCACAGTGGATATTTCTTCCGAAGGCGAACAAATATATAGCGAGTGGTTAGAATCAATCGATTCTCAACTCGCGGATCCATCTTGTGACCGCTACGAGTTATGCAGAAGGGTTTTAACCGACATACACTACCCCACACTTCAGGACATAGACCAATCAAGCTTAAATAGTTCAGCCAGGCTATTACTGACTAACTTAGATCCACATAACGTGACCTTGGAACCCGAGTACTATTCTGATGTTGACCTCGAACAGTATTACAAAGTAAAACCTCTCATTTGGCTATGGGAGATGTTCGATCAGAGTCCTCTTTCAGAGAATGTTTATCTGGGCGTCAAGTTCCGAAGCATTTTAGCAAAGAATATTTTTCGTAAATGTGGAAAGAACTTCAAAGCTTTTCACCACGTGAAACTATCCTTCGGTTACAACCTAGAGGTTGGAGACGATGTAGTTATACACAGACACGTACTGCTTGACGACCGAGGTGGAATTAAAATTGGAAATCGAGCTTCAATCTCCGATTTTGCCAACGTTTATAGTCACTCGCACGACATTGTGGATGGACGAAATATTAGTACACCTGTGACCGTGATCGGCGAAGGTGTTCGAGTTACCTACCACGCAACCGTCATGTCTGGAGTACATCTGGCAGAAGAAACCATGCTAGGATCTTTTGGAATAGCCACTCGTGATACCGACCCTCATTCAGTGTATGCTGGCATTCCCGCCAGAAAAATAAAAGACAAACCAATTCCTGATCGAAAGGATGATACTGATTAGTGTCAATCTTTTCTGGACAGATACTGGTCTTGCAAGATTTGTACGACTGAAGGGTCAGCCAAAGTCGTCGTGTCACCTAAAGTTTTACCTTCCGCGATATCCTTCAGTAGTCTTCGCATGATCTTTCCAGATCTAGTCTTAGGAAGATCGGCGGTAAGGACAATCGAATCGGGGCGAGCAATAGCACCTATTTTTTGGGCCACATGATTGCGCAACTCCATCACCAAATCGTCATCGGCCTGCCAGTTTTCTTTCAATATTACAAACGCTGCAATAGCTTGGCCCTTTACTTCGTGAAATTTTCCAACTACTGCAGCCTCTGCCACCGCTGGATGATCCACAAGAGCACTCTCTACCTCCATAGTTCCTATTCTGTGCCCTGCGGTATTCAGAACATCGTCGACTCTACCCAGTATACTCAGGAAACCATCCTCATCAATCTTTGCTCCGTCCCCAGGAAAGTAGATGCCATCCCACTTTGACCAATAGGTATCTTCATACCTTTCATCGTCGCCATAGATTGTTCGGAGCATCGCAGGCCATGGTTCTGTGATGGCCAAAAACCCCGCATTTACTGACTCTCCTTCGTTATTGAGCAGAGCCGTACAAACTCCTGGAAATGCTTCCCCAGCACTCCCAGGCCGTGTTTCTGTAACGGCTGGCAACGAAGTGATCATAATCGCTCCAGTTTCCGTCTGCCACCAAGTGTCCACTATTGGACAACGCTCCTTGCCTATGACTCTATGGTACCAAATCCAAGCCTCCGGATTGATGGGTTCTCCAACCGTACCTAAAAGCCTCAAGGAGGATAAGTCGTACTTTCTTATCCAATCTTCTCCCCACTTCATAAAAGCCCTGATTGCTGTAGGTGCCGTATAAAAAATACTGACTCTATATTTTTGACAAATCTCCCAGAATCGGCCCTTGTCTGGCCAGTCTGGAGCACCCTCATACATCAGTACAGTAGCCCCATTTGCCAACGGTCCATAAACAATGTAGCTGTGGCCCGTAATCCAACCTACGTCAGCGGTACACCAATAAATATCATCTTCTTGTAGATCAAAGACACACTTTGTTGTAGCCGTAACCTGCGTGAGGTATCCTCCCGTAGTGTGCACAATCCCTTTCGGCTTACCCGTAGTGCCCGATGTATAAAGCACGAACAAAAGATCTTCTGCATCCATTATTTCAGGCATACAATCAGGTTGAGCTTCGCCAATCAATTCGTGATACCAGTGGTCCCTTCCAACTTCCATCTCTGCCAAAAACTTTTCTGTCGGCTCGCCTAATCGAGCTACGACAATAACGTTCTTTACTGTTGTACAAGACTCCAAGGCCTTGTCTGCATTAATTTTTAAAGGGACTACTCCACCACGCCTATAACCGCCATCTGCAGTGATTAAACAGACAGCTTCTAAATCATTGATTCTGTCTGCCAATGACTGTGGACTGAATCCTCCAAACACCACCGAATGTGGAGCGCCTATTCGAGCACAAGCGAGCATTGCTATAGTAGCCTCAGGGATCATTGGAAGATAAATAGCAACTCTGTCTCCCTTTTTAACGCCGAGTGACTTCAAGGAATTTGCGAGCTTGCACACCTCTGTATACAGATTTTGATACGTGTAGGATCGAGTGTCTCCATTTTCACCTTCCCAAATCAAAGCCACCTTATCACTTCGACCATTCTGGAGGTGTCTGTCTAAACAATTTTCCGAAACGTTTAATTTTCCGCCCAAAAACCATTTTGCATATGGAGGCATCCATTCAAGGACAGTATGCCATCTTTCATGCCATTTAAGATCTTCAGCCCAAGACTCCCAAAACGTCAACCGGTCTTCATTAGCCCTATCATAGAGACCTCGATCACTAACGACAGCATTACTCTTAAACGTTTCGGAGGCCTCAAACCGACGGTTCTCCTCTAAAAGAGCATCTAGATCATTTTCCTTTTCGTTCATTCCAATCGTCTCCAAAAATTCTTGTATTCCGAAGAGAAACATTTTAGGCATTACAGCTGGGACTCAGCAAGGCCAAACTGGATCTCTAGTGACAATCAACTTTTTTCCTTAGGTTACTAATCGAAGCTCAATCAAGACCTCAGGCTCGGTTAACCTATACTCTTAGACTCGAACTGTAGACTGAACTATAAATTCGAATTTGGATATCATGATTTAAGTAAAAGGCTTAGAACCGTTATGGACAACGTCAAGAATACTAGTTTTCGAAACGTTTTGGCTGAACATGGGCAGCGTTATACACGTCAAAGAGATGTTATATTCAGTATAGTTTCCAAAACATCTGCTCACCCCACTGCCGAAGAAATATTCTTAGAAGCTCGCACTCTCCTGCCTTCTATCTCTTTGGCTACCATATACAAGAACCTCGACGCCTTAATAGCCTGTGGACTGGCAAAAAAAGTCAACCATATTGATGGTTCTAATAGATATTGCTGTCGTGCTGATCCTCACCACCACGCAACTTGCCTAAGTTGCGGGACTGTCACGGACATCCCCGGAACACTTGGTGACACAGAGCTCTCTAGAGTAAGGAATGAAGCTGGAGAATTCGAGATAGTAGGTTACGAGTTAGAGTTGAACGGCTACTGTCCTAAATGTAAACTGCGCTCTACTAGCTAGAGCCCCGTGTCATTTCAATCATGAAATATTTCTCCACAAAGGCTGCCACTGTAGTGTGTTTATCTATTGTGACGTTGCCAATGTTCAGAGCACCTCTCGCTTCCACTATCGATCGGGAGAGAAGTCACAGCTATTTCTCTAATGACCTGAGGGAGGCACCTGTTTCTGAGACTGATCCAAGTATTGTACAACTCAACGATCAGATTTCTAAGTTGGTAATGTCTGGGGTCGAAAGATCTGAAGACTGGGGGGCACTTGTCGTATCCCTCGAACATGGGGACACCCTTTTCTCTTATTCTAAAGACAAAACACTGTCGCCAGCTTCAAATATGAAACTTTTTACGACAGCTGCTGCATTGCATTTTCTAGGATCTAAATTCAGATACCAGACATTCCTTTACTACGATGGACCAATCCAAAACGGTCATTTACAAGGAGACCTAATACTCTACGGAACTGGAGACCCAGGAATCTCAGAACGCTTTTTAGAATCTAAAACTCTTATGTACGAAAATTTTCTCCTGAGCTTGGAACAAGCTGGAGTCAAAGTGATCGATGGTGACATCATAGGTGATGGCACTTATTTTTCAGGACCTGAGATAGCACCTGAGTGGAATCCTAAGGACCTAAACGATTGGTTTGCAGCCCCAATATCGGCCCTGTCCTTAGACGAAAACATGATCACATTGAGAATTCTTCCCAGTCTGACAATCGGTGCTCCTCCCAGGATTCATTTAGATCATGAAAATTTTCCCTTAGCGATTTATAACACCGCAAGAACAGTATCGGGGAGACCAACTGCTCCCTTATGGCTCGACAGAAAGACACCTGATTCCGAGATCCATATTTATGGACAGATCGAAAATGGCAATGCTGGAGTTTGGAGACGTCTGACTGTAGCAGATCCAGAACTATTAGCAGCCTCAGAACTCAAGCAGATACTGCTATCTAATGGAGTGGAAGTACAAGGTAGGCCAAAATCAGTCAGTGATAGAGACTTTTCCAGAATTAACAAAAACACATACCAGGATTCAATTGGCAACTTCGTCCAACCCCCACGACTACTAGACAGACACACTTCCCCAGAGATAATGGAATACCTAAAGGTACTTAACCACGAAAGTCATAACCTAATTGCCGAAATGTTGTTAAAAACAATAGGAAAACTCACGGGAGAGACCGGATCTTTTGAAGGAGGAGCGAGAACGATCCGTAAATTTTTGGAAGAAGAAGTTGGAATCCAGCAGAAGGATTTTAAAATCAGCGACGGTTCTGGTCTTTCGCCTAGTAATGAAGCCACCCCTAGGGCTTTTATCCAACTGCTGACTTACATAGCGGAAGCTGGACAGTGGAAAACTTTCCTCTCGACACTCCCAGAAGCTGGTCAATCTCTGAGGCGAATGTACCGGACCCCAGCAATAAGAAACTTGAAAGCTAAAACAGGAACGATAGAAGGAGTCTCAGCACTCACTGGGGTTGTCAAAACCAGAGATGGAGAGGAATTACTTTTCAGTCTCATTTCTAATGAATTACGTTCTACACGCACTTCCAAGCGCATTGAGGACCTGATTGGTGCTCAACTAGCTGGCTTTCGGAGAACACCTGAGATTAATTAGAACTTCAGCTTCGCCCTTTGGCTGACCTTAGACGTCGTCTCAGTTCAACGTCAGACATCGTCTCCAGCGTTCTTCTGGCAACTTCTTCTCCATTCCAACGTATGTCTAGAAGGGCGTGACCTTCCTCATTGGGTCTATTTTCCTCATGGAGATACATGTAATAACGACCTTTGTAATCTCTGGTAGACTCTTTCCTGGCTGTCGCAATCCAAGGTTTACCACTTTGATCCAGAAATTTCCTCATGAAAATTCCATCTTATCTAACTCGTCATCTGAGGTTAATACGCTTCGGAAAGAGTTGTCATTAAGAACCAACTTTAAAGCTAAAGCATTGCCAACATAATGTTAAATCAACGGAAATTTGGCAATCCATAGACATAACCACGAAAAAACATATTTATAGCTGGAGAGTGGTAAAATAACTTATCTTAGTTTCATCAAACATTTACCGTAGACTTTGAAGAAGAATCGAATAGGTTTGTACGGCATGGGACCGAACTAAAACATCGGCCATTTCGTTTCGAAATACAGAGATTTCTTTAGAATACCCTTAATCTAAGAGTCCCCATTTGGCTAAGAAAACTTCCGATGTTTTGAGAAGGAATGCCTCGTCTAAAATTCCATGGAATGACTTGGCTTTAGTCGGAGTATGTTTGATTTGGGGTATCAATTTTTCTGTTATAAAACTTTCTCTAGTCTATTTTGATCCACTCGCCTTTAATGCCGTTAGATTTCCAATGGCCGCCCTTGTCTTAATCGGAATGCTGAAGGTCAACGGGCCAATCCCTATGCCAAGGCGCGAACACTACTTGAGCATAGTTCTTCTAGGCATTCTGGGTAACGTGGTCTACCAACTTCTTTTCATTTATGGAATCGACAAAACTCTTGCAGGAAACTCATCGCTCATTCTTGCCACAGTTCCCGTCTGGACATTGTTACTAGCTACAACATTAAATAAGGAACAGCATGGTATAGGAGTTTGGTCTGGGATCATTATAACTCTCGTTGGCATCTTTTTTGTAGTCTCTGGAAGTGGGACAAATTTATCCTTAGATGGCAACCTACCAGTAGGAGACCTGTTGGTTCTGCTTTCTGCTATAACTTGGGCACTATATACCGTCGGCTCACAGAATCTTACTCGTGAATACGGAGCCCTACCAGTAACCGCCTGGACCCTCTGCATAGCTACCCCCGGCTTGGTCTTGGCTGGATCAAAATCACTCTGGTCTATGGATCTAGGAAAGGTCCCCTTGCTTTCTTGGATCGGGGTTGCCTATGCTGGGATCATGGCGCTGGCAATCGCCTATTATTTTTGGAACTATAGCCTGGAAAAAATCGGCGCACCTCGCACAGCAGCTTTTTCAAATCTAGTCCCAGTTGTCGCCCTCAGTACAGCCCTGATATTACTGAAAGAAATCCCCTCCACATCTCAACTGATAGGAACTGGAATCATTCTTATCGGACTTTGGATCACGAGAAGAGGCAAATCAGGTTCTACTATGAGTTCAGTCGCCAATCAAAAACTATCTTAAGCAAAAGAAAGCTAAATCAGAGTACTATTTACTTCTCAGATGATATTTTTTCGAATGAGATCAGTTCAAGAATAGGAACTTCTGTTAATTTCTCAGAAGAAGTCCTCAGGCGCCCCACAACGCGGAAGTGGTCCAGAGGGTTCAAAAAAGACACTTCTTCTATTAGGTCTGGTGAAACAGTCACATAGATAAAACTGTCCTCGCTTTCCACCAGTCGTGTAACAAGAAATTTTTCATTCTGATAAAAATCTGAACGAATTTCATCGGCCTCTTCCATAGAGATGAACTGAAGGTTCCATTGCAAAAACCTTCCTTCTAACTCTTCCGGTCTCTGACCTAGCTCCCCCATCTCCACATCTACTATTACAGGCAATTCCATTAAGTCTTGTGAAAACTCTGGGGCCCAAATCCATCCATTGACAGTCACTTTAGCCCAGTTCCCTTCTCTGGCAAGAACTCCGAGTGTCGCACGTGGAAGAGCTCTAAACAAAGTGTCCCCATTCGGACCGTCTAGAATTGGAAGACTTCCTTCACCTAAAGTCAACCACTCTATCGTACCTCCACCTGTCCCCAAATCACTGCGTTCAACCTCAATGTCGTCATTCGTCATGTCCACCGACTGAGCCCAAATCCATACTTTTCTTTCAACTCGGACCCACCCACCATTCCTCTCGACAGACTCCAGAAGAGTGCCATTTTCAAGTCGTCCAATAATTGTCCCTTGTGGCCTATCTCGGATATTTTCACCCTCTAGGGCTGATACCACTAGCTCGAAATCTCCTCTATCCGCCAACTGAAGGGAAGCCTCCCAAACCCATCCTTCCAAATTGAACTGCATCCAACTGTCCCTCGCAGTGAGAAGCTTTAGTCCTAGACCTTTGTTAATACGTCCGAGCAATGCTCCGTTCTCACTAGCTCTTATGTTTTCGTCCAATTGCACAATTCCAGCTTGACCAGCCAGCCCTTGTCCAAAGACAAAAGAACATCCGAGTGAAAGAACCATTGCACTTCTGTAAACCCTACTTGCCTTTCCGATCATATCGTAAACACGCTTTCCAAAGACACGTTTCACAATCCACCATTGAAATATAGACTACGACAAGCGGACAGACAAAAGGTCATTGTATTAAACTACAGTTGCGCAAAAGTCACTTGCCATAGCACTATGAGTGAACCCACAAAAAGAAAATCCTAAGCTGGAACAAACCCATGTCATCTATGAGAAACATTCTCCTACTTCTATTAGTCTCACTGCCTATCAGTTGCCAAAAAGTCACAACTGGTGAGGAAACAACTGTGGCATCCTACCAACCTTTGCCAACCTTGCGAGAGCAAGCAGTGGAACAACAAGAATGGTTGCAAATAAGACTTGACAGAGTCCTTCCCAAGTTGATGCAGGAATACAACACTGACATGTGGATCCTTTCGATGCGTGAATACGCCGAGGACCCAGTCTTTTGGTCTATTACTGCCCCGACAACCTTTGCTGCTCGCCGTCGATCGATTTATGTGTTCACAAAAAGAGATGATGGAACAGTAGAAAAATTAGCATTGGGTGGAACAAGTCAAGGAGGAGTATTCCAAGCTTTCCGGTCAAATCGTCCTGCCCCTACTCAACCAACAGCTGAACTGGTGGGCGACGAGCAGTGGAACTTGCTAAGAGAGCTCCTCGAAGATAGAGATCCAAACACTATAATCCTAAACATTGATCCAGTCTGGGCATTCTCGGACGGCCTACATTCAGGTGAATCCGAAGTTTTAATGGCCGCAATCGGAGAAAAATACCGAAGTCGTGTCAAGCGTGAACCTAGACTCGCGATGAACTACATCTCACTCAGAATTCCCGAAATGTTACCTCGATACCGTAAGATGCAAGAAACCGTACATGCAATAATTTCCGAAGCTTTTTCTAATACCGTTATTACTCCAGGAACTACCACCACCGATGACGTAAGATGGTGGATGCGTCAGAAATTACAAGAACTCGGTTACACTACCTGGTTCCAAACTAATGTCGATGTACAACGTCGAGGAGGACTGGATGATACGGAGGAATCAGTAATCATTCAATTTGGAGATTTACTTTGGACCGATTTTGGTGTTGTAGCAATGAATCTACATACGGACACTCAACACCTAGGTTACGTAATGCCACGAGGAGAAACCGAAGTTCCAATGGGCCTCAAGCAATGTCTATCGAACTCGAACAGGTTACAAGACATCCTGCTCGAGCACATGGAACCTGGTTTGACGGGAAACCAAGTGCTTCGTGCTACGCTGGAACAGATGCACTCTGAAGATATTAATGGAACGGTTTATACCCATCCAATCGGAGATCATGGACATGGCGCTGGGCCTCTGATCGGACGTTGGGATTCCCAAGAAGGAGTCCCTATTCGAGGTGAAGCCATCATGCTTCCTAATGTTTGGCATTCCATCGAATTACAGGCAACTACAGAAGTCCCAGAATGGGGAGGGCAACAGGTGTCCTGTCGACAAGAAGAGGAAGCTTATCTGGATGAAAACGGTGTTCGCCAATGGGTATATGAAAGACAAAACACTTTCCATGTAGTCTGGTGATAAGAGCACACCAACCAAAATTATTGGAGGGCGGATAAAAACCTTGTAACTTGATCAATGGCGAATAAAAATGTTTGGAATTTTGGCTGTAGGTAAAAAGACACCCCCCGGTGAATCACTATTCCTCCAACATAAACTCAATGACAAAAACCAAATCTACAATACTGTCAATTCTAGCAGTTGTTTTTTTAAATACTGCTCCAATAGTTGCACAAGTAATACCTTCCCCCTACGAATTTATAGAGGACCGCCAGACAGGAAGACTGTTTTATGGCCAAGCCGATATCCATTCAGGTCAGCTAGACATAGGCCCTCGAACAGCTTCCATTATCGGAGGCCGCTACGGAATCAGTGTTAGCAGCATGCTGACTATTGAATTTAATGCTAGTCGGTATAAATCCACTCGGTCAGTGTACAATCTCACAGCAACAGAGGGACGCACTAAGCTCGGTGATACTGAGCTCAATTTCGGTGTCTTCGACCTACGATTTCGATTTAACCTGACTGGTCACCGCACGTGGCATAATATCCAGCCATACATAGCCTTTGGCGGCGGGGCAGCAGCTTCTTTGGCCGCTGATCAGACTCTGGAGAAAGCCGCCGAGATCGAGCAGGAAAATCGGTACGATTTTGGTAGTCAATTTGCTACTGTCATAGCTGGAGGAACAGATCTTCACATTTCAGATCGAATTACACTTTTCACTGAAGGAGTTTTCAATCTGTGGAAGGTCGGAACTCCTACTGGATGGTTAACCACTGATTTGGATCCTAAAGGGACCAACCCTAAAGATGAATGGGTCGCCACAAAGAATATCTTTGTAGGTATTAGTTACCGATTCTAACTGGAAACAATGACAAATTTCGAAGATAGAATCGCCGATTGGCTTTCAGTAGAACAAGCAATGAAAAAAATTCTTGATCGAGTAACTACCCTTGACGTTGAATCCGTCCAAATTAACAGTGTGCTTGGAAGGACACTCGCTAGAGACATATGTGCTCCAAGTACGCTACCCCCCTTAGCCAACAGCGCTATGGATGGTTACGCAGTGAGAAGTTCAGATCTTGGTGTAGCAAGCAAAACCGATCCGTCTGTTTTTAATGTGGCAGGTGTTGTACACGCCGGCAGCTTCTTTGAAGATACTGTCGGTAAAAACGAAGCTGTGAGAATCATGACTGGAGGAGCGGTTCCAAAGGGGACTGACACTGTAGTTAGGGTAGAAGACACTGATAGGGAACGAACTGAACCAGGAAAAATATCTATATTTTCCATTCGAGACCGTGGTAGAAATGTCCGCCCATCGGGAGAGGACTGGATAGAAGGGACTACTGTCTTGAAACTTGGACAGAGTATCAGTCCAAGACAGATAGCAGTACTAGCCGCAGCTCGAGTAAACTCTGTGCCAGTTTTCAAAAAACCTACGGTGGCAGTTTTATCGAGCGGTAACGAACTAGAACCCTTATCAGAACCTTCTTTAAATCCGAAAAAAATACCAGAGTCTAACAGTCACCTAATATGCGCTTCAGTCGAAGCGGCTGGAGCAATCCCAAACAACCTTGGCATAGCCAAAGATGACCAGCAAGACATAGGAGCCCACATTAAAAAAGGCCGAGAAGCAGATGTCCTTATAACAATAGGTGGAGCTTCGATGGGTGAAGGAGATCTATTCAAAGACTGCCTTGACCAGGCAGGTTTCAGCCTCGATTTCTGGAGAGCAAAGATGCGGCCGGGCAGTCCCGTTTCCTTTGGTCAGCTCCCCAGAGAAAACAGAAACAATCAAATAGTTTTCAGTCTGCCAGGCAATCCTTCGTCTGCAATGGTTACTTTCGAAATATTTGTTAGGCCTTTCCTCCTAGCATTAGCTGGTTCTTCTCAGATCTATCGGCCTATAATCGATGCATCTTCGGCAATTGCTCTTAGCTCGCCGAAAAATCTCACTGAATTCCCTAGAGTCAAAATAGAGAAGCGTAACGGACATCTAACTTTTTTTCCCGCCGGACCCCAAGGCTCGGGTTTAGTGGGAAGCCTCGGTGTTGCAGACGCTCTCGCTATCATTCCCGAAGGGATAGATAAGGTGGATGAGGGGTCTACCTTGAGTCTAATCCTGCTACACGACTCTCCCGGTTTCTATGATTGGTCTTAAGCTTTTTAGTAAACCGAATGCAAATCCTAGGACTGTGCCAGGAATGCGACGATGAAACAATTTAGGTTGCTCGTTTTTTTTGCAGGACTGCTTGGCTGCACCAATATTCCACCTGAAATAAAACACTCCGAACTTGAGAGCGATGGTGCAATCTCCATTTCCTCTGCACAACGTCAGATTGAGCGAGGAGAGGTCAATAGCTCTGAGAATACTAGTTTAGAAACTTTGACCATTTCCGAACTCATGGATGAATTTGGAGTACCAGGTGTTTCTCTTGCAGTTATTCACGATTTCCAGATCCATTGGGCTAAAGGTTATGGAGCAGCTGATGTCGAGACAGGGGAAGTCGTCGACACCGAAACGATGTTCCAAGCAGCCTCTATCAGTAAACCAGTTGCAGCGATGGGAGTGCTCCAGGCAGTCCAAACTGGCCTTTTCAGGCTAGACGATGACATCAACGATATCCTTGAATCTTGGACACTCGAAGACGAAGGATTTACCCAATCCCGACCCGTAACACCCCGCACGCTCACCAGTCACACCTCTGGACTTGGAGACGGCTTTGGCTTCCCAGGATATGACCCAGGGCAACCACTCCCTACAACCGTACAAATATTAGAAGGTCACGAACTTTCGAACGTCGGCACGGTGTTCATGGAACGTGAGCCCTTGACATCTTATGAATACTCTGGCGGTGGCGTCACCATCATGGAACTCGCTCTTTCCGATGTCCATAAACGTCCATTTGTGGATTTAATGCAGGAGGAGGTTCTTGATCCTCTTGAGATGACACGTAGCTCTTATGCCCAGCCAATCTCTTCGAAACATGATACAAATGCTGCCAGAGCTCATAACAACAAGGGAGAATCCCGCGGTCCAAAGTGGCACGTATATCCCGAGCACGCAGCGGCAGGTCTTTGGACAACTCCCAGTGATCTGGCCCGTTTTATCATTGAGGTACAGCGTTCTGCCCTCGGCAAATCGAATCGTGTACTTTCTCAGTCCACGATTCAAGAAATGTTGAATCCTGTCGGCGTAGGACCCTATGCCGTCGGTTTTTCCGTGAGTAAGGAGGGAGAAGGCTGGTACTTCAGTCATGGTGGAAGCAATTGGGGATTCAGGGCGCTTTTGCTCGCGCACAAAGTAAAGGGTTACGGCCTTGTTATCATGACTAATGCTGACCAAGGGTCGATAGTACTTCGTGAGATCAGTCGTCGTATTCAACGGACATATGACTGGGACTCATTTGCTTCTGCCCCAGAGCGTGGATATTAAACTCGTCCCAGCCTAGCTTTGGGGCTGAATCTGGTTAATTCTTTTCTCTATTAACAAGGAGGATGTTTGACCGTTTTTCCATTTTGCATCCAAATTCCACACTGTGAATTTCCCTTGTAGTAACCCTCCGCAATCACAGATCCATCTCTATCAAAGGACTCGTAAAATCCCTCCCAACTACCTGAAACATACTCTGTCCTTATCCACAGCTTCAAATTGTCATGGTAGGCCAAATAGGGACCATGTCTGACGCCGTCTAGATATATCCCCTTTTCAGAAACCTTCCCATTAGCACGGTAGACCTCAAAGCTCCCTCCGCGCTGTCCCTCATAGTAATTCCCTTTTTCATATTGTTTTCCACCAACGCTATTAGACTCAGAACGATAATCTTCATAACGCCCATGAAGCCGACCTCTTCTCAGGTGCCCCTTAAAAACGATTTCACCTTCTTCTGTGGCGTATATCGCCCCCGTGTAGCCCTCACTAGATTTGGTGTCCAACCAAGAGTCTCCCTGTTTTCTTAGACTCTGTAAGTCCACAGGAAAATCCTGACAAAGAGCTATCGTGGGTGTTTGTGCCAAAATCGTCGATACTACCACCGAAAGTAGAACTGTTTTCATCTAGTCTTAATCAACAATACCATCAAATTATTACTCTTCGGAGTTTAACTGACCCACTTTTTCGGTAAGAATCGGCAGTATTTCCATGGCATCACCTACGATTCCGTAGTCAGCCACACTGAATATAGGAGCATCGGCGTCCTTGTTGATCGCTACGATAGTTTGAGCCGTACGCATCCCAGCTAAGTGCTGGACCGCACCAGAAATCCCAACTGCAAAGTATAACTTTGGAGCTACTGTTTTACCTGTCTGACCAACCTGCTCACCGTGAGGCCTCCACCCTGCGTCAACGACTGCTCTTGAAGCCCCTAGTGCTGATTCAGGGCCAAGTGCATCTCTTAAATCTTCGAGAAGTCTCCAATTGCCTGGTTCTTTCATCCCTCTCCCTCCAGAGACCACACTATGAGCCTCCGAAACATCTAGATTCTTCCTTCCTAAAGTTTCGATCTCTTTCACTCTGTGTTTCTCTGACGAAGGCAAAGAAACCTCAATATTCTTGATGCGTCCAGCCCCAGAGTTCTTTTTGGGAGAGAAGGCATTAGGCCTGAGAGAAATCACAGCTGGAAAAGCTGTAAACCTCATCTTTGCAAAGACCTTGCCCCCATACATTGGCCTGGTTATTTCTAGCTCACCTTCAGACACCTCTAGTTGTGTGACGTCCGTTGCCATGGCCGTATCCAACATTGCTGTAACACGCGGAGCCAGATCCTTACCCATGGCCGTGGCTGGAAACATTACCGCTCGATAATCGCCAAGTTTCACAGCTGAAACTATCACAGAACTAAAAGTTTCGCCCAAATATGTACTGAGATCAGAATGCTCAGCCAGGATAATTTGATCAGCACCATAATCGGTGAGTTCAACGCTCGAACTCGCGAGTCCATCATCTCCCAAAACTAGAGCGTGGAGTTCCACTCCAAGTTCTTTAGCCAAGCAAGATCCCACAGAAAGGATCTCCCTAGTCACAGTATTTATACAACCACCTCGTTGCTCCACAAACACCAGAAGATTAGACATTCCAGTCCCCTATATTATTTACTGATTAAAGTTAAATATCGAGTTCAAATCACAGAACTTTTGCTTCTTCCCTCAGAAGCTGAACCAATTCTGCAATACCGTCTATTCCATCCTCGATCATATGTATTCCATCTCGCTCAGGTGGATACTCTAAACTAGTCATGATGAGACGACTCTCTGGTACTTCCACATCTTTCGTAATTAACGGCTTCTTTTTTGCTGCCATTATGCCCTTTAGGGAAGGATAACGAGGTTCGAATTCACCCTTTGTTACTGTAATGACAGCTGGAAGAGGCAAGTCAACAACCTCGGTCCCACCTTCGATCTGGCGTTGGCAAGTTGCAACGGATTCGTGAATTTCAAAATTCGAAACATTCGTCGCACATTTGTAGCCAAGTAAAGTTGCTACCATAGGACCAACTTGCTGCTGATCATCATCCCCAGCTTTAACACCGAACAAAACTAAATCTGGCCTTGTCGAATCTATTTCCTTCGAGAGTACCTTAGCTGTTGCGAGACCATCCATAGTAACGGAACCCCGAAGAAGATTGGCTTGATCAGCACCCAATGCTAAAGCACTGCGCAAATTCTCTTGTGATCGCTCATCCCCTAAAGTAAGGACTGTCAAGCTCACAGATTCTTGAGCTTCTTTCATCCGCACACCTGCCTCTAGGGCAAACTCGTCGTAAGGACTAGTTATGTACTTAACTCCCTCTGAATTGATTTCAGAACTATCTTCCAAAATTCTGATGCGAGTCTCAGTATCAGGCACTCGCTTAATGCAAACGATAATTTCCAAAACTTTACACTCCAATCATTTTAGCAAAATTTCAAACATAAGAACTTATTCGCTTCCTTCTTCTACAATTATAATCAAGTCTATTCGTTAGCCGCTAATTCACCTTCGGCCTTCCTTCTTCTTTCCACATCTTCTTTCCACATCTTTAGCAATTTGTCAGAACGCCTAGGACAAACTTCTTTTACCAAATGTGGTGAGGTCTCAAAAGTTTCAAAAATTTCATCTCCGAATGCTTCCACTACATCTTCTGCTGTCTTTTTCCCTATCCCTTGATAGGAGCTTGTTAAATATTTTACAATATTAGCCTTCCCAACGGGAAGGCCCATACTCCCAATATCATTCAACTGTTCGACAGTCAACACTTTATAACCACCAGTTTCAGCAGACTCTAGTTTGACTATGCCATCCTGCTCAGCCTGAAGAAGAAACTTGCTGAATTTTTTAAAACCAAATTCAGTTTCGTCAAAACTTCGATCTACCTGCAACATCTTACGCTTAACGTCAGAATCAATGAGAGACTCTTGCCCTTTTGTATTTTGATCTCTCAAGCAGTCGAGCATGAGATCATATCCAATTTTTAAGGACGGTCCATCATCTTGGATCTCTTTTTGAGATTCTGTAGCTGGCTTTTTAGTAGCTGGCTTTTTAGTAGCTGGCTTTTTAGT
>TARA_B110000116_G_scaffold14906_1_pt1 | contig 16240 bp, 10 predicted proteins | sample TARA_B110000116 | Tara Oceans TARA_B110000116 (sample SAMEA4397355) | marine metagenome | biome: Polar Biome; feature: [ZZZ] marine water layer (ENVO:01000295); material: water (ENVO:00002006), including particulate matter (ENVO:01000060) such as... | depth 199 m
GATATCACCCACCCTATTCCTGATCTTTCAGGTTACATCACCGAGGGACAAATTGTGATTTCGCGTGAACTCCACCAGAAGGGAATTTACCCGCCGATCAACGTTCTTCCTTCGCTTAGCCGACTGATGAACGCTGGAATTGGACCGGGCAAGACCCGAGAAGACCACAAGTCGGTCTCTGACCAACTCTACGCTGCTTACGCTCAGGGTCGCGAGTTGCGCGGCCTTGTTGCGATTGTCGGTGAGGACGCGCTGAACGAGCGTGACCTTCAGTTGCTGAAGTTCGCGGATCTCTTCGAGAACAAGTTCCTGCGGCAGAGCCGCGATGAGGATCGCTCGATTAACGAAGGCACGCTCGACCTTGCTTGGGAATTGCTGACTAGTATCGACACGAAGTATCTCGTGCGTCTGGACCAGAAGTGGATCGACAAGTACCACCCTAACGAGAAGAAGGAGTGAAACCCGCTTACTGCGAGTCTAAGGAGGTGAATGAATGGCATTGGACATCAAACCAACCCGGTCCGAGCTGATCAACCTCAAGCGACGCATTAAGCAGACTTCAAGCGGGTACAACTTGCTGAAGATGAAGCGAGATGGTCTGTTCCACGAGTTCCGAACTCTGCTATCAGAGATGATTAGCGCGAGGGAGGAACTCGTCTCTACCTACCGCGAGGCGGTCGAGGCGATTAGCCTCGCCAGCGCCATCGAGGGAGGTCTAGTGGTGAAGAGCGCGGCGATTGCAAACTCGGCTTCGCCCGAGGTTCAGGTTAGCCGCCGTAACATCATGGGAGTTGTCGTCCCTCAGGTCGAAGGTAAAAATTTGACCTCGACCATCGAGGAGCGCGGGACTGGCCTCATCGGAGGCTCGCCTTACATTGATGAGGCGGCTGATGCTTACTCCGCTCTCATCGCTAAGATCGTCAAGGCAGCCGAGATGGAAGCCACACTCAAGCGCTTGCTTGAAGAGATTGAATCGACCAAGCGACGTGTCAACGCGCTGGAGTTCAAGGTCATTCCAGAAATGAAGGAAGCTCAGGTATTCATTCAACTCCGATTAGAGGAGATGGAGAGAGAAGAGACGTTCCGCTTGAAGCGCTTCAAGAACAAGTAATCCACGCTTCAAGCGACGGCTTGCGTCTTGCGCGGTTTGATAGGTGGGTGCTTGAGTTCACAACCACCGGAGGTGGTTGAATTCCATGTCAGAGCCAGAGGGAATAGTACTCGACCACTCGACTTGGGACGAGCAAGAACTGCTACTCCACATCATCCAGCGCTATTTCGACCTCGGTAACGAAGCCCTCGCTGGGCATGCATGGGAAGCAAGAGCGAAGACTGGCCGATCCGATTCGGATGCGCTCATTGAACTCAACACCGAATTCGAACCACTTGGATATCTAGCGATGCTCGACGAAGGCAATCCACCTGTCCTAAGCATGTCCCATCTCCCAGAAGACCAGCCGATTATCCCAAATTGGCAGATGTCATTAGTCTGGGTGATGATGGCTGGATTCCTAACTCTCATCGGTAGCGCTTGGCTGCAACAGTACCATCCTAGTGCGATGGCTCTTGATTCAGATTTGCTGCGCGAATCAGTTCTCTACATGGCGCTACCAATGATACTGGCACTCGGCCTCGCTAGCGAGGCCAGACGTCGAATGGCAGCTTACTTCGGCGTCGACATCGGCCACGTGGTCCCACTCGCATTCCCAATCATGTCACCGAGTTGGCCATTCGGTTTGGCAGGAGTCCTCAGTCAGCGACGCCCCGACCTTCTACCGATACCCAATCGCCGAGCGCTGGCAATGATCGAATTCACCGCACCGCTCGTTCTCTTCTCAACGGGAACTCTCCTCACACTTCTCGGACTCCATTTGACTCCTCTTGAGCCACCAGAACTCAGTTCCGCTCCCATCGCCTTCCAGAACAATCCGCTCATCAACCTCCTTGCTCTCGACTGGCTCGGTGACTCCCTCTCGGTCAAACTGCAATGGATTCACCTCACCGGCCTAACAGGAATCGGTCTAACTCTTCTTGGCTGGACTCTGCTGCTACCAATCCCAGGTCTCCCTGGAGATCGCATCATGCACGCTCTCATCGGTCCAGCCAAGATGTCTGATTCCACCCGACAGACGACCATCTTCATCACAATGCTCGCAGCGATGGTCGTGGTTTTCGCCAATACCGATTACCTGCCTTGGCTGCTAATCGTTGCACTGGGCGCGATGCGGCGCTTCAGTCCGGAGAATTCACCAGCGCCGCTCGTGGTCGACGAATCGATCATCCCGTCTCCAGAAACCCGTAATCGATTCATCGCAATCCTCCTCTTCGTGATGATTGCAGGTTTCCCTGGAATGACTCCTTCTTACGCTGTAGCAGATTGGGACGAAGGTCTTGACACATCAGGATGGGATGAGGAGATTGATCTGACTATTTCCGAGATATACAATCTCAGCCTCGAACTAACGCCAGCTGGTGTCACCGAAGTCTCCGGCTGGCTACAATTCCGCCTTGAGGGCGAAAATGCCCACGCTTGGGAAATTTCATCGCCCCAATTCAACGAATTTGGTTTCCATCGATTCGACGGAGTAACCCAATCTTCCGAGGCGATGGTCAGCATCACTATCACTCCTCTCGACATCGCCCTCGACAATCCGACTATTGTTCCAGACACGTCGATGTTGCTACGGATTCTAATCGATGTCGAAGGCCACATCGACGAGCACCTAACGGTGCTACGACATCCAACTACGACCTCGCCAATCGATCCACTTTGGTTGCTTATCGAAGATACCGAAACGCCTCGGATTTGCGTTTCTGTCGACAAGGTGGATAGCACACCAGCGAACCTAGCCCTGACCAACCCATTTTGGGAGTTTGAAAATGAGACGAATTTGACCGAAGCCGGCCTTTACGACGTTTGCCTTCGAGGACATGAGGGTGCTTTGCAGTCCTCGCCTTATCGCGATGAATACCGTCGCTTGATGGGTCCCGTTTTGGCTCTTGAATTCGATGATGGCGAGCATATTCTTTGGTGGATGCCGATTAATGGAACCGAGATTGAACTCAGAGTTTCAGACCAAGATTGGGACCTGCCCTATTGGCTGGCCTCAAACCTACCTTACACCATTACCTACGGAGTAACTGGCAATGCCTTCTGCCCCTCGAGTATTGTTGTTCCACAGATGGAGACGAGCGGTCCGTGGAATTGGACTTTCTCGGACCGCTCAACAATAATGATTCCAGCCGGCGACAATGGCGACGGCACTCTGTATTTCGAATCTGATGGATGGCTAGCCTTCTGCCAGATGGGGGAGATGATGCGATCGTATCGAATAGTCGAAGGAGAGGATGTTCTTCTTGTTCCTGGCGATCTTGAATCGGGTCTTACGCTGAGTCAATATGTCATCGTGAATCGTGAAAATAAATCGATGGATGTCCGAGTCGAATGGACGGGGGACGCTCCAGACTCGGACGTCTGGGAGGTCAGCATCCCTGACTTTATCGAGGCCGATTCGGATGCTGTCATCGACATTTCACCGAATGGAGAATTGCCGTTGTACCGAGCGGTCTGGGTAAGTGTAGGTGAGGGCGAAATCACCGTTCATCTCGCTGCGCGCTGTCCAGTGGATGGCTGCGAGGTGGGCTGATGCGAATCGCTGTGCTCGGTGTCGGTGCCATCGGAGGAGTCGTCCTCGGTACGCTGTCAGACACCGATGCTGACCTCGTCGCTGTTTCACGCGGTTCAGCAGCTTCGAACTTGGAGATGATCGGTCTGATTCTACATTCTCCGGAAGGAGCGATTGAGATGATACCACCCACTCGTTTCTTGGTTGTGGATAGTGAGGAAGGTCCTGTATCTGAGCAAATTCGAGGGACCTGCGATGCCGCTATTATCTGTGGTAAGGCGGCATCGACTCCAGTTCTTGCTCAATTGGCTGAGGAGCTATTGATTCCAGGCGGGCTGGCCATCAGCGTTCAGAATGGACTTGGCCATCCCGAAATGCTCGCGCACCGACTGGGGCGCGAGCGCGTTCTAGGAGGCTCGATTACTCACGGCGCTTGGCGCGATGGTGAAGGCGAGGTGCATTGGGTTGGCCGTGGCGCCGTACGTTTGGGCAATCTCGACGGAGGCGCGCCAGGAGAGGTTGCAGCTGACCTTGTGGCTGCGCTGGATGATGCTGGATTGGAACCGATTTGGTCGGAGGACGTCCAGATTATCGTGTGGCGGAAGTTGCTGCTGAACGTTGCAATCAATCCTGTTTGTGCTATCGCTGGTGTTCGCAATGGGGCCCTTGCAGAGGTGCCTGAACTGTGGGATCAAGCGATGGCTGCGATGGTCGAGGCTGCGGCTGTGGCGCGGGCCTCGGGTGTTGATTTGGGCGAGATAGATTTGGATTCGCATCTTCGCAAGGTAGTCGAAGCCACTGCCGACAATCGCTGCTCGATGTTGCAGGATGTGATGGCTGGACGCGCCACTGAGATCGATTCACTCTGTGGCGCAGTGGTCGAGCGTGGTGAGGCTGTTGGAATTCCAACTCCTGCGAATCAGTCTCTTTACGCGCTCGTCAAAGGTATCGAGAGATCTGGCGAATTCGCTTGATTTACTCACAATCGATATTGTAGTGCAACCCGACGTTTTCACGCCGAGCGATTGAGGCTTCGATGACAAGCTCGGCGCAGATAATCAGATTTCGTAACTCGACCATATCCTGAGTCGGCTTCGTAGCATGCCAAATGGGCACTACTTCAGAGCGGATTTGGGCAATACCTCGACGCGCTCTCTCAAGCCTAACGTCGCTCTTCACCAGTCCGACGTCATTGGTCATCATACTGCGCAGCGCCAGTAAGTCACTGCGAAGCGCACCGTGTTCAGCTAATTCATCGAGGTCCTCACCCCGCCATCGGGTGATGTCCTCGACAACATCTGGCAGTAATTCGCTCTCAGCCAGTTTGACGATATCACCTGCTGCTCGCTCAGAATAGACAACCGCCTCAAGCAGCGAGTTTGAAGCCAATCGATTCGCCCCGTGCAGTCCAGTCTGAGCGACCTCACCAATCGCGTACAGCCCAGGCAGAACATGACCATCGTGAAGGGCTCGTCCCTTCTCATCAACCGTTACTCCTCCTACTAGGTAGTGAGCGGCGGGACGGACTGGGATTGGATCTGGGCCGAGGTCAATTCCGAGTTCCGCAACTCGGCCAGCAATCGTGGGGAACTGGTCGCGGAGCGCAGCGGCATCGAGATGTTCAGTCACCAGCAGGACATGTGAATCTCCGCTATTCTTCAACTCGCGATCTGTAGCTCTCGCAACAACATCGCGAGTATCGAGAGATCCTTTCTCGGAGTAGCGTTCCATGTACGAAGAAGCGGCTGGTGAACCAGCCGCTGAAAAACCACCAGCAGCCCTCCAAGATTCATGCTCGGAACGAGTCATCAGAATCGCCCCGTGCCCTCGCATGGCCTCAGTAATCAAGAAAGGATTCTCGGAATCGACGGCCAGAGCCGTCGGATGAAATTGTATGAATTCCATATCGGAAACATCTGCACCAACCCGATGAGCCATCGCCACACCATCCCCTGTAGAAACAGGTGGGTTGGTGGTAGCAAGGTGAAGCATCCCTGCTCCTCCAGAAGCCAGAACCACGCAGCGTGAAGCCAGCGTGTACACTTTGCCGTCTGGAGCCAAGCACCACAGTCCTGCAACACCAGCAGATGGATCATTCAAGTCACGGCGAACAAGGTCAAGCACCATCCAATTTTCCAAAATACGCAGACCTGATTCGTATTCTCCCGCAACGCCGCGAGTCAGGGCACGCTCAATCTCAGCCCCAGTACGATCTCTCGAATGCAGTATCCTGCGCTCAGAGTGCCCGCCTTCACGTGTCAAATCATACAATCCGTCAGCACTCAAATCAAATTGAACACCATGTTCGATGAGGTCGCGGATGCGCAAAGCAGCCTCAGTAACAACAGAGCGCACCACGCCCTCGTCGCACAAACCACCTCCGGAGGCCAAAGTATCGCGGACATGCGCTTCCAAAGCCTCCTCATCGTCAACCTCCAGGACTCCAGCGATGCCACCTTGAGCCCAGTTTGTGGAGGAGGTGGAGAGGCTTTTCTTGGTGACGATAGCGACCGACAATCCGGCACGAAAGCATCGAAGCGCTAGGAATAAACCTGCGATGCCCGAACCAATCACCGCTACATCGACCGGCGGCAGCGAACGATTCGAAGCATCCTCCGCCATACTAATTCCTCAGAGGATTTACCATTGAAGATTGTCCAGCCGCCAACTACGCCTCCGGCGTTTGAAACAAGTGTCTGCAATCGTAGTGCGAACCTCGCCGATGCCTCAACCTTCATAGTCTGTTAATGGTCGAGGGCAAGCCTGACGTTGGACATTTTTCCTTCGTCAAAAGGGTGATGGGATGCACTTGTTGAGAATTGAAGTTGAGAATTTCAAATCGTTCGGCGGTGAGATTACAATCCCGTTTGATGAAGGATTCACAGCGATAACCGGTCCGAACGGGTCGGGGAAGTCAAATTCCGGCGACGCTATCCAATTTGTCCTCGGCACACGTTCGACAAAGGTCATGCGAGCGGACAATGTTGCTGATTTGATCTTCAATGGCGGAAAGCGCGGCAAACCCGCGCGTCACATGTCGGTGACGCTCGTCTTCGCGAATACTCCTGAGTTGGACGGGCGTCGCCGTCTTCGTGTTGATGAGGATGAGGCCTCTTTCACGAGAAGCGTTAGATTGAATCGAAAGAATCAGCCTAACTCATCTTACCGAATTGGTGAGCGCAGCGTTACTGCGACTGAGATGCGCAGGACTCTAGCCGAGGCTGGATTGCACGGTGATGGCTACAATATCGTGCTTCAAGGTGATGTCACTACTCTTGCTACGATGACTGATTGGAAGCGCCGCGGTGTGCTCGAGGAAGTTGCTGGAGTCACTGCTTACGATTCTGAGATTCGCGGCGCGAATAACCAACGAAAGGCTGTCGAACATGATATCGAGACGATTGAATTGTTCGAGGCGGATCAGAAGGCGCGCCTGAAGAAGTTGGAGAAGGAACGTGAACAGGCGCTGAAATATCGCGATTTGAAAGAGCAATTGGATGTGGCGAGAATTGTTCTCGCTCAGGCTCGCTATCGAAATCGCGTCGATGAGATCCGCATGCTCAACGAAGACCATCAGAAATACTTGGAACGGGATCAAAAGGTCCGTGAGAGTGTTCGTGGTAACGAAGCTCGGCTACTCGCTTTGGAAGAGGAACTCGTCAAGGTCACTCGCGATCTCGAAGATATGGCGACTGGCGAATCGAAGGCTGTGATGGACGAGATCCGAACTTTGGAGATTGAAGTTGAGACCAGTCGGGATCGAATTGGAGATCAAAAGCGAGCCGCATCGGATGCTAATGATGAGATTGAGGTAATCCAAGGTGACCTCGATTCGGTCTTGGGCGCGGTCGAGAAATTGGTTGCCGAGGTCGATGCTGCAAAGCAGGCTGTCGAGGGGGCCAATGGTGACCTTGACAAGGCTGAAGCCGATGAGAATGAGGCGCGCAAAGCCATTGAATCTGGCGACAGGCATTCACGCGATCTGAATCGTGCTCTTGGATTGGCAACCGACGAGGTCAACAAGGTTCACGCAATCAGAGCCGAGGCTCGCCTCGAATCAGATAGGGCCGAGCAAGCGGACAGATTGGCTTCGGACAATTTGGCCGATTTGGAAGAGCAGTACGAAATCGTCTCGCTGGAGCGAGATGATTTGGAACTCACCGGAGAAGATCTGCGCGAGGACAAACCCCCTGAGGACCGCGAGTCTTTGGCGGTCCAACTCACTACGCTACAGAAGCAAGAGGTTGCACTTCGCGAAGATCGCGATAGGGCTGAGGAACAATTGCGCGAGGCAAATCGCGCGTTAGATCGAGTTCGGGCTGCGCAGGAGGCCCGCTCCTCTAAGCCTGGATCTGCAGTCACTCTTCGCACACTCTCCAAGTTGCGGGAGAGTGGAGAGATTCGAGGAATACTCGGTTCTCTCGGCGAATTGACTTCGCCGAAAGATAGCGCTCACGAGGAGGCCCTTGCCTTCGCTCTAGGCGGTGGCATGAATTCTATCGTCGTCAGTGACGACAAGGTTGCGGGCAGTTGCATCAAGTGGCTGCGAGCCAATGGTGGCGGCCGTGCTACCTTCCTCCCTCTCAACAAAATCAGCGCATCTCGCGCTAAAGGGCGCGCCCTGATGGTCGCCCGCAACCCCGGAATCATCGGCTTCGCCCACGATTTGCTCGACTTCGACGAGGCAATTGAGACGGCGGTGCTCTTCGCCTGCCGCAATACTCTCATCGTGCAATCGATGGATGTTGCACGCCGCAATATGGGTGGCGTGCGAATGGTCACGCTCGACGGTTCAATCGTCGAGGCTACCGGAGCGATGACTGGCGGTTCTGCTTCCAAGGGCGCTCGTCCATCCTTCGGAGGGGCTGGCGCAGCTGGAGCAGGAATGGAGAATCTTGAGGCCGCGGTTGAGCGCGGCAATCTGCGCTATGCGACAGTCGAAGCCGCGCTGAAGGAAATACGCGACAGTCAGAATGAGGTCCGTAACCGAATTCACGGCCTCGACGATAGCAATCACTCAGTCAAGCTGAGGAATTGGAAGGCCGATGTCAAGATTGCACAGAAGCAGGTCGACGACACCGCCCGAAAGGTAGTCGAAGCCCGTACCGAGCACAATAAGTTGGAGGTGGCAAGCCGCAAGGCGATCGAGGCTGCAGCCGCCGCCGAGACCAATTACGAGTCAGCTGCAGAAGCCCGCCGGCAGGCGGCCGAGACGTTACAGGATCAGACACCCGACCATCTTTCTCAACTACTCAGAAGCGCTCAGGACACTCGGACTGAGGCCGAGCGAACCAAACTCAGAGCAGAAGCAGACATCGCCTCAGGCGACGAGCGACTGCGAGTCCTAAACGATCGTAAGAATGACCTGACTCGGTCCCTCGAGCACCAAAACTCAATCATCACATCAGCGACTACAGCTATCGAACAACTCGATACTGCGATTGCTAAGGCCGACGAAGACCTGAAGGAACTCAGAGAGACGGCCTCACAATTCAATGAGGAACATCAAATCCTCACCGCTCGCAGGGACGAAATCGTCGATGAGCGTGCAAGCCTGCGCGCTCATATCGAACAAATGCAAACCCAGCGCGAGACCATCAGATCGAGACTTGAGGGGCTCGTCGAGAATATCAGGAACAAAGAGGGAACTCTGGACGAGCTCAAGGCAGAACTCGCTGAGAACCAGATTTCCCTACCTGAATCAGACATTCAATTGCCAACAGTGGCCGAGGCGGATAAAGGGGTGCAGGGCCTTGACCGCCGCCTCGGCCAACTCGGCGACGTGAATATGCTAGCGATCGAAGACTACGACATAACAGTCGAGAGAATCGCTGGACTCGTCGCCGACGGCAAGCTCTGCAAAGATCGCCACGCAATGCTCGTCAGCCTTGCAGAGCAATTGGAAGAGGAGAGGCGAATACGGCTTGTCGCAGTGTTCGATCAAATCAACACCAACTTCACCAGAGCGTACAAATTACTCCAGCCAGGTGGCGAGGGAGAATTACAGTTGGAGAATCCGAAGAACCCGTTCGAGGGTGGTTTGAGAATGGCTTGTATTCCTCCAGGGAAGAGCAAGAGAACACGCCGAAGCTTCCTCTCTGGAGGCGAGAAATCGATGGCTGCACTGGCCCTAATTTTCGCGATTCAGGATTACGAGCCGAGCCCGTTCTACTACTTCGATGAAGTCGATCAGAACCTCGATCCATTCAACGCTGAGAGAATCGCAACACTTTGCCGAATTCGCAGTACTCACGCCCAGTTCATCATGGTGACACTACGCAAGGTAAGTCTCACTCTAGCCGACCACCACATCGGAATCACACACGCTGGAGATGGCTGCAGCCGCCGTATTGCTGACTTCGACAGGGCGGCTGCGATTGAGTTGGGCGAAGAGTTCGAGGCTGAGCAAAAGGCGATTGCTGAGGCTCAGAAGGCGAAGGAGAACATGGGCGAATTGCCTACCGAAGAATCGATGCCGAAGGTTCCTGAGCCGATGGAGCGACCTCAGAGTCTTGGCGGCCTCGCCGATCGAGCTGGGGTCGAAGTGACTGATGAGGAGGCTGTAGGTGGCGAATTACCAGAGGTTGAGGCAGTTGCTACTGATGACATCGATACTGAATCAACGTTGACTTCACTCATCGAGCGGACTGAGGAATGGTCTGAGGATATCGCAGAGAAGGAAGCCTCGACGCCACCTGCTGATGACGAAGAAGTGGCAGTTGCCACTGATGAGATCGTTGGAGAGGTCGAAGCCGAGCAGGAGTTGGAGTGACCGATGCCTGTTTTTGACGCGACCGCAATGCGAGACGACATCGTGACAAGACTTCTCGAAGGCGAGCAAGACCTCGAGACTAGTCGCTATCTAGACCGACTCGTCGAACTCGCTAGCCTTGAAGAGGCAGAGCACCAATTCCTTATCGAACCATTTGACCGCTCGGTCGCCCTTGTATTCCAATTATTCAGATCGAAGGATCTGGACCCTTGGGATGTCAATTTGACAAGTTTCCTAGAGATGTTCGACGAGAGAATCAAGACTGCTGAGAACATCGATTTGCCGACCTGCGGTCGGCTAATTCGAATGGCTTGGCAGATTCTTCGTGGCCAAGCCTCGACACTGATTGAGAGACAGGATCGAGCTTGGGACGACCTCGAGGATGATTTCCTCGATTTCGATATTGGCGGATGGGAATCAGATTTCTCTGAGGACGATTACAACTTCTCGGTCGGAGTCCTCACCGGAGCGGCGGATTCGGTACTACCCTCGATGTTTGAGGGACGTATCCATCGAGATGAAAGCCGCCCGGTCACTCTTGGAGAATTGCTGATGGGGCTACAGAGCGCTAAGCAGATCTCTGAGGATCTCAAACTTCGTGAGCAGATTGCGAAGGAACGCCGCGAGGCCAATGCAACAGCGAGGGCACGATTTTCAGGCAGTCTTCACATAGAGGACCTTGAAGCAGATTTGAAGCGAACTTGGGAAGCTCTGCGGGATCGAACCGTGACAGATAATGGTGCAGTTGACCTAAAAGAAATCGTCGAGCACTTGCGCGACCGCTCGCTTGAGAAAGGCCTCGAATCCGATGAGGCAGAAGCGGAGGCACAGGTCACTGCTCTGGTATCGTCGCTCTTCCTAACTCACCGAGGTTACGCGGATTTAACTCAGAACTCAGGCCGTGATGGCATGATTACACTCAAAGATCTCCACCCCGATAACGGTGATTTCGACGCCTTGACTGAGGAGATCAATCCTAAGCCTGAGCTGGAGGTGGCAGTCGATGTCTGAATCAGTTGAATTGTCAACCATACTCGAAGCGATTCTGTTCAGTGCTGGCCGTTCGATGACGGTTGAGGAATTGATGGAGCAGACTGGGATGACTCGCTCCGAGATTACAGGTTCTCTGAAAAATCTACAATCCACAATCAAGCGTCGACGAGATTCTGCGTTACAATTGACCGAGGTTGCTGGAAGGTGGATATTCGAGGTGCGTCCGACTCTTTCCATACATCTTCCAGAGTCGGTTCGCCCGGATGTTCCTGCACGATTACTTCCGGCCGCCGCTCTCATCGCTTACCATCAGCCGATGAAGCAGGCACAATTGGTCGACATGATTGGCACCAAGGCCTACGATAGGGTTCGGGAATTGGCGAATCTTGGCTTCATTGACAGACGTCGGGATGGCTTGACTCGCAGGCTGACAACGACACGTCGCTTCGCAGAGTACTTCGGTTGCCCAGATGTCGAATACCGAAAGGTCCGCGAATGGTTCCGTGCTGAGGCTGCTAAGGCCGGGCTGACAAGCGCTCAATTAGCCGCTTCTCTATCGAATGAGCAGATGACTATTGAGGAATTTTCCGAAGCCCCTTCCGAGGAAGCGATGGCGATGGAAGCGACCCAGATCGAAGAGTGAATGCGGACTCGTAGAGTCGCTGATTTCACTCGCCACGAACCTGTTTGAGAGCGGCTTCAACGGCAGCCATGGTGATTCGGTCACCACTTTCGCGAACGATAGAGACAACTGGCTCGATCTCTTCCGGCTCAGCGCCGGCGGTTGCAATCATGTTGCGCAGGTGGAGTTTCATGTGACCTGCTTGGATTCCTACGGTGGCTAATGCGCGTAGGGCTCCGAGGTTCTGGGCAAGTCCAGCGGCTGCCATGACCTTCGCGAGGTCGTCTGCGGACTTGATTCCGAGCAGAGCGACATTAGCTTGAGCGCCAGGGTGGATGCGAATTGCGCCACCAACCAGACCGACAGCCATTGGAATCTCGATTGAACCGACGAGATTCCCGTCAGCATCCTTCTCCCAGTGTGTCATTGAACCGTATCGGCGCTCGTGAGCAGCGTAGGAGTGAGCGCCGGATTCGACCGCTCGCCAGTCTTGGCCACAGGCGATTGCCACTGGTGAAATTGCATTCATGATCCCCTTATTGTGCGTGGTTGCACGGAATGGGTCAGCTGCAGCGAAATGGTAGGCTTGTAGCACGCCGTTGATGACTTCCGCACCACGCACTGGATCATTTCCGGCATCAGACATTTCTCCTGGGGTGAAAGTCGCACTGACTCGAGCGAGCCTGTGGACTGCAAGATTGCTAATGATTCGCAGGATTACCGTTCCATTTGACAGGCTTTCGACGCGTGGCGCGATGGTTTCGGCCATGGTATTGACTGCATTTGCACCCATCGCATCTCTACAATCGACTAGGATGTGGACGATGACCATTGGACCGGACTCGGTGTCTATGATTCGTGCCTCGACATCTCGGCAACCTCCTCCGAATCTGACAAGGATTGGGTCAACATCATTGCAGGCTTGGATGAGTTCATCCTTCGCGGCAAGAATTGCGGCTTTGGAGGCCTCGGGATCTTCGCAGCCGACGACTTGGATTTGACCTATCATCACCGGTTCGGTATTGTTAGAGACGAATCCGCCGGTTGCTTGGCATCGCTTTGCCATATTAGAGGCGGCTGCGACAACACTGGCTTCTTCGACAACGAAGGGAATCAGGTAGTGATCTCCATCGATGATGAAGTTCGTCGCCACTCCGATTGGTAGTGAATATCGACCGATGACATTCTCTATCATTCGGTCGGCCGTACCTTCATCCAATTCTGCGTCCGCCCAGGCCTTGACCTGCTCGTCGGTCAGTCCGGCAAGCTCGGCTAACTTAGCGCGTCGCTCGGGTACGGAGAGCTTGTAGAATCCCTTCAATCGGCTGTTCTCAACAGGCATTGATTCACCAGTCCTCGCGACAGCGCTCCGGTTCTAAGCCCTTCGTGACTGAAAGGCCGGAAACGATGTCCTGAGGTCCACTCTCACTTTCTGTAAAGAATGCCGATAATGCGCCTTGATTGGGGGTGTGGTGGCGTCATTATGCCTCGGGGCCCTCTCAAAAAAGCGTTAATTTAGCCATTAACGCATCGTTAACGCATTGCGGAAGCGTTAGTAATGCGTTAATGGTGATGTATTAAAAACGCTTCATACAAAGCCTATGCTCCCAAATAACTCTATGAAAAACCCAATAAATGCGTTAAATCACGTGCGAAGAAGCGTGAGAACACGTGAACATTATGTACTCATGCGCCCGCGTACGTGATAATGGCCGAAGGGGCTCCAAGCATTCTCGATCTGCCTCCATTGCGAGGCAACCCCTTCGACCTGCGGCCGATTGAGCCAAGCCGTGCAGAATACCTAGTCGGCCGCGACAAACTTGTCACGGAGTGGAGAGAGCATCTGATTTCCCAAACTCCGAGGATGCTCCTCCTGGTCGGCGATAGAGGCTCAGGTAGAACTTCACTGCTCAACGCCCTTGCCTCAACCACATCCCGCCGACCATACATCGGGCAGTTTTGGCCTGAGGGGGATGACCCAGTTCAGGGTGTAATCCATGAGTTGTCTGTGCATTTTGGGGGGTTCGAAGTCCCGCCTACGATGCAGCAGTCTTCGGATAGGATGGTGGAAGCTCTTGACAAAGAGAATGGAACTCTGCCGTTGATAGCCTTCGATTACCCTGCTAAAATCGATCTAAATTCGATGCTCACACGCCTCTCTCCGTTACTCCAGAGGCTCCGCGCCCTAGTCGTGGTCGTGCTCACACCGTCTCAATTGGCTGGGTTAGATGATGAGGTTCTCGAGATGTTTGATTCGCCTCATCATCTTCAGAACCTCGATGAGAGGCAGATTCAGGTTCTGTCAAATCGTCGAATCGCCCGCTCAGCTAATCAGAAGTGGAACATTCGCCCGAATCTTTTGCAGGCGATAAAACAGCATTCTGATGGTAATCCTCGTCGTGTAATTCGATTATTGCGCGATTTGGTCGACGAGCGCCACAATCCGCAGGAAGGAGGGGTGCTCGAGCAATTGACAACATGGCGGGCGCCGCCAGTGCAGGATTCACCCCCAGTCGTGGCAGTTCCCGAAAAACCTCAATCTGTTGCAGAGACGATGGCAGAGGCTGAGCCGGAGCCAGAGCCTGAGCCGGAACCTGTTGTGGAAGATCCTGAGAACATCACTTCCTATGCTCAGAAGGAAGAATCCGATGAAGAAGAGTACGCAGAGGAAGAACTGGGTGAGGAGCCCGATGACCTCTGGGATGAGGGCGAAGAAGAGGAATTGGTCGATGAGGTTGCGGAACCTCCTACTTGGAATGATGAATTCGATGCGCCTCAGGACATTTGGGGCGTCGATGATGCGCCGGAATCGGCAAGTGAAGATGAGGAGAGCCGATTCCATCAAGCCGAGTCAGAATCACAACTAGAATCGGAGCCTGAACCTCGGGAAGAATCGACCGAAGAATATTATCAATTCACCGAAGATCCGGACTTCCTCTACATGGAAGAGGGTACTGAACCCCCTAACTCCTCGCGAAAAGGCGGTAATTTCGGTCACCTTCTCGGTCGAACCATCAGTGCCAACGACCGAATGCCAACGACTGGTGACAACACTCCAATCACCATCGCAGAACAACATCCCAGCCTTGTTCCGAAGGAGCCGAAGACCCCGGTGAGAGATATGGCTCCAGAGAGCGTCGAGGACGAAAAATCAGCTGCAAAGATCGATACAAGCGTTCGTACAGGGGAGGAGGAACATGTCTTCCACGATAATCAAGCGTTGTGGGTCGTCGATTCCGAGTCGATGTCTACACTGCCCGATCCGCGCGCCTACAAGCCACCACCGCAACAGCCAGAGCCGAAGGTGCAAGAATTCCAAACCGAGTGGTTCGTTGCTGAAGGAGAAGAGGAAGAAGCACCTCCCGAACCAGAGTTCGAAGAAGTCGAGACTGAGGTCCAGCCCACAGCCCCTCAAATTCACATCCCTGCGATTCCGACAAGCCCTCCGGCTGCAGCTCCACAGGCGATTAGCGTCCCCGCCCCTGCTCCGGTACCTGTACAGATTCCGGTTTCCTTAGGCCCAACTTGGGAGCCCGATGAGCCATTCAATCCAATCGTATTGCAAACACTAACCGAGGCTGAGAGAATGATAGTCGAGGCATCTTCCATGCGCGAAGTATCTCCTTCTGATGATGAATTACAAGCTCGCCTAGAGGTTGGGCGTTCCAGACTTTCGCAAATCTACAATGGAATGCGACGGAAGGGTTTGCTCTCCGTCCGCAAACAAGGCCGCACGCGATACTTCAAACTCAGTGAGGCTGCAGATCAGCACCTGCGCGGAGCGCCTCAGGGGGTTGTATGATGTCTGATGATGGTACCACGGTCACGCGAGAAAAGGTCGAGCAGTACCTCGCTTTGACCGCCGAAGCGAGGGCGAAGGCTACGCCGATGGCCCAGACGGATGAGGATTCAGCCCGCCTGACTTCGATGATGAGAATGTGCGATGATTACCAGGCTGATGCCAAGCACTTCCTAGAGCAAGGAGATTTGGTTAGAGCATTTGGAGCAATCAACTACGCCCATGCTTGGATTGATGCAGCAGTGAGAATTGGATTGATGGATGGTCACGGTGATGATCGTTTGTTCACTTTGCCTTAGTGTAATCCGAATCAAAGGGTAGTGATGCAACAGACTCACTGAAAGCCCATCAAACTACCATATTCAGTTGGAAGGGGTTTCAGATGAACCCTTCCAACCCATCCGAGTTGGTTTGTTGATGGTTGCAAT
>TARA_B110000116_G_scaffold266885_1_pt1 | contig 16064 bp, 19 predicted proteins | sample TARA_B110000116 | Tara Oceans TARA_B110000116 (sample SAMEA4397355) | marine metagenome | biome: Polar Biome; feature: [ZZZ] marine water layer (ENVO:01000295); material: water (ENVO:00002006), including particulate matter (ENVO:01000060) such as... | depth 199 m
TCAAGCCTCATTAGAAAGATCTTAGAAGATATAGGTCTCCCATGCTTTGTGAAGGCATCAAATTTAGGATCAAGTGTTGGAATATACAGGGTAGCCACAACTAAAGAACTAAAAAGTAGGATTAAAGATAGCTTCAAGTTTGCCAATGAGCTACTAATAGAAGAGGCGGTGCTTCAACCTGAAGAAGTTGAGGTCAGCATCCTTGAGAAAAATAATATTATTACCACCGTACCAGGAAGAATAATTCCCTCTGATGAGTTTTATAGCTATAAGGCAAAATATATAGACGGAAAATCAGAGATCGAAATACCATACCAAAGAGCCTCGTCTAACCCCGCCCTAATGAAGAGAATCAAAATCCTATCAAGCAAGGTGTTTACTGTTCTTCAATGTTCTGGGATGGCACGAATAGATTTCCTATATGGAAAGACAACCAGAAAGAAGAAGCCAGCCCTATACTTTAGCGAAATCAATACAATTCCTGGTTTCACAGAAATTAGCATGTTTCCTAAACTTTTAAACAATGAAGGAATAACACTTGAAGCAACAATAGAGGCGCTCATAAGGAATTCAGAGTCTAAACAGAGGAAGAAGGAGAAATTAGTAACTGACTTTCTTTAGTTTACATTTTCCTTTCTAAAAACAAGAAGGAAGACGACTCCAAGTACAATCAAACCTCCACCCACCAATTTCAAAAAGCTAGGCATTGTGTCAAAGAATATAAAAGTCAATAAAACTACGAATACAGCCTCCAGAGGAGTAACGGCAGTTGTTCTAGAAACATCTACTAATTTAATAGCTTGGAATTGAAGAGCTTTCCCAATATAGGCGCCACAAGTTCCTCCAATTAACATATAAAGCAAATCAATATTAGAGGGGAGCTGAAACCTCCCACTTATAAGTAAGTAGGATATTCCAATAACTGAGACTCCTAGTGCTCTTAGGGTTGCGACCATCATCATATTTAAGCTTGACCCTTTTCTTCTAACTATAACGAACAGGCACGAGTAGCAAAATGCCGCTAAAATAGCAAAGAATGCTCCTTTTAATTCAAATATCGGAGTATCATAAGTTATAACAAGGCCACCAATTATCGTAAGAGCGATTCCAAAGAATTCTAATTTCCTTAATCTTTCATTTAAAAAAAATGCTCCAAGAATTACCGAGAAGACGACTTGGAACTTCATTAAAAAAGAAGTCACAGGTGGTCCAGCCGACCTCAGTGCGATTACCCAAAAAGCAACTCCGAAAACAGTAACAATTGAAGATATAATCATTACATCTTTATATTGCCCAAGATCGTCAATATTCACCCGAAATTTAGTTCCAAACAAACCGAATAAAGTCCTCTTAAGAATTGCGAACAAGAACGCTCCAAAAAACCAATAGAAGGCCACTGTTTCTGGATAAAGATCTTCGGAAACTTTCTTTCCAAATATGTATGAGAAAGCTGTAAAAAAAGCAGTCCCTGTCACCAGCAAGTAGCCAAAAAGTACATCTGACTTCTTTTTCTTTAAATTATTCTGCAAAATACTATTTTCCTTTGGTTTTTAAACTTTCCGACTAATTCAACTTAAACTTAAAGAATTAATTTGATTTTTTAACGGCAATACCTAATTTCTTAAACCCAGAACGCTTAATTAAATCCATAATCTGAACAACAAATCCATGACCAATCGCCTTGTCTGCCTTTATAACAACCACCTGATCTTTTGATTCATCAGCAAGATAGGTCCCAATTTGATCTAAGAACAAGCTTTTATCATTAATAAAAATCTTATTTCCTTTTTCAATACTAACAATAATCTGTTTTTCTGTTACTATCTCGGAACTTTTTGCTTTTGGTAGCTTAATATTAATACTTGATGTAACTTGTGAGAAGTTCAGCGAAAGAGCAAAGAAAATTAAAAGATTAAATACCACATCCACAATAGGAGTTAAGTCCATTAAAGAATCGTCAACATTGATTTCCTTACTAAAGTTCATTTCTCTTCCGAAGTTTTTTCCAATTCATAAATTAAACGAGTAGATTCATCTTGCAAGATGTTTGATATCTCACTAATTCTATTGTTAATCATTTTATATCCAACGAATGTCGGAATCGCCACTATCAGACCAAAAGCTGTTGTATAGAGAGCCTCAGAGATACCTCCAGCAAGGCTCGGGGGGTCTACAACAGTCTGGGTTGAGATAACTTGAAACACCGTTATCATCCCAGAAATAGTTCCCAACAAACCTAGCAAGGTACTTATATTACTTAAGGATCCTAGGAGCTCATTAGACCGAGATAAAAGAAAAACCTGCCTTGCTCCTTCGTCCTCAACTATCTTCTCTAAATCTTTCTTTGACTTATCTTTATGAAGCAAAATTAGATGAGCGATCTTTCCAAATACTGAACTATCTTCAACAGAAAGAGAAATAGCTTCACTCAGCTTCCCTTTAGATATGCAGGCATACAATTTTCTCAAAAAACCTTGAGGTAATATATTTTTTTCTCTAGTTAAAAAAAACTTTTTTAAAAAAATTGACAAAGCAACGACCGAGCAAGCTAAGATGGGGTAGACAAAAAATCCCCCTTTTGAAACAATAGAAACAATGAAAGATTCATTCATCCTGTAGTATTACCTCGTTTTGAAAAAGCTGGACTATTAATTCTTTTTTTCTAATCAAGCTAGACTTAACACCTGAGACTAGAACTTCTGGAACCCTAGGTCTTGAATTATAATTGGATGACATAACTGAGCCATATGCTCCAGCTGAATGAATTACAAGATTCTCGCCCAAATTTACTTCATTTAGATTAACATCATGCGCAATTACATCACCGGTCTCGCAAATAGGTCCAACTATGTCGTATGACTCCATACTTCCTGAGGATTTTACAGATCGAGAAACTTTGTGAAATGCTCCATAAAGCGATGGTCTAAGAAGATCATTCATCCCTGCATCAACAATCAAAAAATTCTTTTCATTACTTGTTTTTTTATAAAGAGCTTTTGTAACTAAAAAGCCGGCATTCCCAACAAGTGACCTACCAGGTTCCAATACCAGATTGCAGTCAATCTTTCTCATTATCTTAATAATTCTAGAAGCAAACTCCTGCTTTGTAGGGGGAGTGTCGCTGTCTTTATATTTTATTCCAAGACCTCCACCTATATCTACAAACTCAATATTAATCTTCAAATCTTTAAGTTGATAAAAAAGATTCTCTAATCTTTCCAAAGAATCTTCAAATGGTTTTAGATCAAAGATTTGAGACCCTATATGAGCATCAATTCCAACAACTTCAATATTTTTCATTCTTGAAGCCTCTACGTAAGCCTCAAATGAATCCTCAATTGCTATACCAAACTTACTAGTCTTTAGACCGGTGGAGATATAAGGGTGCGTCTTGGGGTCAATATCTGGATTAACTCGAATTGATATTCGCGCTCTAACTCCAAGTTGTCCAGAGACCCTATCAATTGCTCTTAATTCGTCGAAAGATTCTACATTAAAAAATAGAATCCCAAACTCCAAAGCCTTAATTATCTCGTTGTCTGATTTAGCTACACCTGAGAAGACTACCTTCTTTGGATCAGCACCAACCTTCTTAATTCTTTCCAGTTCCCCTTCCGAAACTATATCAAAGCCAGACCCAAGAGAATTAAAAATATTTAATACTGACAAATTAGAATTAGCTTTTACTGAATAGCAAATTGTTGTTTTGGGATAACTCTCAAAGGCTTTTTCATACTCTAGAAATTCATTAATTAACATTTCACTACTATAGACATAACAAGGGGTGCCAAATTCATTAGCTAAAGATTCAAAAGTAACATTTTCAATGGATAGATTATCCCCAATCATTTTTAACATTTAAATTATTATATACACAAGGTATGATTTTGATAAGGAGATTCAACTTTAAAATGAATAAATCACACAAAGTTACCTTTATCAAAACTGGCGAATCTATTGATATAGTCGAAGGAGATTCAATAGTAACAAGTTCAAACAAACAAGGATTAGACCTTCCATATAGCTGTATGCAAGGAATGTGCACTACATGTGTTGCTAAGATTAGAAAAGGAGATTTCAAATATATAGAAGAACCCGACCCTGATACGCTTAGCAAAGAAGAAATAGCCGAAAAATCAGTATTGCTATGTATAGCTACACCTTTAACGGACCTTTTAGTTGAATTAAATGAGGAATAATATTTACTTGTTGAATTTAAAATTTTGATTTGCTACAATTGAGTATATATCACCAATGGAGGTGCAAAATGCCAGATAAACAAAATTCGCCAATGAGAAATTGGGCTAGACAAGTAAATAAAGATACTGCAGTTTCAGCTCATGACCCTCAAAAAGCACGTGGATATGCAGGACATGTCCCTGGATTTCAAAACTGGGGTCGCTTAGTGGGTACAGACCTTGGAAGACCTGAAAATCAGTCAAAATATAGAAGAGCTGTGAACCAATAAGACTTACTATCAAAAATGGCCAGAGATTTTAACTATTAGATTTGCTGGCCATTTTGAAATTTCTTTTATATAAACTATTATCGTATACTTTCATTCATGTTCCCTAAGGCTCTATATTTCGTCGCTAGCTCTTTATTAGGCCTATATTTTGTCTACCTTTTCTACAGTAATGCTTTTTATCCTTTTGAATCAGTAGATCTGACTTATTACATCGATAATATTAATTTTTATCTTTCAAAGAACACTCTAAACACATACTTTGTTCTCTTCTTATTTGGCCTACTTTTTTCTACTATATATCATCAGCTATCCAGAGTAATTCAAACTGGAAAAATCCTTAGAAGTCTAATTGTAACTTTAATAGTATTCTTGCTCTATATAGGCATTCTTGTATTACTGCTTGGCACAAGCAGGTTAGACTATATGAAGATATATCTGCTACAAGATATGCTAGCATTACTTATCTTTTATTTAACCATATCTATAATGTACAGGAGGAATAAAATTGGAGATTAAAATCTATTCAACAACTTCTTGCCCATTCTGTGTTGCAGCAAAGAATCTTTTATCGGGCAAAGATTTGGAATACATAGAGATTGACTTAACTTCTGATTTAGAGCTCAGGCTTGAAATGTCAACTAAATATAACTGTAGGACTGTTCCTATGATTGTTATTAATGGTGAGTTCATAGGAGGATTTGATGAATTGAATAAGTTAAATGCGGAAGGCAAGCTACCTTAAAGCTTCCGATTAATTTCTGCACAAGCAATTCTTCTTCCACCCTCAGAACTTTCATGAATAATAATAGAAGAGCCATTTGAGTCTAGAATCGTGAGTTCAGAACTTGGATTTAAATAAATATCTTTTAGGAAAATTATTTGCCCAAACTTCTTTAGTTTGCCTGTGTACTTGCTAACCTCATTCTTTACATAAATAGGCTTAAAGTCACCATAGAAAGTTCCATCTGTCTTCATTCCATGATGTCCGGATGAACTTGTAAATTCTGGAGGATTGCACTTTCCTACTTGATGGATATGCATAGCATAAGAACCCGGTTTTAATGTTTCAAGATGAATCCTAAAATTAGAACCCTTTCCTTGTTCAACTACTTCAACGCTTCCAATTTTAAGATTATTTGAGTTTATAAAGGTTCCTTCAGCTTGATATACTAGATTAGTACTATCGCAAGAAGTAAAACTAAGAATCATAATTAAAAACAAAATCTTACTGACCAATGTGAATCTCTCCTCTTTTTGCAGACAACTCAACTTGTTTTTGTCTCTCCTTGGATCTTCCAAGTTTTTCCTTAGATAGACCACCGTGACACTTGGGGCAAGATATACCTTTCTTGTATTTAGGATTACTCGTTTCATCTTTCCTTAAAGGCTCACCACATCCATTACAATTCAAATAACTCCCTTCTTTTAAATCGTGCTCTATAGAAACTCGATTATCAAAAACAAAGCACTCGCCTATCCACTTGGAATCTTTTCTTGGAACTGTTTCTAAATATTTTATTATCCCACCCTTCAAATGAAAAACTTCTTTAAAACCAGTCTTCAGCAAATATGCGCTTGCCTTTTCACATCTTATTCCACCAGTGCAAAACATAGCAATCTTTGTATCTTTTTTAACTTTGTACTTATTTATAAAACCCGGAAATTCTTTAAAATTTCTTACTTGTGGCAAAATGGCGTTATGAAAAGTCCCAATAGATGTCTCATACTTGTTTCTGGTATCAATTAAGATTAAATTTTCTTCAGCGATTAGATCATTCCAATCTTTAGGTTCAACATAGGTGCCGACAACCTCATTAGGGTTAGACAATTCCGGATACCCTAAACTAATAAGCTCCTTTTTAATTTTTATTCTCAGCCTATTAAAAGGTTTTGATACAGAAGTAGAGAATTTAAAGTCCTCTAAGGCAAAATCTAATTTTTGGAAAAAATTTGTTACAATTTCAATTGAGTCCTGAGATCCTGCAAGCATTCCATTGACTCCTTCTTTGGAGATAATAATTGTCCCTAAAACTGAGCATCTTCTGCAAAGAACAAAAAGCTGGTCACTTAATAAACCAGGGTCCTCTAAAGGAGTGAATTTGTAGAAACTAACTAATTGATAATTCACCTTATTCATTAAAAATTAATAATATCATATTATTATTTTTTAAAAAACTTGCTGTTACATTAAACATAGTGCTATAATTTAATTGTCGTCATTTAACTCTACTTGCAACGACATAAAATAAATGCTAAACAGGGTAATGATGCTGTTCAGTGTCTTTCTCTTTGAGTTACAAATTAAATTGTGGAGTTTGTTATGATTAATGTTCAAAATCTTTTATCTGTAACAGAGATTATTTCTTGTTACTTTAAGCACTCCAACGCTTGTTGTTGTAACAAATAATAAAATAAGTCTAATTTGATATTTTGAATTAACGACTTTACGAACCGGCGAAAAATTTCGTCCGATATATCAAATTGATATCACTTTTTAATATTAAAACCTTGGAGGGTTTAAATGAAAGAAGTAAAATTAGTAAAAAATGAAGGAATAAAAGAATCAAGTGATGGGTTACGGGGAACTATCGAAAACGAGTTAATTGATGAAAGTACAATCAAATTTTCCTCTGATAACGAGCAGGTTCTTAAGTTTCATGGGATTTACCAGCAAGATGATAGAGATAAAAGAAAATCGCTCCAGAAGGCTGGCCTAGAAAAAGACTATAGCTTTATGATTAGAACGAAGAACCCAGGTGGTGGGAATATAAGCCCAGAGCAATGGGTCATAATGGATGAAATTACAAATGAGTGGGCAAATCCAACATTAAGAATTACGACTAGAGAATGTTTTCAATTTCATGGGATTGGCAAGAAAAATCTTAAGAAATTAGTAAACGCATTAAATGAGAATCTCATAACTTCCTATGGTGCCTGTGGAGATATAGTAAGGAATACGGTGGCATCACCAATATCTGATATTAGAGAGGATCTAAGCTACGATGCTCAGTCCTTAGCAAGAGAGATTGACAAGGAGACCCTAGCTAAGTCAAGAGGCTACTACGAGATTTGGGTTGATGGAGAGAAGGTCCTAACTAAGAAGAATCAAGATAAAATTGAAGAAGACTCCTTATACAAGAAGGCCTATCTTCCTAGAAAATTTAAAATCGGAGTTGGTCACCAGCTCGATAATTCAATTGACATCTACACTCAAGATATAGGAATTCTTCCGATAGTAGATGGAGAACAAAAATACTTTAATATCTTAGTCGGTGGAGGTTTAGGAAGTCACCATAGACAGAAGCAAACTTTCCCTAGACTTGCTGATGAGCTAGGAATGTGTCAGGAAGATCAAGTATTAGAGGTCGTGAGGGCCATAATAAGCATCCAAAGAGACCATGGTGTGAGGACTAACAGAAAACAAGCAAGAATGAAATATCTGTTAGAGAATTGGGGTGTAGAAAAGTTTAGGAGCGAACTAGAGCTTAGGCTAGGATTCAAGCTAGAAACATATATCAAAAAATCTCTTACTAAGTTGGATAATTACTACGGGTGGCACAAGCAGAAACAAGAGGGGAAATTTTATTGCGGAATTTTTATTGAAAATGGTCGTATTAAGGATACAGACTCAGTAAAACTTAAGTCCGGGCTTAGGGAAATAATTCATAAATATAAGGTTGAAACTAGATTAACTGCAACACAAGATTTGATCTTAGTAAATGTTAACAATGATGATGTTCAAGGGATAAAAGACCTGTTAAAGAAGAATAGTATAGATACAAACGAAAAATACTCTAACTTAAGATTAGCTTCAATGGCCTGCCCTGCTTTGCCAACATGTAGTCTTGCAGTTGCAGAAGCCGAAAGATTCCTTCCTTCTTTGATTGACGAGCTTGACCTTAGGGGCCTCGGGGGTGAGAAAATTAAAATCAGAATGAGCGGGTGTCCGAATTCATGCTCAAGACCTCCTGTCTCTGAGATAGGACTTATAGGGGCAACAGCAAATAAATATAATATTTATTTGGGTGGGGATTTCTATGGCACAAGGCTAAACAAACTATTTATGGAACTAGTTGATGATTTCGAACTTGCAGATAAAATTTCTAAGTTAATAAATTACTGGAAACAAAATAGAGAGACTACAGAAGAGCCTTTTGGAGATTTTTGCAATAAGAAAGATTTTGAAATATTAAGGAGTGTAGTGGAATAGATGAACAAAGTTTCATATCTAAAAGAGCTTGAAAGTGAGTCAATATTTATACTCAGAGAGGTTGTAGCAGAATTTAAAAACCCTGTAATGCTATATTCCGTTGGTAAGGATTCAAGTGTAATGCTTCATTTAGCTAGAAAGGCATTCTTTCCTTCTAAGATTCCCTTTCCACTTCTTCACGTAGATACAGGTTATAAATTTAGAGAAATGTACGAATTCAGAGACTCTTTTGCAAAAGAGATTGGAGCAAACTTGATCGTCCATAGAAATGAAGATGCAATAAGCAAAGAGTTTCACCCGTCAAAAAATGGGGTGGCAAAATGCTGTGGGGCATTAAAGACTCAAGCTCTACTAGACGCACTAAGTAAATATAATTTTAATGCTGCAATAGGTGGAGCCAGAAGAGACGAGGAAAAATCAAGAGCCAAGGAAAGAGTCTTTTCATTTAGAGACTCCTTTGGACAATGGGACCCCAAGTCTCAAAAACCTGAACTCTGGAATATTTATAATGGTGAAATTGATGAAAATGAATCTGTTAGGGTTTTCCCTTTATCGAGTTGGACAGAAGTTGACATATGGAACTACATAAAGCACGAAGAAATTAAAATTGTTCCATTATATTTTGCAAAAAAAAGGAATGTGATAGTCCAAGGTAAAAACTTGATACCTTCAGATGGTCTAGAAAATAGTGAATCAATTCAAGTTGAATCTAGATTTAGAACATTAGGCTGTATGCCATGCACTGGGGCAGTCAGATCTAATGCTACCAATATAGAGATGCTTATACAGGAAACTGTCGAAGCAAAAAGAAGTGAACGAGAGACAAGAATAATTGACCATGGCTCCAACTCAATGGAAGACAAGAAAAAGGAGGGGTACTTCTAAGATGGTAGACAACACAGAAATCCTGAGATTTGCTACAGCTGGTAGCGTTGACGATGGAAAGTCAACCCTGATAGGTAGACTACTTTATGATTCTAAAGAAATATTCTTAGATCAACTTGAAGCCCTAGAAGAGGACTCAAAATCTAAGAACTTAGATACGATTGATCTCGCTCATCTTACAGACGGTCTTAAGGATGAACGAGAACAAGGGATAACTATAGATGTAGCTTATAGGTATTTCTCAACTCCAAAAAGAAAGTTCATTATTGCAGATACTCCAGGTCATGAGGAATATACTAGGAATATGTTCACAGGAGCAAGCAACTCAAGCTTAGCAATTATACTGATTGATTCAAGGAAAGGCGTATTAAGGCAATCAAGAAGACATCTCTACATAAGCTATTTGTTAGGAATTAAGAATATAATTGTTGCTGTAAATAAAATGGATCTAGTCAATTATAGTAGAGAGAAATTTTTATCAATAAGACAAGACTTTAAGGAAATATCCAAGGACCTTTCTATTGAATCTATTAACTTTGTTCCTCTATCAGCTCTAAATGGAGACATGATTGTTCGTAGAGGGACCAATTTGCCCTGGTACAAAGGGGAAACTCTAATTTCCTTACTAGAGAACGTTAATCTTAAAAAAGAAAGTAACACTGGTCAAAACTGCTTTCCTGTTCAGCTTATATCTAGAGTGGACAATGAAGATGTAAAAGATTTTAGAGGCTACATGGGAACAGTAACATCAGGTAGGTTTAAAATTGGTGAGAAGATTAAAGTTTTACCTAGTAAAAAAGAATCAGTAATAAAAAATATTTTAGTATCAGATTCGTACTCTGAAGAAATAAATAAAAACCAATCAGGGACTATGCTTCTAGAGGATGAAATTGAAATCTCACGAGGCGATTTAATTGCCAATGTAGAGTATTATCCAAGAACTAGTAGCGTAATAAATTGTCAGGTATGTTGGATGAGCAATGAAGCTCTAGTTCTAGATAAAAAATATCTCATTAAACATTCTAATAAAATTTCTAAGGCTATAGTAACAAAAATAATAAATAAAGTTGATATTGAATCACTAAAAGAGACAGACTCATCTAATAGCTTAGAAATGAATGATATTGGAAAAGTCGAAATAAAGATTCAAAATCAAATTGTAAACGACTCCTATGAATCGAATAGGAACTTAGGATCATTAATTATAATTGATATTGAATCAAACAATACAGTTGGTGCTGGAATTATAGAATAATGGAAATTCTATTAATTTCTCTATTAAGCCTCTTGCTGGCTTTTAACATTGGAGCAAACAATGCCGCCTCCTCAATGGCTACAGTATATGGCTCGAAGATGCTCTCCAAGCTTGGGACTATGTCGCTCGTTTTCATCTTTGTATTCCTCGGTGCATCTTTCGGTGGAGAGAAAGTAGTAGAAACTGTAGGAAAAGGAATACTGCAGATTGATTTTATTAAAATAGAAAATTCGCTTATATATCTCATACTAATTATTCCAATATTATGTATTTTAGTTGCAAATAGATCAAAAATACCAATCGCTACAACTCACATAGTAGTTTGTACGATATTTGGAATCGGCTTAAGTCTGAACTCTATCAATGTAGACAAGGCGCAAGAAATTATAATTTGGTGGGTAGTTACTCCAATTGCCATATGGCTACTCAACTACTTGATTGGGAAATATCTCTACTTCGAAATAATTGACAAGCTGATCAACATGAACGGAAGGCGTACACAAAAGATAAACCAATCACTCAAGTTTCTGTTAATTACTTCTGCATGTTTTCTAGCACTATTTGCAGGGGCAAATAACGCAGCGAATGCTGCAGCTCCTATAGTAGGACTAGACTTAATCTCTGCCAAAGATGCGGCACTTATATCAGGATTTTTTATGGCACTTGGAGCTCTAATATTTGGAGGCGGGATTATGGAAAAAATTGCAACCAAAATCACCTCTCTTTCAATTGTAAGAGCAATTTCGGTTAATTTCACAGCTGGAACGTTCCTTGCTTTCGCCTCTTTCTACGGTATTCCTATTTCTATGGCAGAAATAATTACATCAGGGATAATTGGTTTTTCCTGCTCTTCAACAGGTTTCAAAGAAACTTTTAAAAAGAAAAGCGTTGCTCAAATTGTTGCATTCTGGATATTCACTCCGATTGTATGTGTTGTTATATCATTTCTTGTCACGAATGCTTTGGTTAAAGGATAAAAATGAAAGATATAGAAAAATTTTATAAAAGAGCAGTTAAAGAACGAAGTGCTAATTCTACAGAAGAATTATTAAATTTTATATCAGATAGTCATGGGAGCAAAGTCCAAATTGCCTCAAGCCTGGGTGCTGAAGATGTAGTCTTAATTGATATAATGAAGAGGAGGAATCTGGAGATAGACGTCTTTACTATAGATACAGGTCGACTAAATCAAGAAACTTATGATTTAATTGATGAGATTTCTTCAAGATATGAGATTAAGATAAATATCCTGCTTCCTGAGCCTCTTGATGTAAAAGAGATGGTTGAGAAGAAGGGCATGAATCTCTTTTACGAATCAACTGAGAATAGAAAACTATGTTGTGACATTAGGAAAGTTAAACCCTTGAATAGACACTTGACAGAATTAGATGCTTGGATTAGTGGTATCAGAAGTGAGCAAAATCAAAACAGACTTAGGTCTAAGAGAATAGAGCTTGAGCATAGAGATAAACTCATCATCAAATACAATCCACTATTGGATTGGACTTACAAGCAAATCTTTGACTATATCAAAGAGAACAATGTTCCCTACAATAAGCTGCACGACTTAGGTTATCCATCAATTGGTTGCCTACCTTGTACTCGTTCAGTAAAACAAGGAGATAAAAATAGGTCTGGCAGATGGTATTGGGAAGAAGAAAGTAATACTGAGTGCGGGTTGCATGAAAATTAAAGTAAAAAGGGCGAAAAAAAAGATTGAGTTTTAGTGCTAATCTCTTAGCTTTCTACGTGAGACAAACTATTTTATCTCTAACTCAACCTGATGTATACAACTTACATAAAAGGAGACTACTTGTCAACCATTTTTTAAACTTCTTTTGCTTCAGATATCTCCTCAGGAACAAAGATACTCCCTATAGGCAGTAAAAGTGCATCTCCTAGAACAGTTACCACTCTAAAAATCAATATACCAATAGTTGGGTCATCTGGTCCATATATAGGAGCCAATAGAGCTATAACTATAAATTCCCTTATTCCGATACCACCTGGTGCTCCCGGAATGATAAACATTCCAAGCCAAGTAATAGTAAAGAGGCATACAACATAAAGGTATCCAATATCCATACCAAGAAGATTCGAAAAAACAAAAAATTCAAGTGATCCCATTCCAAAGAAGAAACAAACAAGTAATACAAAGAGTTTTAATATTCTCATTATATTTCCTGAAGAAAGTGAAGTTTTGTAATTCCTTAGTGCCTTAAATAAATAGAAAATTATAGCCAAAGCACCAAAAATTAAGATACCAAACGAAAACGCTTTAACTTTACCTCCAGAAAAATCTCTAATTTTGGATATTAATTCGTCAGATAGAGAAAAAGCTCCAATATAGACAGAGGTTAAAACGATTATAAGACCAATCAAGACCATAAAGACTATCTCAAGAAAATAACTCTGAACAACGTTCGCTTTAGAAGGGCCAAGTTTAGTGGCAAAATATATCCTAGCAACAACATGCATTAAATTTGAAGGTATATATTTATAAATTTGAGTTTTTGTATAAATTCCAATGATTCTCCACTTAGGTAGTTCAGAGCCATGAAGTAATTCAAGCATATACCTCCAACCAGTTGCCAGAAAACCCATTAGAAGCACATAAATAGATATAAAAATTAAAATTATAGGAATCCACGAATAGCTTATTTTTTCTTTAGCTGCTTCAAGGTCAATATTTACAACATATTTATAAACAAAGTATAAAGCTAGGAAGCTAACTACATATCCTAGGTACTCTATTACTCTTTTCTTAAGAGTCTTCTTCTGTTTTTCACTGTCCAATTCGAGGCTCCATAAATAAAATATCTAGATTAAAAGTGTAAGTTTACTATATACTACTACAAGGGAGCCTGGAATTACAATTGCTTTCTAAGTTAATGTTATGATTTTATATTTATTATCTTCTTTATTTCTCAGTAACAAAATATATATGGCTGTTTCATTAAATAAACACTACGTACCTATAGGAAGAGCTTTAGGAATAGTCATACTAGCAACACTACTTGATGATTTAGCTTACTATGTCTTTGATAACAAGTACGCTCTATCAAACTTTAGCTTTATATTCTATCTAGCCGAAATTTTTACAAGTTGTTTAATGTTATGTATCGTTGGTAGAATTTTTGGAGGCTCACACAAGCAATTGTCATTCAGCTCCATTCTAAAAGGCTTTAGCTATACTTTGTCGCCGGTAATATTTGGATCCATAGTCTTAATAATCCTTTCTTTAACTACGGATTTAAACACTGAATACTATGATCAAATGAAGCTTGGTGCTTACCTCGTTATAACTGTATGGATGTGGCTCTGTCAACTCATATTCATATCAACCTACTTCGATAGAATTTCAGGCTTAAACAAAATAATTATGTTTGCTCTTAACGTTGGAATATATCTTGGAATGGATAAATTCAAAAAATTCTTCTACCTCTTCTTATCTGGGCTCCAATAGTCGACAGTTTGAAAAGTGTCGACAATATAGGACAGTCCCTCACAAAATATTTTAGCATCTTTGTAAATTTCCTCTGCCAAGAATGGTGTTAAAAATAAATCGAAGCTATCGTGTCGATTTTTCGGAATTTTATTATGGACTTTAGAAATTACTTGAGCTGCAATATGGATGTGATCAGAAAAATCTGTATTTAGATCATCTATTGAATACTTGTTTGTAAGTTCAGACTTCAAATCAGCTCCCAGAATCTCTACTTGTTTGATTTTTCTAACTATTCTTTCAAAATTCTCAACCAACCTAAAGCACCTTCTAGGAGGGTGGACTTCGAAAGAGAAAAAAGCCTTTTCGTTCTCCTTAGAGCAATGAACAAATCCCGAGTCATAGTGAAAGAATTTAGATGAATTTTTATGTTCACCCAAGGCAACACCAATATTAACTAAGAGTTGGGCCAGAATATCTTTGTCTTCTCGACTGTTTGACTCTATGAGAAGACCTCTCCAATAATTGACTGTCTCCACACAAAAAGGATCCATCAAAACATTTGAATCTTTCTCAATTGACCAAAAAAGAAATTTTGGCTTTTTAGTATTTAAAAATCTATTTACTAACAAATGCCTTGAAAAACATTCGTCAGTATTAAGGGAAGGAGGAAAGAAGGAAGTGTTATCCTCAAATTTATATTTATTCTGTAATGATTCAAAGGTCCTATATTCTAAAATCTCAACCACCAAGAGTTATCTACCGGAGACAACATAGCTACAGAAACTATTAATTTCTATCCCATCAGACAAATATTTATTTGTATAGATAAAACTATAGTCACTTGATTCCCACGACAGTATTTCACTAATTCCATTATCATTAATTAACATATGTTGCTTTCCTAAATTACTAATAGATATAGCTCTAAGCTTTCTACAATCAGAGTCACTGTATCCAAAATAACCCAAGCTCTTTACGTTTCCATCTGAACTTGCTGAATAAAAAGAATAAGGCTTATTCAAATCCTGAAGCTGAGTCTTTCTTGCCTGGAGAACGAAATCTTTCTCTTCTAACAAATCGGAAATAGTTAGATATTCAATGGAATCGCTTGAAGCCTCTTTATATAAAGAATTGTCCTGAGAAAAAGACTGGTTTAATATTACTCCATCAATATCAGTATGATTATAAGTAGTTTCATGTTGAGATTCATTAATTATAAAGAAAATAGATATCATTGCTACAATTAGGCCCAAATAAAAAATCGGCATAAATATCCAGCCATTATCTCTAAAAAACGGTATTTTCCTTATGTCTATCAAACTATCACCTATGAACTAACTGGGACGACTTTAATTATTTTATCCGGAGCTGTAACTACTCCACTCTCATCTTCGCCCTTCTTTATTTGATCAATGAGGTCCATCCCTTCGTCTACCTCACCCCAAATAGTATATTGATTATTCAGCCAAGAGCAATCTCCAAAACAAATGAAAAACTGAGAATTCGCACTATTAGGATCAGCAGATCTTGCCATAGACACACTACCTCTAACATGGTCCTCACTAGAAAATTCTTGCTCTAAGTTTGGCTTATCTGAAGATCCGGTACCAGTACCTGTAGGATCGCCTGTTTGAGCCATAAAATTTGGGATTACCCTATGAAAGACAACTCCGTCATAAAAACCTTCAGACGCTAACTCCGTAACCCTTGCTACGTGATTTGGTGCAAGATCTGGTCTAAGTTTTATTTTTACATTCCCTGTTTCAAGCTGAATATTTATATGTGTAAATTCCATGTT
>TARA_B110000116_G_scaffold201184_1_pt1 | contig 15715 bp, 10 predicted proteins | sample TARA_B110000116 | Tara Oceans TARA_B110000116 (sample SAMEA4397355) | marine metagenome | biome: Polar Biome; feature: [ZZZ] marine water layer (ENVO:01000295); material: water (ENVO:00002006), including particulate matter (ENVO:01000060) such as... | depth 199 m
AAAACTCCCGACCAAAACCTTGTTGCTTCCCATTCCAGACCGATTCCATAGGTATTAGCCCTTCCCACAGCTACCGCATCAAGTCCAGAATATCCCGAATTGCTCCAATCAGATGACGAAAGGCCTGCGCTCAAAAAAAATCCTCGGCTTATCATCCAATTACTTGCGACTTTTAACTCTACTGGAGCTTGAATCAGTGCTTTCTCTCCAGTCGATCCTTCCATTGGACTAAGAGCGATAGCCCCTGACCACTGGACACTCCCTCCCAGCTGTAGCAAAGAGTGAGGGTTCCAGGAAACATTCGCGGATAAAAGTGGGCCAGAATAGGTCGATGTTGTATTATTGGAGAAATCTTTGAGTGTTCCCAACAGCGGCAGTGAATCCAAATCAAATCTTCTAACAAAATTACGCTTAACACTGCCAGTATAAATACCCGCTGAAGCCCCTATCGCTATACTAGAAGAGAGCCTCTGGGCCCACCCCATCCGAAACGCAGAAAGACCACCCAACAAGTCCGATTGGTCAGTTATCGGAATATCAGCTCCCATAAGCTGTAAAGTGTCCCCAACAGCAGCGGAAGAATTTTGATCAAAAAAACTATTTAAGGTGAACGTTCCCACGCCACTTGTACCCAAAGGGAATGCCAGACCTATTATAGGAAAACGTGTTCCAGAAAACTCTCCCTCATTAGCGCCTAGTTTATAACTTCCCCACATCGGTTGCAGGGTAAAACTCGCCGTTGAAGCCAAAAGATCCAAAGAAGCTGTAGGATCGCCTGGTAAAATCGTTGGAGTCCTACCAGCCAGGCCTACTCCACCAAGTGCTCTCTGGGTAGCGTCTATAGGATCCAATTTCATACCTAAGCCACTCGATCCCAATAACGATTGAGCTTCTGACAACTGCGGACTAGATATCAGAAGAATGCAACCGACCCAAAAAAATCTCATGGTGAGCTCCCCTGCTTAGGAACCGTTAGTATTAATCTCAGCACTGGAAATCCAGAATCACCAGAACCTTGAAAAGATGCAAAGTCCAGCGTAGTCCCCTCGTTACTACTTAGAAGCGCAACAGTATTAGAAGGAAATGTCCCCGACAGTTCTCTGTCACTAAACCCTAACAAATCTGTCAATGAAAAAACGACCTGCTCCCCTTCTGCATTATCGAAAAACTTAGGCTGCACCAAAACTCCCTGTTGCAACCCGACGGGGTCTCCGAGAGGAGACTTGGGAAGAGATGAAGGACTCAGCACTGAACGGATTTGGATAGCCAAGGGAGTCGTCGGTTTAAATCCAGCTTCAGTTTCACGAGTTGTCAGAATCAATTCTGCTAGATTTAGCTGGCTCTTCGAAACATCGAAAAGGCACCCTGTGTTTCCACAAATTTCAACCGAACCCTTAACCTGATCTGGTAGTTTCATGGTCATTACAGACCTCCAAGCGGGAAGACCTCCGACCCTCAACCATCCCCCTGGATTAGTGGGCATAGGATCAACCATGAAGCTCAAAGCACTGACTGGAACAGGAATCTCAACAATTGTGTCTGGATTAATCAAAGGGATAGCTTTCAATACTAACTGAGCATCCCAGAGATTAAGGCGAGTTGCTGAATCGGTGGAAGCCACCACCATCCCTCGAGAATAGCTACGCTCTCCACCCCATGCGGCCACGGTTGCAGAGTCGACATCAATACTTATCGATGCGAAGGTATTTACCGAATCACCAGCTAAATGAGAATCAAGGTCTCCAGATCCTACTAAAACCGATGTGCCTGCACCTGGTTGCACCCACGAAGTCTTATTGCCAACAGTATCCACCGCAACTTTCCAAGTAACTGTCTTAGAATCCCAAGCTTGTTGGGTAGCTGAGAGTTGTAGGCCAATAGCCTCATTATTCGGACCTTGGACAGAGTCAAATGCTAGCACTACCCTGCCCCCTATAAATTTCAGCCCAGATGTACTCCCTCCTAGTTCCACTGACTCTGGGTATGAACTAAATCGTACAATTGTTTTTGCAGAGAATCCATTGAAATCTTTGGCGACAACGCCAGAACCCAAATCAGAAGAAGACCCATAGCCTCCCACGACGTTCAATTCTTGAACGAAATCAGCAAATGGCACCATTACTTCTAGGGTATAAGGCTCAATATCGATCAGGTCTAAATCGGGTGCAGTGGCAATATTTTCACTACAATTCACCAAACACACAAAACCCAGCGGAAATAATAATCTTACAAAACGAGACTTCATCAAAGAAATTTCCTCTTTTCTCGAACTACTGGAAACACACTAACTATCACACCAAAATCCTCGGCAATCTAGACGTTAAGCCAGTCAAGATCTCATAGCTGACAGTTTCCGCTAAAGTCGCCATCTCGTCCAAAGTTATACGCTCTTCTCTGTCCTGACCTATTAAGGTTGCCACATCACCAACTTCAACCCCAACAAGATCAGTCACATTTACCACAATTGTATCCATCGAAATTCTTCCAATAATTGGCACTCTAGTGCCTTGGAGTAAAGCATGCCCAGTATTACCTAATTTCCTTGACAATCCATCTCCATAACCGATTCCTAGCACTGCCCATTTTTCCTTGCCCGTACTCTCGTAGGTCGCTCCATAGCCCAACGTAGTATTGGACGAAACATTCCGAACTAGCACGACTCTCGCGCGCAGACTCACGACTTCTTCCGGTAAAGATCCTGCACTCCCAACTTGACCTCCATAGATAAAAATCCCTGGACGAACCCCTTGAGTCACTACCGACGGTTCACGAAAAATGGCTGCGGAATTGGAGAGATGAAACATCCCCGCATTTTCGTTCAAGTTGTCTGTAGCTTCCAAGAATCTCTCACATTGAAGTTCAGTACTGGAATCAGAATCTACATCTGAAGAATGAAAATGAGTATAGGTGCCACTCCAAAATACATTTTCCTGACCGGAACGAACTCTCACAATCTTTCCCCAATCCGAAACGGTACGCCAATCAAAACCTGCCCTACCCATCCCTGAATCAACTTCTATTTGGAAATGACCTGTGATATTGAACTTTTTGGAGATCGCTATCCATGTTTCTAAAGCCTCTAGATTTGATAATGTAACCGTTAAGTTCGCCTCCAATGCCTGTTCGTACGACCCGTAAGGAACGGGGGAAAATACCACTACAGGTTTTACCACACCGATCCTACGAAGATGACAGCCTTCTTCAATAGTAGCCACTCCAAATCCCCAAGGATTGCACACTTCCAGAATGGGAACCGTGGATTCCACCCCCAAACCATAGGCATCGGCTTTTACCATGGGGATTATCGAACAATTATCCCCTACTTTTTCACGAATAGTCAATACGTTTCTGCGAAGGGAGTCTGAACTCACCTCCACCCAGGATCGGATACAAGAATTATCTGCCATGATAGTTGAAAAAAGCTAAAACATATTCTTCAATCAAGATCTTGTTGAAGAATCATATATACTGAAACTTACTTTACAGAGTGGAATGAAGCTTTAAACCCTTAATGGAGAATACACCTTACCAGCTAATCCGAGGGTATTCAAAAGTGAGGAATCCCTGGATAAATCAAATAGAAATAACTTTTATCCAACCTCATCCCTAATCTCTAAAATCGATCCTAACACTGAACCACTAATATATGCACAAGAGATTCAAGCTCGGGTTAGTAAAATCGGATTTGACTGGAAAACTCCCCAACAAGCCTTGCCGAAGCTATATGAAGAACTTGGAGAAATAAGTGAAGCTTTGAACGAGCATGAAGAACAGCACTTACAAGAAGAGCGGGGAGATCTGATGTTTTCAGCGATGAATTTAATCCGCATCCCAGGATATAGGGCTAGTGATATTCTAGAGGAAAGTTGAGTCAACTCATGGAGACAATCTATTCATCATCCTCGGAAATGGAATTAATTCACGAATATGACGACTCCCTGTTATCCATCCTACAGTGCGTTCTAAGCCGAGACCGAATCCAGAATGCACAAAACTCCCATAGCGTCTTAAATCTAGATACCAAGAATAAGCTTCTTCTGGTAATTTTTCTTCTCTGATACGATCCAACAGAAGTTCCAGGTCATCCTCCCGCTGGCTTCCCCCTATAATTTCACCACAACCAGGAACCAACAAATCATTGCATAGCACAGTTTTCTCATCATCAGGGTTCTGTTTCATATAAAATGCTTTGACAGACCTAGGATACTCATAAACAAAGAGTGGCCTACCAAATTCTTCCGTAAGTTGCTGTTCGTCAGGAGCCCCTAGATCACTTCCCCATTCTATCGAGCTTCCTTTCTTTCTCAGAAGGTCTACAGCTTCTGTATATGAGATCCGCTCGAAAGGTTCTGAAACTAGTTCTAAATCTCGGAGATCCCTCTCAAGAACCTTTAATTGCTCCTGACAGCGTTCTAAAACCCTCTTCACAATGTAACGAACAAAATCTTCCTGAAGTTGCATATTGGCTTCTGAATCCGCAAAGGCTACTTCAGGTTCAATCATCCAAAATTCTGTGAGATGTCTTCTTGTCTTAGATTTTTCCGCTCTGAAAGTTGGTCCGAAACAATAAACCTTTCTAAAAGCTGGACACGCAGCCTCTACATATAACTGTCCGGTTTGGGCAAGATAAGCTTCCTCTCCGAAGTAATCGGTTGCAAAAAGAGACCCAGCGGATTCGCCGATCGCACCAGTTAAAATAGGCGAGTCAATTCTTACAAAACCTCGTTCATAAAAGTAGTCGTGAACTGCCTGTTCAACTTCGTGTCGAACTTGTAATCCAGCTCTCTGGCGACTAGAACGTAGCCACAAGTGCCTGTGATCCAGAAGGAATTCAACTCCGTGTTCCTTAGGTTGAATTGGATAGTCAGGAGAAGAACCCAGCATTTCAAGATCTATAACACCAATTTCAAAACCACCCGGTGCTCTCGGTTCTTCACGTACTTCCCCTGTCAAGGCAACTGAGCATTCCAGGGTCATAGATTGATGTGATTCCCACAAATCTTCAGATCCCTCTTCTTTCAGGACCACCCCCTGAACCAAACCAGTTCCATCTCTCACGACCATGAATCCTACTTTACCATGACTCCGGATGGCATCTATCCAACCTAAAACCGTAACGACTTTACCAATAGAGTCCTTAAGAGAAGCTATCTCAGTCACGTTTTTGTCGTTCATTTTCATAACACTCAACGTTAAATGTACAAATCATCAATGATTAACAGTCATTTCTATCCGACTGAAAAAAGCTCCAGTCTATCTGAATATCGACAGCCGAGCAATTCAGCTACTAGTTGGGCTTCTTTACTTAGTCGAGCTTCTTTACTCTCAAAACCAGGATTGCTTTCTATTAATGAGCGCACTTTACTCTCAAAACCAGGATTGCTTTCTATTAATGAGCGCGCCCTCCCCTGAGCTTCGACCAAAAGATCCTCATCCTTTGTCAAATCTGCAAATTTTAAAACAGGATCTCTACCATGCTGCTGTGCACCGAAAAAATCTCCCTGACCTCTAATCCTAAGATCTTCCTTGGCTAAGGCAAAACCATCAGCAGTTTTAATGAACACCTGGATTCGTTCAGCTGCCACTCCCTGAGGATCTGCAATAAGAACACAGAAACTCTCCGATAATCCTCTTCCTACTCTACCTCTAAGCTGATGTAGTTGTGACAGACCGAATCTTTCAGGATTCTCGATCAGCATTACGGTAGCATTTGCGACATCGATACCTACTTCGATTACTGTAGTTGCCACTAGGATTTCTGTTTCTCCAGAGATAAAGGACTTCATTGTTTCGTCCCGTTCTGCACTGGAGAGTTGCCCATGTACTAGGCCAACCCTCCTATGTGGGAACACTTCTTTACAAAGCTTCTCATATCCTTCTTTGGCTGAACGCAAATCTATCTTATCAGAGTCATCTATCAAGGGATAGACGACATAAACTTGACGACCTTCCATTAATTCCAATTCTAATTTTTCATACACCTGAGTTCTTTCGTTAGGAGGATAAATGACTGTCTTAATAGGCTTACGTCCCGTCGGCAATCCTTCAATTATGGAAAGATCGAAATCACCATAAAGGGCCATCGCGAGGGACCGTGGAATTGGCGTCGCCGACATGAGCAGGATATCTGGAAGCAAATCTGAATCCCCTAGGGCCATTCTTTGCTTAACTCCGAAACGATGCTGTTCATCGACCACCACCAATCCTAATTTATCAAAGACTACACCTTTTTGAATCAAAGCATGAGTCCCCACAATTACCTGTGCCTGACCATCTTCGAGACTCTGTAATACGGTTCTTTTTTCTTCATCAGACTTCTTCCCAGTTAACAAATGAACTTGTACGCCTAGTGGTTTCAGAAATTTTTGTAATGTTTTTGCATGTTGCTCGGCTAACAGTTCCGTCGGAGCCATCAATGCTGCTTGATGGCCTCCCTCTACTGCTAACAACATCGCAAAAATACATACAATCGTTTTGCCAGATCCAACATCCCCCTGAAGAAGCCTATTCATGCGTCTCTTCGATCCCATATCTTCATAGATTTCCCGTAAAACTTTGACTTGGCCTGCGGTTAGGTCGAAGGGCAATGAATCATAAAGAGGTTTTATAAGTTTTTTATTTCTTTGGAAAGAAATACCCGTGTTTATTGTGGTTTGACGATATCTTCCCATCGCATAGAGGACTTGTAATAAAAACAGTTCGTCAAAAGCCAGACGTCTCCGTCCTTGTTCCATTTTTTCCAAAGAATCAGGCTTATGTAAGGCCTGTAAAGCTTCCCGCATGCCTAGAAGAGATAGCTCCTTCAATATTGATCCCAAAATCGAACCTTCTCTATCAGAAGGCCTTAAATATTCCTCCTCTGCTATGCCGCTGAGAAGGTCATCAAGATTTTTTTCAAAGATACCCCTGAGAACCCACTGTTGAACTTCTTCACTGGCTGGATAGCTGACGAAAATATGGCCACTAGAGTGTCCTACTGTCTCCTGAAGACTACCCGATCGTCCTAATACTACAAATTCTCTTGGTTGCAGCTGACGGCCATGAAAAAACCTCACCGATCCTGTAGCCAAGACAATATCGCCATCCTGTAGTTTGCGTTCGATCCACGGTTGTCCTGGCCAGGCACATGTGATCATTCCCGACTCGTCCTGTAAAACCGCTTGAAAAATTCGCAGGCTGCTTCTAGTGGAAATAACCCCCCTGGATCGTACAATTCCAATTATTGTAGCTTCTTCACCCACTTCAAGACTGTCTGCGGTTTGGATGGTCGATGCGTCGTCATATCTACGGGGCCCATGATATAGCAGATCTCTAGCTGTAAATATCCCCATACGTCCTAGGGACTCAGATCGAACTGGTCCCACTCCTTTGAGGAATTGGACTGGTTTTTCGAGTTTAAAGTAATTCACTTAATAACTTTCCCCTGATAACCCGATAGCTATATCACTAGGTTTATCAATCTTCCTACTCCCAACTATTTCTTCGAAACTACCGAAGTCCTCCCCGTCGTCGCCCGACCCATTCAAGCAAAAGGAGGACAATCAGCAAGAGATAAGGGCTTATGAATGTGTGCAACGGCCGACCGAAATTACCAACAGTGATAGACGCAGCTGATAAATCATTCACAACATTTTCTAGTTCTTTTGGCTGCTGAAACCACTCTGAGCTGTGATCTTCTACTTCAAAACGGCCAGCACCGAGCACATCCTCAGTTTCAGAGTCAGAGTCACTTGCTTCATAAGTATAACTTCCTGAAGGTAAGCCTTCAGTCATAAATCGATCTTCTTCATCAACAACAATTGTGGTATCTCTCATCACCACATCATCTAATGAGACTGTCAAATTGATAGCACTTCCGGCCAAACCGAACCCTGTCCATTCTAGTACCACATTTTCTCTCCAGACTCTCGAGTCAGGCACCACTGCATTCTGGTTCTCCAAAATTTCCGAAGCCATCAACCAACCTAAGACCCCAGCCCATAATCGACGGTAGATCTCACGGCTAGAACCACCCTTTGAAGACCACCTCCAAAAATCTGCAGCGAGCACTGCAGCTATTCGTCTTTCGTCATTATTAACAAAAACCAAAGGTGATTGGGTTTGACCAAGACCATCTCGACGAAATTCTAATGGTTCGACATGACTATTCGGACCCAAAAGGGGGAGAACAGCACTTAAAGGTGGTAGGAAAGAAAAATCAGCCCCAGACAAGGTGGCTGCTAAAGGTGATGGCTTAAAATTATTTTCAAGATACCACTCGCCGGCTAAAACTCTTTCCTCAGTTGAAATTCCTAGGTCATTCGCAACTGTTCCATCTTTCAGAAATACCAAGGTGGCCTGACTCATTTCCACAGCTGTATGAGCCCATTCAGGAGAATTGGCAGAGAAACCGTGTAAAACCAGGAATCTGCTCGCTTCAACGGCTTCCTTGACGCTAGACTCTTCCGCTATTGCTTCATCGGGCTTTGGACCTTTCATACTTAGGTACCGACCCCCACCTAGAGCCAAAAATCCCTCTCCAGACAATCCCGAGGCCTGTGACAAAACTGGCAATAAAAACCGCGGCTCCCAATCTGGTTCAAAAGAAACGAGTACTATTCCTTTGTCCTCAGGAATAGCCTCATAAAATGTATGTTTTTGATTGTCTAATTCAAAATCATCTGCCAGTATTTCTACTGCTACTCTGTACTTGATCCATCCTTGGCTTTCTGGTGCGGGAAGATCAATCTTAAGATTTGATAATCTTCCTTCGGATACAATTTCCACCTCTTCGACTGCCACAGAGGTTTCCTCTTGGAAAATTTGAACCTTTATCTGCTCTCTTTCTTCTAAGCCCTCAGAAAAAATTGATACCTCGGCAAAAACCGACTCATCGGAACGAATGTTCCTAGAAATACTAAAATCCCTTACACCTACATTTCTTCTTTTAAAATCTACCCGTTCAAATCTTACATCACCAGGAAAATTATTAGTATAAGAAAGTATGTCTTCCAAATCATCATCTATTCTGAAATCAGTAAAAACTATTACCTCAGAAGCGCCGACCTCAGCCGCACTCATCAGAGCTGGGCCTAGCTTCGAAGAATTCTCTTCAAACTGAACCTGTCCAAGGGAATCCATCGGAATAAAACGTGGCCTTTCTCCAAACAATAAAATGCGAGAAGGAGTCTCTCTTAAATCGTCCAGTTTTTCAATGACATTTTCCAAAGAGCCATCTTGTGATTGAAAACTGGGCTTCATACTCAGTGATCCATCCACAAGTATCCAACTAGTGTGGGAGTCTATCCCAGTTCCTGGTACAGATATGGAGGGATCCCAGATTAGTATCAAAACTACACTAAGGGCTAAAGACCTAAGACTCGCGAGCCATCTCCAGGAAGAGATGGGAAGTTCACGATGCGAATATACCCAAAAGGAGAACAAACCAGCACAAATCACGAGTCCCGTCAAGATTGCTCCAGAAAGAATCACCGCACTCCCGAATTTGCCTGATCATCAATATTTCTAGATTGCTCCGAACTCAGTGGATCGGAAGCCAGCCCCTTCAAGAAAGCCACCCTTTCACTACTTTGTAGTTGCCATTTGTCCCATTGATCTTCTGGAACTGGATCGCCAGATGGAAGATCAACAGCCAAGGGATCTTCATGCCGCCCGTGCAGTAACATTTCATAATGCAGATGAGGACCAGTGGCCAAACCAGTCATTCCAACGTAACCGATAACATCTCCCTGTTTAATCCTGCTACCCACTGTGATACCTGAAGAAAAACCATTCATATGGGCATACCTGGTGGTCCACCCATTTGGATGTTGAATGTCAATCCTATTCCCATAAGTAGATCCTCTGGCTCTGTGAACTACCACTCCATTCCCAGTGGATTGGATAGGTGTTCCTGTCGGTGCAGCATAATCTACACCTCTATGAGCACGCCATGTCCTAAGAACAGGATGAAAACGACTATTCGTGAAACGACTTGAAATACGGTGACGCAGTTCAATAGGACTTAGCAAGAAGGCACCTCTAACCGATTTCCCATCTAGATCGTAATACGTTCCTTCTCCATCTCCGTTAGGATCAAACCAGACAGCAGTATAACTTCTATCTCGGTTAACAAGCTCAGCAGCAAGTACGTGCCCTGTTCTCATGGTGCCACCCGCCCTCACTTCCCTCTGGAAAGCAAATCGATATGAATCTCCCGATTGAATCTGACGGACAAAATCAACCTGCCATTTAAAAACATCATTCAGTTCAAGAACTAACTTCTCACGATCTGTTGGATCAACTTGAGATAGATGACTATTCCTAAGCAGAGAGTTCCAAAGTGAGGATTCAATTTCACCAGAAGCCCAAATCGTATCAACCGTAGTTGGCGTGCTAATCAATTGGGAGACCCATGACTCGCTACGCGAAACCAATTGCACAGTCTCATCGGCGTTCAAGGTGACTTCCACCGATTTAGGACCTGCTAAATCTCCACGCACACTTCTCACCGTCACAGTAGTCCCCTCGCGTACCCGTCTTGGGTCGATATGTGCCCGTAGTTCTGACAGCAAGGCATCTTGGTCATTGGGACTCAAAAACTTAGTGAAAACATCTCCCAAAGTCTGATTCGTTTTCAACTCGTAGACAAATTCATCTTCGCGAAGCTCCGCAGAGATCGGATAACCCAGCTCAACAGTGGGAAGCTCCTTCCCTCGGACTAAGAGGGCCAAACCCGCCAGCAGAAGCAATCCAATGCCGCGGAGCGATGAAATAATCCTAGGGCTTTGAGACACTAAATTTCCTCCAGAACCAAAACCAAACATGAACCCTGTAGTAGGGAAACAAATCCCACTACCACATAAACTATCACTTCAATCCAAACAATGGAGTAGCAATCAGTCCATTTGTCTGCGAATGAAGGTTGGGACGTCGAGTTCACCAATTTCTTGATGTGTAATAATACTCTCGGTAAGAGGGGTCAATGGAACTACCTTAGCAAGGCTCTCTTCACCACCTACACCCTCTGCTATTTCTCCTTGATAAACATTTGCCCTAACAGGACTTTGAATTGGAGTTTTGCTCTGATTAACGGCAATAGAATAGGCAGGATTCAAGATGATGGGTGCATCGACTGCGGAAGATTGGGCCTCAGTCACATCATCAAAACCCGTTGCTATTACGGTCACTCTGACCTGTCCTTTAAGCTTTTTATCATGGACCATACCGAAAATAATTTCTGTTTCCTCTCCAACTTCATCGTGAATGATTGTTGATATTTTATGCACTTCATCAATGGCTAAATCCATCCCTCCTGTAATATTGATCAGGACACCCCTGGCACCCTTTATAGACACCTCATCCAAAAGAGGAGAGGAGATAGCTTCTTGAGCCGCTTCCTGAGCTCTGTCCTCACCTTCGCCAAATCCAGAACCCATCAAAGCAGGGCCACGAGATGCCATTATTGTACGGACATCGGCAAAATCTACATTCACTTCCCCAGGGTTTTTTATCAGATCACTGATTCCTCTTGTTGCGTTAAGCAGAACTTCATCCGCCTTTTTTAAAGCATCTCTAAACGATGTCCCCTGAGGCACTACTGACATAAGACGATTGTTGGGTACAACTATCATAGTGTCTACACTTCTGCGCAATTCGGCTATTCCTTGTTCTGCTTGCCGTTCCCTTGTTTTACCCTCGAAAGAAAATGGTTTAGAGACTACACCCACGGTCAATGCTCCCATTTCTCGGGCGATCTCACCTACAATGGGAGCCGCCCCAGTACCTGTACCACCCCCCATGCCAGCAGCCACAAAAACTAAATCTGCTCCTTCTAATACTCGACGAATTTCTTCATCACTTTCAGCAATGGCCTGTCGTCCAATTTCAGGACGAGCACCGGCCCCTAATCCTCTTGTCAAGTTTTGTCCTAACTGAATAGTGACTGGAGCCTTAGAGCTCCTAAGGGCCTGGGCATCCGTATTGGCCGCGATAAACTCTACACCTTCTAAGTCTTCATCAATCATCCTGTTTACTGCATTGCCACCAGCTCCACCCACACCAATAACCTTCATACGGGCAGTCTGAAGTTCTGTATCGTCAAATTCAAATTTTTTCATCAGTCAACACTCCTACGATAAAGTGAAATATTAAACGCACCATTAGAAGAATTCCCTCAACCATTTTCTCATCTTGCCAATCAGGCCAGAAGAAAGGCTTGAAGAACCAAAGCCTGTTTCCTTATATCGATCAAATCCACTTAGAACCAATCCCACGGCGGTCGAAAATTTTGGTCTTGCTACGGAATCAGCTATCCCCGCTAGTTCTTCTCCCGGAGAACCATTTCGCACTGGAGCAGCGAAAACCTGTTGTGCGAGGCTGTTGACTCCCTGGAGGGCAGATGCACCTCCAGAAAGGACAATTCCAGCATTCAATTTTGATAGTAGTCCTTCTCTCTGTAGTTCAGCACGAGTCATAACCAACAGTTCATCCATGCGAGCCTCTATCACATGGGCTATTAGCTCTCGTGCTACCTGTCTGGTCTGTCCTCCGACGAGACCTGGTAATTCGATCATCTCTTTCGGATCAACCAACTGTGAGCATGCTATCCCAAATAACTCCTTCGTTTTCTTTGCTTCTACAAATGGAATCGATAAGCCTTGAACGAGATCATTGGTGACCGTATGTCCGCCTAAAGGAAGAACTGCTAGATGTCTGATCTCACCATCGACATAGGCCGCTATATTAGTGGTAGCATCCCCTATTTCTACCAAAGCGACTCCTACTTCTTTTTCATCTACCGTCAGAACAGACCTTGCTGCTGCCAACGGTTCCAAAATTAAATCTTCAACCTGATAACCAGCCCTGTGAACAGATCTTCTGATATTTTCTGCGGCTAGTGCTGATACAGTGACTAAATATAATTCTGCTTCTAATCTTGTACCCATCATTCCTAAGGGATCCTTGATTCCTCTTTGCCCATCTACCACGTACTCCTGTGGAATCGCATGAATCAGTTCACGATCGGGGGGGAATGCCACCGCTCTTGCCACTTCATGAACCCTTTCTATGTCGTGACGAGAAATTTCATCCCCCTGGACCGCAACTATACCCGGTGACATCATAGCTTGTATATTATCGCCTCTAACACCTACGTAGACTCTGTCCACTTCTGCACCAGCCATTAGCTCTGCCTCCGCTAGAGCGTTCTTTATAGACTCAGTGGTCTCATCTATGTGAGTAATCACTTCCTGCATACCAACAGTCCTCGCTTGTCCGACCCCCAGTATATTGATTTCCCTTCTAAGCATTGGATCTTGAGGGACCTCGGCAATCACCGCGCAAGTTTTAGTGGTTCCCAGATCTACACCAGCTATGAGGATAGGATTCACTGCCTACCTCCTTGCCCATAAGAAACCACAATCTGATCTTCAAATCTCAGGTCAATTACTATGGTGACATCTATAAGTTGACGTTTTTTCGCATCTGCTAAAGCAGCTAACCCTGCTTTTAATGTTTGACGCGACAACGGTGGTGTGAATCGAACCACAATATCTCTATCTAAAATCACCTCCGCGTTTCCATCACCGTCAATCGATATCTCTGACATGTCCTTTGTAAAAGAAGGATTGTCAGTAGCCAACCTGTCCAACTCCAATGCCATAGCCTTGATCTGTGCCTCTTCTGACTCATCTCCCTGGCTTCCTTCTATCCTCATAAGAGGCAGGTCAAAATGATATCGGCCTGGATCCAAAGGAAGGGTGTTTCCTTCTCTGTCGACAGGTATCAGCAGCGGACCAGCTAGTAGTGCAAGAGGAATCTTCTCTTCTATGGTCAGAACAACTCTAGGTTGCCACCACCACCACTTACTTTCAATACTGGCCTCAAGGATCATTTCATGACCCTCCAGCAGGAGCTCTGCCCCACTTAAATCATCGAGAATACTAGTATTTGAAGAAAATGAAGCTATTTCCAAAATGGTTTCATCGGTCAAGTACTGGTTCCCCACAACCATAAAATCTCTTGCTTTGAAAAACTCCGACCCCTTCACATACTCTGAATTCCTATATACACCAACCACTCCAACAACGAAAACACAGAGAGCGAGCAACACTTTAAGATGCTTACTCATTGAGATCACCACCCTGGAGTAGCACCTTTATCTCTTCTGAGATTTGACGAATGGAACCAGCCCCTAGTGTTATGATGAGGTCGCCAGGTTTCAAAAACTGGATCAAAGACTCACTGAGTGTATTCATATCAGCATGATACCTGACTGCCCTTCCAGAGTCTTCGATAGAACTGGCTATCAATCCTCCTGTTACTCCTTCTATCGGATCTTCCCGAGAGGCAAAGACATCTGTGACCCAGATTTCATCTGCTACTAAAAGACTGTCTCCAAACTCCGAAGCGAAATCTTTCGTCCTAGTAAATAGATGAGGCTGAAACAATGCAACAATCCTACGGTTTGGATAGGATTTTCGAGCCGCCACAAGTGTAGCCATAACCTCTGAAGGGTGGTGAGCATAGTCATCAACTATCAAAACATCTCGATGGAAACCAATAATCTCAAACCGTCTTTTTACTCCTTCATAAGAATGGAGACCTTCACGAATGTCTTCCCATGAAACTCCCAAACAGCGAGAAGAAGCAACTGCAGCCAATGAATTCTGTAAATTGTGCAGACCAAGAGACTTTATTCCAAAGCGACCACAGTTAGTGCCCTGCTCCATCAGGGTAAAACTTACGCCATCTTCATCCTGGTGAACTTCTGTTGCTCTCAATTGTGCTCCAGGTTTCAATCCGTAGCTCACTTTTCGACCCTCTAAACCATTCAGAACTCGTCCAGCGACCCTATCGTCACCACAAACCACAGCTGTACCGTCGGATGGCAAGGAACCGAGAAATTGACGAAACGCAGAAATTATTTCGTCTAAATCTCGGTAGCAATCCAGATGGTCTACTTCGATGTTGGTAACTACTGCGATATCTGGTTCTAGTTCCAGAAAAGATCTGTCATATTCATCTGCTTCCACCACATATAGATCGCCACCGTGTCTGAGATTTCCGCTCCAAGAAAAAACATGTCCGCCTGCAATCCCAGTCGGATTCATGCCTGCAATGTCTAAGATTTCTGTAGCCATTGCGGTTGTGGTAGTTTTTCCATGCGTTCCAGAAATGGCCAGAACCTGACCATGATTAACACATTGACCTAATGCTTCAGCTCTTTTTAATACTGGTATTTGTAGACGGATCGCTTCTTGAATTTCTGGAGTATCCCAAGGAATCGCAGAACTCACAACCAAGGAACTCACCCCAGAGAGATGGGATTCGTGATGATTTTCGTAGATTTTTGTGCCCTCGAGTTTTAGCTGCTCACTATTTTCATTTGGAACAAGATCACATCCAGATACCAAGTAACCCCGTTGTCGAAACAACTCCGCAAGAGCAAACATTCCTGCTCCTTCAATGCCCATGAAATGAGTGTGATGACCTCTGTCGATTTGATCAGTGATTTTGGGAGAGATCTCAGAATTCATGACAAGGTTAGTTTTCATTAAACCACCCTTACTGCAGATTCTGGTAGCAACTCCAACATATGGGACACCACTTTCGCAGTTGCTTCTGGTTTGCCACTTTTTATGGCCTGGCTCGCCATTTGACTTAATATCTGGTCATCGTCAGTTAACCGATAAATCTCCGACCAAAGCTCTTCAGAAGTTAAGTCCACCTGGGA
>TARA_B110000116_G_scaffold199837_1_pt1 | contig 15506 bp, 16 predicted proteins | sample TARA_B110000116 | Tara Oceans TARA_B110000116 (sample SAMEA4397355) | marine metagenome | biome: Polar Biome; feature: [ZZZ] marine water layer (ENVO:01000295); material: water (ENVO:00002006), including particulate matter (ENVO:01000060) such as... | depth 199 m
GAGGGGACCTGTGGTTAGGTGGTTGAACAGGTCGTAAGCAATTGCTTATGGAGGATAGGCAACGCGCTTTGCGCGTAAGGTGTAAGGATGAGTAAGGGCATCACCTTCCCACTCCCTATGAAGAAGGGATTCGGAGCAACCGACCGTGTCGACCAATGGTGGAAAGGTCCCACCGCCATGTCCGCATATCTGGGTATCATGATCGTCTATGCAACGTGGCGCGGATTCATGGAGGCCGACTTCTGGATCTTCTCCGATTTCGGCCTTTCAGCGGGCGTTGGACACGGTAGTGGAACAATGGCTATCGAAGAAAATCACGCTCATGTCCTGAGCCCGCTGTTCTCCCCTCTCATCGTCCCCGGTGAGCATTCCTGGATGCCCCGCCACTTACAGTGGATATCGCCAGCGATGTTCATCCTCATCTTCCCCGCCGGCTTCCGCGGAACCTGCTATTACTACCGCAAGGCGTACTACCGCGCATTCATGCAGCAACCAACCGGTTGCGCAGTCTCCAAGCCATGGGACGAGTACTCCGGCGAGACTGGCTTGCTACTAGTCCAGAATCTGCACCGCTACTTCATGTATGCAGCGCTGGCTTACCTCCCAATCCTGTCATTCGATGTCTGGCTTTCACTCAATTTCCACCAGGGCGACGCTCACGCCTACGGAGTCAGCGTCGGCACACTCGTACTACTGCTGAATGTAATCATGCTGACAGGATACACCCTTGGTTGCCACGCATTCCGACACGTCGTCGGAGGATCTTCGAATGATTGGAGTGGAACAGCGATGGGGAGGGTCAAGTACAGATTATGGAAGTTCTCGACCAAACTCAACGAGAAGCACAAGGAATGGGCACTCTACTCTCTCTTCTGGGTCATGTTCACTGATTTCTACATCTACGCCTGCACCGACCCGCTGTTTGGCTGGTCTGACATCGTACTTTGGGGAGGATTGTGAATGCGCTACGATTTGACCAATGAAAGCTACACCACTCACGAGCACGACGTGGTCGTGATCGGCGCCGGAGGCGCCGGCCTTCGCGCCGCAATCTCTGCTAGTCAAGAGGGTGCGAGCGTGGCGCTCGTCTGCAAGTCGATGTTGGGTAAGGCCCACACTGTAATGGCCGAAGGTGGGGCCGCTGCTGCTCTTGGTAACAAGGATCCTCGCGATAATTGGCAAGTTCACTTCCGTGACACAATGAAGGGCGGGAAGTACCTAGGTGATTGGCGAATGGCGAGGATTCACGCGGAACAGGCACCTGACAGAATTCGTGAGTTGGAGACCTGGGGCGCGGTTTTTGATAGGACACCCGAGGGTCTGACGAATCAACGCAACTTCGGCGGACACACCTATCCGAGGCTCGCTCACATTGGAGATGCGACCGGCCTCGAGCTGATTCGAACTCTGCAAGAGAAGGGAGTCCACATGGGAATGGATGTCTTCATGGAATTCACTGTTCGAAGACTATTCACCAAAGAAGGCACTGTCGTCGGCTGCTTCGCCTACGACCGCAACGATGGTTCTCTACACCTCTTCAAAGCCAAGTCAATCGTCCTCGCGACCGGTGGAATCACCCGTTGCTGGGCAGTCTGCTCAGGCTCTTGGGAATACACCGGAGAGGGTCATGCCCTCGCTTACTGGGCAGGGGCTGAGATGGGCGATATGGAATTCGTTCAATTCCACCCAACGGGCATGATTTGGCCGCCGAGTGTCAGGGGAATTCTCGTTACTGAGGGTGTTCGAGGAGAAGGCGGCATGCTAACTAATTCAGAGGGTGAGCGTTTCATGTTCAATTACATCCCTGAGATGTACAAGGATGAATTCGCCGATACCGAGAAAGAAGCCCTCGAGTGGGTTGACGAAGTTATCTCTGGTAAGTTGGCTACGAAGAGACGCCCGCCTGAGCTACTAACTCGTGACGTGGTTGCGAAGGCGATCAATTCCGAGCGCGAGGCTGGCCGTGCAAGTGAGCACGGTGGAGTTTACCTCGATATTTCGTGGCGGTCTGGTGAGGAAGTCAAGAAGAAGTTGCCAGGAATGTATCATCAATTCAAAGAATTGGCAGCGGTTGATATCACCAAGACACCGATGGAAGTTGGGCCGACCGCTCACTATGTCATGGGCGGGGTCAAGGTCGACTCGGAGTCTCAGGAATCGACTATTCAGGGACTCTATGCCGCCGGTGAAGCTGCGACTGGTCTGCACGGGGCCAACCGTTTGGGTGGCAACTCACTGACTGATTTGCTCGTCTTTGGCAAGATTGCTGGAGAGAGTGCGGCGAAGCGGGCGACTGAGTCTGAGGGCTTCGTCGATATCGATGAGGCTGAAATCGCTGATGTCATCGCCGAAACGTTGGCTCCTTTCGATCGAGAAGGAGGAGAAAATCCAGCTAAGGTCGTCGAAGATTTGCGCGAGATGATGCAAGAAAAGGTCGGAATCATCCGAAACGGAAGTTTGCTGGAAGAGGCTCTTTCAGACCTTGAAGAACTCGAGGCTCGCGCGGCTTTGACCAGCCCGGGAGGTTCGAGAATCTACAATCCCGGTTGGCATCAAGCACTCGAGTTGAGCGCCATGCTGGATGTCTCGCGCATGTGCGCGCTAGCCGCACTGCAGCGAGAAGAGTCACGCGGCGGACACACACGCGATGACTTCCCAGTTCCAGATCACAAACACTGGGGCAAGATCAACAGCGTCATCGCGCAAGAAGCAGATGGCTCGATGAGCATCGAACACCGAACCTACCCACCGATAGATGATGAACTCAAAGCACTTCTAGATGCTGAGGACCTACACGAGGAGGGCTGAAAATGAGCGAAGATGTCACTTTCCGAGTCTTCCGCGGCGTCGGTGACGGCGATGGAGATGCCATGGGTAAGATGGTCGATTACACCGTCGAGATGGATGAAGGTATGGTCGTGCTCGACGTTATCCACCGTATTCAATCCGAGCACGCGCCCGACCTTGCCTGCCGCTGGAATTGTAAAGCGGGCAAGTGCGGCTCATGCAGTGCTGAAGTAAACGGTATGCCGCGACTGATGTGCATGACTCGAATGGAGGATATCATGGAGGAGACTCCTGATGGTCAGCCGGTCACGGTCAAGCCAATGCAGGCTTTCCCAATCACCAAGGATCTCGTGACCGATTTGTCGTGGGCTTTTGAGATGAACAAGAAAATGGTCCCGGTTAGCGGACCCAAAGAGTTCGATTGGGAGTTCAAGCAAGAAGAGGCAGATAGAATCCAAGAATTCCGCGCTTGCATAGAGTGTATGCTTTGCGTCAATACCTGCCACGTTCTTCGCGAACACCAGAAATTCGACGAATTCGCAGGACCACGCTTCTTCGTACGCCTAGCAGGACTAGAGATGCACCCCCTCGATACCAAGAGCCGCATCCCCGAAATCAAGGAGGATTTCGGCCTTGGCTACTGTAATGTCACGAAGTGCTGCACCGAGGTATGTCCAGCTGGAATCAATATCACGGACAATGCGATTATTCCACTCAAAGAAAGAGTCGTGACCGAGTACTATGATCCGCTTACGATTATTACTAAGAAACTCGGGCTTCGCGGAAAATAATCACTTCAAGTGACTCAGTGGGAAGTCCCACAGAGCCAAAACGGACTGAAACGTCGATAATATCCCCCACCCACGCATCCGCAGAAGGAATCGCGGGTGGGGTTACGTAGATCAGCGCAGACGTTCGAAGACGGCGCACCCTGATTAGATTCAGAGGTGCTTGATGCCGGTCTTCTTCACGTTGGCCTTCTTGATCTTGGCTGGGAGCCAAGCAGGTCCGTTCTTCGGCTTATCGACCATTGCGGTCGAGCCGACGAATACATGCACTTTGTTTGTACCGCGCTCGCGCAGTTCAATTGCAGTGTGACCACGTGTAGCCGCCTTCAGAGCTGCGCCACGGGGCTGCTTGCTCACGAAAACTTGGGCTGTATCATTACCACCCTCCATCAAAACGAAGTATTTCTTGCCAGACATTGAATTATCCACCTCCACAAAGCGGGCCACTCGGGGAGATTATGAAGTTTGAGGCGAATAAACGCTTCACTGCGCCGCTGTAAGCACCTTTTATGAAATTCCGAGGCCCTCTGAAAGGGGGAATTTCACTCATAATTCGGCACAAGCGAGGGTCTTAGTGTTGAGAACTCCCTCGATTGAACGGATGGAATCGACTACTAATCGAGCGATTTCGCCCATGTTAGCGGCCTCTATCTTCAGGATGAGATCGTGGTCGCCAAACAAGAGATTCGAATCGACCACGAACGGCAAGTTTGAGGCCGTCTCGAACACAGAGAATTCAGAACCTGGTTCGACGTTAATCAGCACATATCCAACAGACATCTTATCGACATGGGGGGGCTAAGTGGCGAAGAACCCTTTGATGGCACGGTGAAACAAGATTTGAGCGACGAAGGGGTGATAGCGGGCGGCCCCCTCTCGCAAGTGTATGGCCGAGACAGTCATTGTGCGTGAATGCAAGTATGGGGAGGTTCGCGTCCTATTTGGCAACATCCTACGTGTCGAAGGAGATGTTCTGGTGACTACCGCCAACAACCGATTGGCAGGTAGGGAAGGTCTGGACGAGAAGATTCACCAAAAGGCAGGGCCAGAACTGCGAGAGTTCTGCCACGGTATTGCTGTTGAGCGTCGTAAGGATAATTTGCAGCCATGCGGAGTCGGGAATGCCGTTACTACTCCTGGATTCAATTTACCATTCAAGAATTTGATCCATGTGGTGGGACCAGATTGTCGACGCCCCAATCAGGATAATTTCAGGCGAGATCTACTCAAGGAGTCGTATGTTTCTATGTTTGAGCAAATCGAGGCAGTCGATGAACGGACGACACTTGTGATGCCACCGGTGAGCATGGATATCTTTGCTTACCCTCACCGAGAGGGTGCTAGGAGGACAATGGAACTCGTTCTCGCTTGGATGGATGAGGGTGAAGACCCTGGAACCGATATGGTGCTCATCGTTACCGATGACAATCAATTCCTCAACAATATGAAGACGGTTTATCGCGAGTCCGAGGATAGGTTTCCTGGAATTGACCGGACTCGCGCTTTCCGACGAGGAAAGTACCCCTGATTGCTTCTCGACTTAACGATCGAGGGAATCGATGTGCAGTTCGACAGCTTCACTGAGAGTCTGCCGACCGACTGCAACAGCTCGGGCAAGGCTGGCTGGAATAGTCAAGCGACCTTCTGAGATGCGCCGACTGCGCCGTTGAATTTCGCGCACCTCACCCTCAGTTGGGATGACCTGCAAGCGCTGGGTGACAGGGACTCCTTCGAGAGAGCAGATGGCGTGCGCGGCTGAAACATGGTCGTGTCGCGAACCACGTGAAGTCGAGCGCTCGTCGACGAATTGGATAGAGAGGCCTCGCGCAAGACAGACATTGGCGATGCGCGAAGAAATTGTTCTCGCCCCATCGCCTATACGAACCACAGATTCGGCCGGCCGAAGATCGCGTAGAATCTCCATTATTCGGTCGACGGTCTCGTCGACCGATTCCATCTGCATAGAGCCGGCCGCTTTTCCATCAGCAAGCCAAGCAAGGCCGGGCCGAGGACCTGGGTCGATGCCGAAGCAGATTCGCTGTACTTGCTCACCAACGTGCATCCGATTGACAATCGAGCCGATAACTGAGTCGATTTCTTCGACCGCGCATCCGACTCCTCGATTATCCTCAGATCTGCCAACTTCAGCGTGCGATCCTATCCAATAGACGACCCCGTTCGGCACCGGATGCTCGGAGTCAATCTGCACATGTTTGATGCCAGAGTCGCGCAAGCGGCCGAGTAGCCTGTATGCTAGGCGGAAATCATCAGTGCGGACCGCGACCTCGGGCACGATACGCGAGTGTTGGGCCTCGCCTTCAATCATTACTGTCTACAAATCACATCCTCGGCATTTTCTCTTGGGTCTACAATTTCTCGTCGACCATTTCGTGCTGATTTCCATTGGAATCCCCGAAACGATGCACTCCAAGCCTAGCCCAAGCGATGTCGTCAAGAACCCTGACAATGGGCTAGCCTCATGAGTGGAGTCTACGAGCGCGAATTGCGCTCCGTCTTGGCTGGTGAGCGCAAGGGTGTGATTGCCATCACGCGCTCGTGCACCGAGGTCGAGCGCGCGCGAGCAATGCAAGTGTGTCAACGCCCATTCCTCGTCGTGCGCGCGCCCGGCAGCGGCTCAGAGGGTACTGGAGATATCCTCGCGCTGCGTGGAGACATGTGTATGCCAATCGAGGTGAAATCCTCCAAGACCGATCGAATCTACCTCTCAGGCCGCACCAAGGATCAGTATCTCGCACTCATCTCAACTGGAGAAAGATGCGGCCTGCTGCCACTCTACGCATTCCGCCTGAAAGGTGTCAGAGGAGATAGTTGGACAATAATGAAAGTCCCAGTCGAAGGTTTGACTGGAAAGTTACGAAGCCTTGCACGAAGCATACCAAACGTTCCACTTACCCGCAACGGAACGCCTTACCTCAATTGGCACGATGGAATGCCTCTACACAGATTCCTCGCACTCATCAGTCGCTCTGACGGCGCTCGTTCAATCTAAACTCAGTCGCCGTCTTTGCTAGAAGTTTCGAGTATTGCTTCCGCCTCGACGAGTTGAGTCTTCACTGCCTCGATATCGGTTCTGACTCCATCGAAGTGTGCTCGTTGCAGCAGGCGAGAGATTGCTTCTGACTCACGACGTAACCTATCGATCTCACGAGCGCGCTTGCGCTCGTCCAAATCGCCCGTCGCAGTCATGGCCCACCCAATACGCCGTAGGTCAAGTCAGTTGCGCAGCGCGCCACGAGAGTTCAAGTGGAGCCCTCGACGACCGTGTGACATGGAGCGAAGGCTGGGGCTGAACCAAATCCTCTTCCTCGCCATCCTCGCTTGGATTGCGATGAGAGGTTTTGCTCCTATCTGGGTCGTCGGAATCATCGCAGCGTGGTACTTTGGCCTCTTGTATCTAGAGCAGAATGGAACTTTGGATCGATGGAACGCGACGCGGGTCCTTGGAATGATCCTGATGGTTCGGACGGGTCGAGGCAAGGTTGCGTTGGAAAAAATGGCTCGCCCTCGCCGCTTTTGGAGGGCTTATGGCGAGTTCTCAATCTGGATGTGTTTCATCGTCATGCTGGGTGTGATTCTATTGATTGTCACTGCTGCTTTGACGACTGCGGCAGCCCCCTCCGAACAGAATGTGTTACCGGCTTCCGACCTTCTTTTGATTCCAGGGGTGACGAGTTTTGTGCCATTTTGGTGGCCGGTGATTGCGCTGGTAATCGCTCTGGTGATTCACGAGTATAGTCATGGTTTGCAGGCTCGCGCACACGGAATGCAGGTACGTTCCTTCGGACTCCTCCTAGTTGGTCCGTTGCCGATGGGCGCTTTTGCTGAGCCTGAATATGAGGAGATGATGCGAGCTCCTCGCCGCGAAAGGTTGCGGCTCTATGCGGCGGGGCCTTCGATCAATCTAATCGCTACTTTCGTGGTTCTGATTTTGCTATCGGCGACTGCCACGGGATTTGCTGCAAAGACGCCCGGAGTCCATGCCTCGGCGATTATCGAGGACACAGGGGCGGAAGATGCTGGATTGATGCCCTATGAGACAATCACTCACATCGATGAAGAGAGGATTAGCGATTACACTGAATTCACCGATGCGATGGGTGTTTATTCATCTGGAGAAACAGCAGAATTTACCGTAGTCTCATCTGCCGCTCACGGCGAAATGGAGACTCGGATTATCGAGATTACTTTCACGGACCGCTGGCAATACCACATAGAACAATGCGAGAAGGACTCAAACTGTGTTCAATCTGAGTTGGAAGAGCAATTGGCTGAGATTGGAATCGAGCAAGGTGATGCATTCGTTGGAGTCAGTGGTCTTCTCTCAAATACCGCAGCTGTAGATGGCTGGTCATTCGTCTTTGATGACCAATTTACCCCTGCTCAGAAGGGTCTCGGCCTATTGATTACACCATTGTTTTTGCTGGGCACTCCTATTGCTCTCGATGGACACACGATGCCACTCGAACAACGAGCCATGCTGACCGCTGGAGACGGCCCGATTGCCTCCACCCTAGGTACAGACGGTATGCTTGCCACCTTCGATTTCCTGTTCTGGTTAGCCTGGATAAACTTCATTCTCGGATTCGCCAATCTAATTCCGATGATACCCTTCGATGGTGGCCACATGTTCCGAGATGCAGCGCACTCGACTATGCGATTCGTAATGCGAGGCGCTGACCCGATTCGCATAGAGGGAGCCGCGAATCGATTGAGTTCGATGAGCAGTCTATTCGTTCTCTTCATCATCGCGATTCCGATTATTCTACCGCGACTCGTTGCTTGAGAAGAGCGAACCAATAGCGAATTCATTCTTCTTCAGAGGCAGCCTCGGCAGCCTCGACATCATTCGAATCTTCGCCCTCATCCTTCGGAGTCAATCGGTCTGTAATCATCTCAATTATGACCGGTGCAGATATGATGATGGCAACTAGAACCGCGAGATTACCCCAGGTATTACCGGTAACTTGCCCCGCGGTACCGCTGGCGTAGAGTTTGACTGCGCCGACCCACGGAATCTCGAGCGAGGCGACCCCCATTATCCACTCATCCTTGATTGCAGTTACCAATTCACCATTCTCGTCAGTGAGTGATTGTTGATCGTATTGACAGCCATTGCTCCATCGATTATCGCCAGTTGTGATATATCCCTCGTGGGTGATAATCGACAAGTCAATTTTCAGCTTTGAATTTCCATGAAAGCAATCGTATTCGAGTTCCACAAAGCCTGATTCCGCACCAACGACATCGGTCCCAGGTACATCCCAACCACCATTTGGATTAGCAATCGCTTGTAGCAAAGCACGGTGAATGACTGGAGTGTCAGAGCCTCCATTCTTGCGGAAGATGATGACGTCTCCTGGCATCCCGTGAGTTTCGTAACCCTCGTGCTCACCACCCAGTTCAGTGGCCTCTGCAAAGGTGATGATATCGTGACGGTCGGGGCTCATGACGAGAACGAGATCGCCTGGATCGATTGCTCCGACCGAACCATGTTCATTGTCATGCATCATCGAACCTGATTCGACGACGACCATTGGTGGGTAGGAGCCAGTTGCAATGGTCATCGAGCCAAGCAGAAGGATGACGAGTCCGATTGCGAGGCTCGCCTCACGTTTCAGAACGTGAAGGTCCAACCTCATTCCTCCTCGGATACCGAGGAATCCTTCGCTGATTTGCTGCGGCGACTCCTTGACGAAATATTGACGCCGGCTGGCGTAGTGAGGTATAGCAAAATGAGGGAAGTGGTTGCGAGAAGGATTCCAACGCCATCAAAGTGGGGCGCAAGGGCGTGACTCGAATCATCGCGAGCGAGCCACAGTGTGAGATCGACTGTATATTCGCGGGCGCCATCGCCCTGTGTGGCTAAGCCAGCGACCATATTGTAGAGCAACATTGCAGCACTAAATCCGCTGAGTCCAAGCACGGCACGATTGGATTCGGCCTGGCGAAGCGACTTGGCACCGGGTAATTTCCGAGAGAGACGGGAATCATTGGTATTCCACCAAGCCGAGAGATACGACTGAACTCCATTTACATCCGAGTCGACATTAATCCCGTCCCACGGCTCAGCGAAGTCACCATCTCCAGCCTTGGACTGGACTTCCTCTGTCGAACCGCCCGCCGGTCGGATATGCCTGAAGCGGGCGCTGACCTTGATGCCCATCTCATTGTAAAAGCGCACGAGTTCTGCCTGATATCCGGGCCCGAGCATATCAGCTGCGTTTTCCGCCTCCTTGCGTCGGCGCAGAACCTCGGGCCGATTATCCATCAGCAGAATTTCATCAAGATTCGCCTTTTGACCTAGGTAAACGAAGAATTCTGGAACTATCCAAAATGCAATCAAACCGCCGAAAAACAATCCTGCCCAACTCCAGGGGACCCAGTCAGCCTTCGTAGGATCGGTTGTACCATCGAGAATGAAAAGGAATAGAATACCCCAGATGGTCGCAGCCATCGAGAGTATGGTCACCCATGAAACGATACGGAAATGGTTGTCTTTGTGACCTGCCCACCAACGCCCAAGAGCGGAATTTAGTCGCTTGAGTGGGCCTGCCATCGGGGCTCGGGTCACGCTCCTGAGATATGTCCCTTATCGCGTGATGTTCAATGGATTCATGTCCGAATAAGTGAATGATTACGAGAAATTGCTTACCCGGACACTCGAATGTTGGGGCTCTTGATGACCGACCCATTGGTTCATGTTGGGTGGACTTGGCGACATGGTCGATGTCCACCGCAGGGGACGATTCCGGAGCCCTCGATTTACTGCACCCACGCGTGCGGGAATTGGTCGATGAGCGTGGGTGGAATTTGACTCCTATTCAGGAAGCTGCGACAGCTGATTTGGTTGCTGGAAAAGACAGAATTCTAGTCGCACCAACGGGCAGTGGAAAAACCGAGGCAGCGGTTTTACCACTCGTCTCGAGGGCGCTTGTGGAGGAATGGGATGGATTGTCGATTCTCTACATCACTCCGTTACGTGCATTGAATCGCGATATTGATCGTAGGTTGGCGCAGTTGCTCGAGCCATTGGGGCTAAGTGTGGGACTGCGCCATGGTGATACAAGCCAGAAAGAGCGAACCAAGCAGTCAAAGAAACCACCTAATCTATTGGTAACGACTCCCGAAACTGCGCAAATTATGCTACTCGGGAGTCGATTGCGTCAGCACTTGGCCGGTGTAAAGGCGGTGGTTCTCGATGAGGTTCACGACATGGCGGCCAGCGAGCGTGGAGCACAATTGCTAATCGGACTTGAGAGAATTTCCGCTCTGGAAAACGCCCGAGGGAGATTCCAACGAATCGGATTGTCAGCGACCGTCGGCAACCCTGCCGAGGTCGCGCGATGGATGTCGGCCGATGCAGAGCCAATCTTTGGCCCAGCGCCCCGAACCACGAAAGTGACCGTACATCGCGAGACACCAACACCTGAGGACGAGTTATTGGCGGGCGAATGGAGTATTTCGCCGAAGTCGATTGCCGCCTTCAGACACCTCGCTCACACCCTAATCGAAGACCCGCCATCGCTGGTTTTCGTCAATTCACGCTCGGCTGCTGAAACCGTGGCACAGCGCCTTTCTGCCATCGTGCCAGAAATCGAGGTTGGAGTCCATCACGGTAGCCTAGCTGCCGAAACTCGCCGAGAAATGGAAGAGGCTCTACGCGCCGGGGGGCTACACGGTCTAATCTGCACCTCAAGCCTCGAGCTTGGCATCGATATTGGCACCATTCGGCGTGTCCACCAATTGAACAGTCCACGCGCAGTCGATAGAATGCTGCAGCGCGTCGGCCGCGCCGAGCATCACCTCGGCGGAACCGGACGCGGTGATGTCCTTGCCTGGGAAATCGACGACATCGCTGAGTGCGCAGTAATCGCCCGACGAGCGATGGCCGGAGAACTCGAGGGAGTCGAGTGGCGATATGAGCCAGCCATCGTCGCCGCCAATCAATTCCTTCAGATGGCTGCCGAAAGAAGTGTCGTACCACTATCCCAAGCAACAGAATTGCTCAATCGGTCGACCATTTTTCCAAATTGGAAGGAAGAAGATACCCTCGCAGTGTTACGAATTCTCGATGATCGTTGGTTGATCAGACTAATCGACAAACCTCACCAATCCGAGGTCACACTTTGGCATGCCAAACTCTGGGAAGGCCTAGCAAAGAAGGCAAATATAGGCGCGAGACCAGCCGATCTAGTTCCTGAAAAACGCCCGCCATGGGACGAGAAACACTCAGACGGAGATAAATCAAGATGGCGTCGAGCCATGGTACCGCACCTTCCAGAAACCCTCACCGAGGGTTGGTTCTCACCCGCGGGTAAACTCGGACGAAACCGCACCGACCACATATCGATGATTCCCGACGAAATATCCTACCGAGTCAGGGACGCAGTCACCCGCCGCTCTCTCGGCTCAGTCGACGAGGCCTTCGTCCTCTCACTCTCAAACACCGGGCAAGACGACGCCGGCCGGCCGCGAAGATTCGTCATGGCCGGCCGAACCTGGATGATAGTCGACGCAGACCCAGAGCAGAATGAGTTGCTCGTAGCTCCGGTCAAGGATACTGGAGAGGCACCGGTGTGGTCTGGAGAACTGCCACCTGTGCCGATCGAGGTGGCTCTGGAAGTCGGGCGATTACGGCGCAGTGCTGCGGTTGCAATCGGTGCTTTGGAGGCTGAATCCAAAGACCTCGACTACGATGAATACCCTCTTTCAAACGAAGCACGAGCAGACCTGCTCAACGCAGTCGCTCAGCATCTCGACGCTACAGAATACCTACCGACCGACACCACACTGACCGTCGAGATGCGAGAGAAAGCAATCGTGTTGAATACCTGCCGAGGAAGTAGAATCAACGAGACCCTTGCGCATTTCATACAAGCCATGGGATCGATGCGTGAAGGCAAGATGGGAACGACACTGATCGACCCTTATCGCATCGCCTTCCAAGTTCCGGGAACCACAGTTGGCCACGTCATCGAATGGCTCACGGAGACCTCTCCAGAAGCCCTCGAAGCCATTCTACGCATGACCATCCCAAACGGTCGTGCCTTGCGCTGGCGTATCGTCCAAGTCGCCCGAAAAATGGGTGTTCTGGAGAAGGCAGTCGACCCTCGGCGCGTAAATCTGCAGGGTCTGATGCAGCGCTACCGAGGAACGCCGGTCGTCGAGGAAGCGCTGTCAAAACTCTTCCATGAGCGGATGGACATCGAAGGCACGATGGATCTCATCCGGGAAATTCAATCAGGCAAGGTCGAAGTCATCCACACTGCCAGCGGGCCGCTCGGCCTCTCACCAAAGTCCGAGCGCGACCTGCTTCTCCCTGCCTGGTCAGACGCACAACTTCGCGAGCGCTTGGAAACACGACTTGTAGCAGAGCGAGCAGTACTGATCTGTCTCAATTGTCAAGATAAGACGCGCAAGCGCGTCGGGAGAATGGAGGACCGCATCGAGCCGTGCCCAAAGTGCAGCGGCACGATGCGAGCTTGCGCGCCAGAACGCATGGAATCTATGCTCGCTGGCTGGATTAACAGTGAAGACCCAAAAGAGCGCGCACGCATGAAAAAGAATGCAGAACTCATCCGAACCCATGGCCACGATGCTGTGCTGGCTCTGATGGGCAGAGGTGTGGGTGAGGAAACAGCAACTAGGCTCTTGCGAGGTCATACCCGAGGTAACCGAGTCAAACTGCTTCGAGCCATCCACAACGCCGAGCTGCAATATGCCAGAACACGCCGCTATTGGAGTTAGAAACCGATATGGAACGCCAACCTATCGGAGGGGTGTGCTGATAGGACTGACCGGCCGCTATGCCTCGGGTAAATCTACAGTTGTGGCTTGGCTTGTTTCCAAGGGATTGGGAAGCGAATCCTGCTCTGATTCTATTCGTGCTCATCTCAAAGAGAAAGGAATCGAAGAGTCTCGAGAGAACTTAATCGAGGGTGGTAATGAATTACGCCGAGTCGGTGGAACTGGTATCCTCGCCGAAATGTTACTCGAGAGAATAAACGGAGAGAATGCTGTCATCGATTCAATTCGTACACCAGGTGAAGTCAAAGCCCTACGACATCGTGAGGATTTCGTTCTAATCGAAGTTCGAGCGGGAATGGAAGAACGCTGGCAAAGAGCGCAGTCCCGTGCAAGAACTGGTGATATTTCTGACAAAGAGACCTTCTTCGCTAATGAAGAGGTAGAGGCGGTTGCAAAGGATGAATCAGGACAGGCTCTGAACGCAACCGCAGCACTGGCGGACCTAATTTTGGTGAATGATGGAAGTTTAGAGGAGTTACACTCTGATCTTGAGGAACTCTGGGGTCTCTTATCTGAGTAATCAGGCTGAGCGATAGGATATTCCTGATTCATTGAACATGCTTGTGGCGATCTCAAAATCTTCCTGCCAGCGCTCGGGAATTTCTGAATCAGCCGGATAAACGACTTCGAGAACTCCGGCTTGTATCAGTGAACGCGCGCAACGCGAGCAAGGCGGCCAAGTGACGTACGCAGTGCAGCCCTTCAGCGAGATTCCAATTCGCGCCGCGTGCATGATGGCATTCTCTTCAGCGTGGCAGATCATCGGATATTTCATCTCACGATTGTTCAGCCGCTCCGCCGTATCCTCGATTCCACGCGGGAATCCGTTGAATCCTGTAGAGCGCACCTCGCGGTCCTCGCCGACCACGACGCATCCGACCTTAGTCGAGGGATCCTTTGACCAATCAGAAATATGCTTGGCGAGACCAAGAAATCGCGTATCCCATTTTGCACTCATGGTTTCACCTCAGGGTCGACCACCCGGTGGGTCGTTATCTCGATTCGCCTCAGAGCGGTTCGGGTCATAGCCCTCCCAGACCTCTGGATTCTGGTAACAATCAGGATCGTCTCGATCGGCCTGACCACCTTTGTCATTGTCGACTCCGTCGCCACAGTTGCCCGCCCCACGTGCGACATCGGACAAGAGCGCCTCAGGACCGCCTTTCATCATCACAGCAATCATCAACCCGGAAAGGACCAAAATGAGCATGATTAGGATGACTTTGGAGCTCGTGTCTTTCGACTCGACGGTGACTATCACTTCCACCTTGTCGTCGTTCTTGGAGGTCATGCGCAGCACCCGAAGTGGGTCATCCCTTTTGACTCTCAATGAACGCTCAACTCGTCACGAAGGTCGAGTTCATTGTTCTCACACCAATGCTTGAGGATATCTCCGATGAGGTAAATGCTACCCATCACGACCAACTGTACCCCGGCTTGTCGGGCCATTATTTGTGCCCACTCAAAGGCCTGAATTGGGTTGTCGATTAGCAGAGGGGGGTCGAGCCTGTTTGAGCAAATTGTATCGGCAAGCTCAGCAGGTTCGATGGCGGGTAAACGACCCGACGTCGGCTTACTCACGACGATGTGACGGAAAGTTGGAGAATGGTATAATTCCGAAGCTAAGGATGACGTCGCTTGCAGGATATCGTCCTTTTGCGACATCCCGATGAGGAAGACGCATGGTTCTTCGATTCGAGATAATTCCGCGTCAAAACCCTCGTCATTGTGGGCCGCACTGAATTTTACATCATATTGCATATTGGTTGGTTTCCATCCTGGTGAACGCCCCGGCCATCTGCACTCAGCTTGGTTAGAGCCCCAATTCATCAATAAGGAAACCATGATGGATAATTCTCGCCAAGTTTCCCAAGGCGATTCGTATGGGTCCTTCTGATGTATGTAGAAATCATCGCCCGCAATCTCGGAGATGATAGTGGCTACTTCTGGTTCGTCCGACTCAAGAGCGATGAGCGGTACGCCGGGGCGATAAATGCCGGCTTTCTCACGAGCGATTTCGGACAGGGTCTCACCGAGCACCTCAGTGTGATCTAGTGAAATCGTCGTGATGATGCATAGATCGGCATCGACGAGGCAAGTTGC
>TARA_B110000116_G_scaffold42268_1_pt1 | contig 15418 bp, 8 predicted proteins | sample TARA_B110000116 | Tara Oceans TARA_B110000116 (sample SAMEA4397355) | marine metagenome | biome: Polar Biome; feature: [ZZZ] marine water layer (ENVO:01000295); material: water (ENVO:00002006), including particulate matter (ENVO:01000060) such as... | depth 199 m
TGACTTAACAGAACGCCTTACGGTACGAACTGACGGCGGCCATGCACCACCTCTCGGAAAATCAGGCAAAGTCATCAGCTTGGCCTTCATGTAACCGTCGCCCCCGGTGAGTTTTCCGGCGTTGAATCCAATTAAACCGCACGCTCCACACGTTGCAGTGCTCCCCCGCCAATTCCTTTAAGTTTCAGTCTTGCGACCGTACTCCCCAGGCGGCTGACTAAATGCCTTCGCGCCAGCACTGGACACCCTCGTAGGATCTCCAACACCAAGTCAGCAGCGTTTACGCCCTGGACTACCGGGGTATCTAATCCCGTTTGCGCCCCAGGGTTTCGTTCCTCACCGTCAAAGCCGTTATGATCAGACGCCTTCGCCACTGGTGGTCCCTGTAGGATTACAACATTTCACCGCTCCCCTACAAGTACCTCTGATCTCTCCCGGTCTCAAGTCTGGTAGTGTCCCCGGAATCCGCACAGTTAAGCTGTACGATTTACCCAAGAATTTACCAAACCGGCTACGAACGCTTTAGGCCCAATAATAGTGGCTACCACTCGAGGTGCCGGTGTTACCGCGGCGGCTGGCACCGGTCTTGCCCACCTCTTACTCTTTTAGCTATTTAGGCTAAAAAACAGTCTATGCAATGCATAGACACTTGGAGTTCCCTCGTCACGGTTTCCCGCATTGCGAAGTTTTCGCGCCTGCTGCGCCCCGTAGGGCCTGGTTTCGTGTCTCAGAAACCATCTCCGGGCAAGTGCTCTCACACCCCGTACCCGTCGTTGGCTAGTCAGGTCTTGACCCTGACTACAACCTGATAGGCCGCAGACTCATCCTCAGGCGCCGGAGCTTTGAATACAGAAGCATTCCAGCTCTCTGTATCTATGAGGTATTAGCCCCAGTTTCCCGGGTTTATTCCTCACCTGAGGGCAGATTATCCACGTGTTACTGAGCATTATGCCAGGGATACAAGTATCCCTTAGACTCGCATGGCTTAATCGAACTCCAATAGCAGTAGCCTTCGGCAGGATCAACCGAAGTTTTTTTCCTTTCGAATACACACTATGAGTTTATAAATTTATAGAAATTGTCGGATTGACTGCACTAGTTTCGCTTAGATTTCGAATGTCGGATGATAGCCCATACTGGGTTGTTATCATCTCCATAACATATTTGCAATAACGGAATGAATCCATCATAAATCAGGATTTCGCCGAAGTTATTGCCCCCGTAAAAACGGAGTCCTGGTGACAGTTACTACTGTTCAGGAAGTGCATCACTTAAAATGGTCTATTTAAGAAAAACGGCCTTTTGTCGATAATACCTATACCTTTACCTGAAATTGTGAACCCGGTTGCATCCCTGCTGGAATATTAACTGCAATTACTCTTCCATCTGGGGCTCTAATTTGAATTTGTTGACCCGGTTGAGCGCCTGCTGGAACTGTTACCGTTAGTAATGATTGAGGAGGTGCTGCTACTGGTGGTTGAGGCGGTGCTTCAGCCGGTGGAGGAGCTACTGGTTGAGGAGGTGCTGCTGCCGGTGGAGGTGCCACAGGTTGAGGAGGTGCTGCTGCTGGTGGCATTTCTGGAGGTAGAGCTTGATCTGGCATTCCGAATGCATCTGACTCTTCTCCTCCGTTTTGCGATCTTTTATACATGAAATATACACCTCCAAATCCTGCCAATAATACAAACATAGCGACTGCCGGTACCATCATGCTTCCAGTTCCTCCAGAATTATCTACTGGTCTTATGTCGACAGTTCCTTCAACATCTATTGTTAAGGATTGGAAATCATCATCTATAGTGTCACTAGGACCTCCAGGTGGATATACTGAATTTGAATCAATTTGAGCTTTTAAATTCAATTCTCCATCATACTCTCCTGGGACTGAATATTCATACGTAACTTGAGTAGAATCATAACCAGGAACTACAAAGTCAACACTACCTAGAACTGTAGTTCCTTGTTTAATTTGCACCATACCTGATGCTTCAGCCTCTCCGTCATTTGTAACTATGATTGTGAAAACTACGGCTTGACCTTCCTTGATATTCTGATCATTAGTAGTAAACTGTGAAAGCGCTAAATTTGGAGGTTGTGAAATAATTACTTTGCTATCAGTGTTAGTAAATATTAATTCTTCTGAGTCCCAAATCTGTTCATTACTATTTACTGCAAAAATATCTTTTATTTCAAGTTCTAATGCCCAAGCTCCAGTAAAACCAGGTTCTCCTCCTGAGTTGAAGTCAACACGAGGATACTCTCCATTAATCATCAACACAGTTTCCATCTCTCCTGGAAATTCTATATTGGCTCCATAATTAGGACTAGGAACTAGTCTTTTACCCGATTTTGTTAAACTTAGATCAACTGATGCAGTTACATCAAATGTCCCTTCATTCTTAATATATATTTTAGCGTAAGCTACAGTACCGTCACTAAAAGAAGTTATCACGTTTCCATCAGGTGAGTCTAGCCATTCCACATTATCAATTGTGAAATATGGTAATTTTTGTATATTAACTATAATTTCCTCACCGTCGCCATCTCCGTTTACAATTTCACCACTGTCAATATCTACTACTTTCAAAAAGAATAGATTTACATCCTTGTTTGCCGTCCAAGTTTGACTGAAATCTCTACTTACACCGGGATCTATACGAGTGCTAGGAGATTCATATACTAGATTATCTTCATCTTCACTGTTTTCATAAAGAGAAACCACAATATTACCATATTTTTCACCTTCATTCACGATTGTAAGAGTCCACTCTACATCAGTATTTTCAATAGGGATTCCATCAAATTCAAATGATGAGACAATTATTGGACTTGCCTCTTGAACATTAATTGTTTGAGATTTAGTATCTTCACTTCCTTGTGAACTATCTGCAGGAATTGAACCAACAATAGATACAGTTACTTCGTGGTTTCCTGCTGGAAGATCATACCAAGTAATACTAACCGTTTCAGTTTCACCGCTATCAATTCCACTTACGGAACTACTTCCTATTTCTTTATCAGAGTCATACCAGAAGGTTAGATCAGCTGATGCTTCACCTTGTCCTGAATTTTTTACATATGCAGTAATGACTACACTACTTCCTTCTTTAGGATTAGAATTACTAAAGTCCATTTGTGTAATTTCAAGATCAGCTTCCGCAGTAATGATTTCTAAGTTACTTAGGGTAACCTTACCGTTTGTACTACTCGAAACCGAAAATTTAGTTTCGACAGTCTCCTCATTGGAGTCTGAATCAACTAGAGTATTGAGTCTATCTTTTAGATTATTTGACTGTACTGTCAATTCTAAATCATATTCTATCTTTAAGTTGTTTAGACCAACTCTTCCATCGCTATCACTAGTTACTGTAAATATTAGTGTAGCCATTTCAACACCATAAACATCAACATATGTTTCTTCATTGTCTATAGCATATGCAATTCCATCCTCTAATGCTGTTTTAAAGGATTTTAAAGCACCATTTTCACCATTACTATCCCATACTATAGGTGAATTGTCTGAATTGAATTCACCAGCCCATTCCCAATCATTTCCTCCACTATCTAAATTAATAGTGGGATTCGTTGGATAACCTTCTTCGAGAGTAGCTCGTAAGATTATATCAAAATCGATATCATCTTCAGAGAATAAGTCTTCATCATCATAATAGGCAAAATAAGTTTTGTCATCTATAGCCATACCCATTTTTGCATAATTAACTGCATGAGTATCTGTAACTGGAAATGTTTCAGACCAAGTCTCCCCATAATTTTGACTTAAAAGAAATCGATATTCATATTGGCTTCCATCATATTCCTGATAAGAAGTATAAACATAACCATTCTTACTTACAACTGCAGGTAGAGTATAGGCATTACTGAACTGAGAATCACTGTCCACGATTAATACTGGTTCATTCCAATTTTCACCACCATCATCCGAGAGCATTGCTACAATATCAAAATCGAAGCCACTATCACCATCAAAATTCCCATCATCTTGCCACACAAGATAAATATTATCTTCATCTACTGCAATATCTGGAAACCAGCTATAGTCTCCTGAGGATGCTGAGACGTAGGCACTTGTTCGGTCCCATGACTCTCCTGAATCATCTGAATATGCATATTCAATTGAATAACTAGATCCGCCATCTTTAGAATAAGCATGCCATGTAACATGTAAACGATCATTAGCATAGGCCATTTCAGGAATATAATTGGTTCCATCGCCGCTAGTTATTGATGTTTGAGAATTCCAAGTATCTCCATTATTATCTGATGATTTAGTGACTATATCATAAGTGATGGTTGTTCCTGAATTTACTGAATCTCGCCAGGCGGCATAAACATTATTTCCATCAGCAACAATAGCTGGAGCCAAAGAATTTGTAGTTGAATCGGTAGTGCTCAAAATAATAGGGTCACTCCAACTAGAACCCGAATTTGATGAGGTTGCAAATTTGATTTGGTATTGAGTGTCATCGAAACTATACTCAGACCACAAAACATAGACATAGTTACCATATGAAGCAACTGCTGGAGCATAATAGGAATAGTAATATGAGGCATAATCAAAGGTCTCATAACTTCTTCCATCGTTTATTCCTTTAGATACTACTATTGCATCATCCCAACTTTCTCCATCATCTGAAGATCTTTTGAAGAATATATCTCCATCGCTATTCAATGCATCATTACCATTAGAATTACCATTGGGATCTGCATCTCCACTATCAACATATACTGCATAGAGATAATTACCAGAATGTGAAAGTGCAATGGCTGAGGAATCACCTTCATAGTATTGATCAGAACCGACTTCTTCAGGATTAGACCAAGTACTTCCATCATCCGTACTTTTAGAGGCAAATATATCCGGATCCGAAGAAGCTCCATCTCCATCATAAAGATCAATCCATGCTGCTAACAAACCATTACTATCTACACTAATTGTAGAATAAACACGCTGGCTATCTTCGTCATAACCATCAATCTCAACACCACTGTTCCATGTAGTTCCTGAATTAGCAGACCTAGCTACCATTACATCATAGTAGTCTGAGCTATCAGTTCTAGTCCAAGTAACGAAAAAGTTACTTGCATCATCATTTCCTGAATGTACATAGGAATCAACAGTAACATCATCAGCCCCTGTAATCGTAATTTCAGTGTTAAATGTTGAACCTGAATTTGATGAACTCCTTGCTTTTACTACTGAACTGCCAGCGTCACTATCTCTTTCACTCCAAGATACTACTACATTACTGCTGGAATCTGATGTAATATCAGTAGTTCCAACGTCGCCTGAGCTACTTATTTGGTTTGGAGTACTAAATGAATCGCCACTATCATCTGAAGTTGAGAAAAATACAACTGAATTAGATGATGTTGCTCCAATCCATGCGATAAATACATCATCATTGTCAAACGATACTTTAGGGTAAGTATTCGAGGTTGACAAGCTAGAATCAGAAACTTCAGTTTCAGCAGACCACGTTACACCATTATCATCTGAATAAGAGTGGAAAACACGGTAGTCAGATTCAGTACCATCCGAAGTGTATGAACTCCAAACTAAATGAAAATTACTGTTGTCATCTAAGGCAAAATCATAGTAATATATATAATAATCATAATCAAAATCATCAATAACACTCCATGAATCGCCTCCGTTAGTAGAGTAAGTGTACTGGAGAGTTCCAGAGTATAACCACCCAACCAATAGAAAATCAGCATCTCCTACAATTAACGGAGATTCATAGGTATAAAGAGAATCTTGAGGTGTCAATCTTACAGGATCATCCCAACCGCTACTGCCACCTGAATTGAAAAGTACACTATAGTATGTGTCTTTATCTTCCAAATCACCATTATCAGTCCACACAATATATTGATCACTACCATCTTTTAGAATACTAGGTGAAAGACTATGCGATCCTTCGTTTGTATTTTGAGAGACTAATTTGTAATCATCTAAGTCTCCGTTTCCCTTGGTCAAACCCTCTAACGTTACTTCAGCATCAGTTATGGTCGCATTAACGGGTAGATACATTTCAACTGTAGTTTCTCCACCATTTTCATCCGAAAAAATAGCTGCACTTGAAGAAGTTCCATTGGAAAAAGAGTCTTGGTATCCTAATGCGCCATATCCCTCGCCACTATATTTCCATGTATTTCCACTAATTGTAATAGATATGTCTTCAGGATAATTTCCGTCTTGATCAGCTCCACCAGAAACGACATACGATGCACTTAATACTTCAGCATTTGGAAATTCTATCTTAGTTTCATCATTAACAACATCTTTTTCTAAGTACAATATTGCAGTATCGCTTTCATTTCCATCCACAATATATTGAGTTGTTGTCTCTGCTAAAACGACGCTATTGACAATCAATAGGAGGGCTAACGTTATCGAAGATATCCGTATGTTCATAATTTACCTTAGTCTTCATATCCAATTATCCATTTAATAGTTTCACTACTAATAAATAGGTTAATTCGTTGCAATATTTAATGACCTTACAATTCCATATGGATTCTCTCGATGGGACTTATGTGAAAGATTTTGAAGCTGAAGTAACAGCTATATTTCCAGGAATAGTTGAACTGAATCAGACGGCATTTTACCATCTTGGGGGTGGCCAGCCTGCAGATACGGGTTGTTTAGCTTGGGATGGTGGTAGTGGAAAAGTGATAGATGTTCGTAAAAAAAATAGAATTAGACACATATTTGAAGGCGAATTGCCAGAGGTTGGAACGACAGTTCGAGGCAATATTGACTGGGGACGTCGGTATTCCCATATGCGTATGCACACCTCACAACATCTAGTTTCTGCAGTAGTTAGCGAAAGATATGGAGCTGACACAGTAGGGAACCAAATTGGAGCAGATAAGTCAAGGATAGATTTTAAACCCTTAAAATTAGGAAATACTGAATTAAATATGCTTCAAGACGAAGTTAATCAAGTTATATCAAAAAATTTGAAAATTAATATAAGTGAAGCTGAAAGATCGGATTTAGAAAACAATCCTGAAATTCGGTCTAGTATGTCTAGCGGTTTGTGGAAGATGCTACCTTCAAGTGTTACAAGATTAAGGGTTGTTAAAATTGGTGATATAGATGTTTGTCCTTGTGCAGGAACTCACGTTAGAAGTCTTTCGGAAATAGGAAACGTGGAATTTTTTAAAAAGGATAATAAAGGTTCTAAAAAAGTTAGATTAAGCTATCATCTTAATGACTAAATTACACTTTCCCATCAAATACTCTCTTGGTAGTAGTATTAAGTTTATCTTTTACGAAGTAGCTAAATTCTAAATCAACACTTACTAGGCCTGTCACTTTTTTCTTGAAATTTAGCTCTATCTGAACTTCAGTATAAGATTTAATCTCACCAATATGAAATTTATTATCTGTAAATGAGTAAAGAATATCCGGTTTCATTCCAGTTAAAATCAAATATTGATCATTAAATATTGGTTTTACAGTTCCTAAATTCAAATTATTAGTAGAATAATTACTAAAATTAAGGTTTAAAGATAACGATGTTGGAGTTACTGTTTCTTGAGAGGTTATACTGACTTGTATATCTGCGATGTAATTATCAACCATTTCTCTATTTGTCGTAGCCGTTTCATCCATCAATGGCTTCAAAATAGCATCAATAGGTTCATTCTGTGAAGCATCACCATCCCATTCTTTTAAGTGAGGGAATTGAATTGATAAAGCTCTAATAATATTGGCTAACTTTCCCTTGAAAAAATTATCAGTTTCACCATAAACTACTGCTGCCAGATAATAATTGGCACCTCTTTGTAGAACAATCTTATTCTGTCCATAATCAATAGATCCTAAGTCTTCTTGACTCGAAAATGAATCTTGAACAAAATCATTAATCGCAGTTAACATTCCACTCATTATATCTGAATCTATCTCATTCTCAACATCACTCACATGAGAAACTAGTCTTCCATCACTATAGATCAAATACAATTCTTCAAGTTTATACTTGGCTACAGGCTTCGACTCAATTACATTGACATTCTCATCTAATATGTCCTCTTTTCTAGTAGTGAAGAGCATTACACCTCCCGCTATCAACACGAGTCCAGCTAATATTGAAACGGGTATTATCACTTCCATTCCAAACTGAGTACTAATGTCATTTGAACCTGAAGTATCATATAAAAGTACAATTTCTTCCATATTCAGAGCGATTTCATCGGAGTATATTGAATGTCCAAACTCATCCTCAGAATAAACTCTATAATAATAATTCTTTTCCGGATCTGGATCTCTTTCCACATAAGCATAAGTCCCAGTACCGCAAGGTTCAATTAATTTTTCATTATACCAACCACTTGCAAGATCGGTTGTTCTTTGAACCTTACATTGTGCAACGGAATCTGTGATTTCAAAATAAAAGGTGATATAGGAAGCATTGGTAGGTACTATCTCTAAAGTATCTGCAGGATCAGGTCCCTGAGTATAAACTTCAAAAATAGAATTAACTCCAGCATAAGATATACTAATATTATCTCCCAATTCTGGTACATAACCTCCATTTACAAGACCTCCAAAATGTAAAATCTTACTTTTCGAGTCTAAAAAATATTGATTATTTTGTAATTTGGTTAGATTGTTTCCTCTTAATAGTGTAATCTCAAATATTCCGTCTCCATCTTCATCAACATTAACAATAATTGGATAACTGCTTTTCTCTAAGGGAATATATCTCAAATCATATATTTGATCATATTCTCCGTTTGAAACAAATCTTTCAGTAGAATTTAATGGATCTTCCAAATTACCTGCCAAATCTCTACTTTTTGCAACAAGATAATAGCGTGATGAATCTTGAAGACTAGATAACAATATATCATTCGAAGAAGTATCATATTCATACATAAACCACATTAATGTTTCAGAAGGATTTACGGTAGTTTCAATTGACAAATATAAATCAAAATCTAAATATTCATTAGCCTTAACGTAATCTATAGTCATAGAGTTATATCCCCAACGTTCAGGAACGTTAACTAGGTTGATAGAATCACTTTGAGAATCATAATTAATTATAAAGTCAAAACCATCTTTTTCTTCTAAATTACCTGCAATGTCTAAAGAAGTAATCTTGAAGCTATAGTGACCTATATCGCTTAATTCATAGAGGAAGGGGTCATTATTAGGTATTATGAAATTATCCTTATCTGCCCAAACAACTGAGTCAGGATCTAGATATTCGTCTGTAAAATTAGTATATTTTACTACTAAGTAATAATTTTGGATATCATCTGAATCTGATGACCAACCTAATAATATTTGTTTTGAATCCGTAAAAATATAATCTTGTTGAATACCAATAAAATTCGAATTTGGTATCTTAGTATCAACAGAAATCTCAAAGTCGTAAGTAGTTTTTATTTCTTCATTCCCAAACATATCTCGCCCTATAGATCTGAAACGATACTTTGTCGAGTCTTCTCCCACAAATTTTACTATGCTTTGATTGAAAGTTCCATATAATTGCCATTCAGCAAAATTCTCACCGTCATTGACAATATACTCAATGTCAAAATCAAAAACATCTTCATCATTCGATACATTAATGTTAAGATAAAATATTTCGCTATTAACAAGTGTGGCATTGCCATAAATTTCGGTTTGCGGCGGTAGAGTGTCAAGATAAAAACTAACCGTTTGATTAAATAACACTTCTTTTTCGACAGATGTAATTATTGAGTTATGTTCGTAATAGAATTTATATGGATTAAAAAGGGTTTGATAACCATTGGAATCAATAGTTTTGTTTATTAATTTACTATATTTCGAGTAGCCGTTAGATGAAGTTTTCCCATATAATTCATAGTCTTCTTGGCTATCTATAATCCAAAATTCATGCGAGGAAACAGGGGTGCCTTGAAGATTTCCAATAAAAACTCTTACATTAAAATATTCATTTAGAGAGTATCCAGAGCAATCCCAGCCATCAAATGAATCTAAAGTGTATATGCTGTCTGTTAAATCATAGCAGTTGACTCCATTTGCAAAAATATTATTGGAATTATCTAATGAAGAATTAAAAGACTTAATACCAGTTCCAAAATCTTTAAATTCATTCGAAACCAACGAAAGGTTTGCTTCAAACAGTTGAATTCCATTGCTAACATTAGATATTTTCCCATTCCAAATTTGGATTTCATCATGGTTTGAATTATAACCTATATTGGTAAAGTCTAAGCTATTATTATCGAAATATAGTTCCGAACCACGCGTATTTACTAAAATAGCATATTTCTTTATCACATTATCTAGAATATTAATATCGGTACTCCATATAATGTCTAAGCCAATATCACCTACTTTAGTAAAGCCAATTTTCTCGCAAGATTCAACCTTACATGAGGCGATAATTTGGTTTGAGTATATGTCTGCAACAGAATTATTTAAACGAATTCCAAAATAGTGAGATTCAATCTGGTTAAATCCTATAGCCAGGTTAGTGCTAAATTTAACTTCAATACCATTCAAACCAGAAAGACTATTGTTCTCTATTATAATTCCGGCACCATATTCTATTTCTATTCCAAATAAATTATCTATTATGGTGTTGTTAAATATCTGAGTTCCTTGATAACTTCCACCTCCATTTGTAATGAGATATATCCCTTTATCAGACATTGAAAATATGTTCCTTTCAACTATAATATTACTCCCGCCACTTGCTTGAACTGAACCATCTAGATAAACTCCAATATCTACTTTTTCTATATAATTATCTCTTATGAATACATCAGACGGAGCCAGTCCAGTAAAAGTGTACGTATCTACTGCTGCAGCATCCTGAAACCCAAAAGGAGTTCCATTGATAATCGTATTACCTTCTATAATTATGCTGGACATTGCTACAACTATGGCTGAACCTGAAAAATTCGTAATAGTATTATCTTCTATCCAATTACTTCCGAAAAGGTTAACATTATTATTACTATAACCACCTTTAGTAACTTCTATACAGCCAGTTATACCATATCCTGCGGGAATCGTAACCTTACTTCCACAATAGTCGAATGTATTGTTAATTATCTTATTATTAATGCCCGAAACCCAAACATTATCGGGGCCAAATACTTCAAAAAAAGTGTTTCTTTCAATTAGAGAGTCATTAACTCGCATAAAGACAATTGGTGATCCTGAGTGATTCTGGAAATGATTTTCCCGAACTGTAATATCATATGAATCTACTCCATAAATAGACCAAGCATAAATTTCTCTAGTGTTTTTGAAAATATTATTCTCTACAGTTATATTATTACTATCTTCCACACCTATTGTGTCATAAGTTAAATTAAATGTATTATTAGAGATTACGGCCCCTTCTGCATTTTGTAGATATACTTGATATGATCCGCTTTCCCACCAACCTCTATCTACAAAATTATCAGTAAACCTAAACCCTACTCCAGAGCTCGTAATACTACTACGGCAATAATCAAAGTGATTTCCTCGAACAATAGTATTGTCTCCCATTGATCTAGTAAAACCAAGATGTTTAATCGTAGAATTTTCAAAACGGACCTTGGAGTTACCTGAGTTTGCCCAAATTTCTATAGCTGTATAGTATGCTTTAGAAAGATTGAAATTAGAAGAATAAAGCAAGGAATTATCAGTAATAGAAAGATATGCTGAATCACCGAGTAAACCAATTCCTTCATTTGTAGCATTAAAAAAATGATCTAATGAGGAATTCAAAGATAAGCTACTATTCCTAATATCTAAAGTATCAGAAATAGAAACTCCATCCTCATTATCTTGCTTATTTATAGTAATATTAGAATTGAAAATTTCCACTTTCTTTTCAAATTCGACGTTACCCTCTGCGTATAAAATTACATTATCTAATTTTAAATTTCCAGTACTCTCTGCCTTGATGACCCAATCATGGATAATTATAGTTTCATCCCAAACATACGTATATTCATCAATCTCCCAATCTTCACCTTCAGCAGGTATAGGAGTCCCAATAGACCCTGCTGTAGCACTTTCACTAACAAATATGATTGCAAAAGTGCACAAGATTAGTAATGATAGTTTCCTCACTGCATAGCAGATACTAATCACTTAATAAAATAATATGATTACAAATTTATAATCAATAATTTTAAATTGAAGTATGATTGAATAGAAAATATGGTTCTTGAAAAATTAGGAGATGCATTAAGAGAAACGCTAAAGAAAATAGCAGGTGCCAGTCACATTTCTCCTGAATTGATTAAAGAATTAGTAAGAGACATTCAAAGAGCTCTTTTACAATCTGATGTTAATGTTCGATTAGCTTTAGATTTAAGTAAAAGAATTGAAACAAGAGCCTTAGATGAAAAAGCTCCGCCTGGAATGACTGGTAGAGAGCATGTAGTTCGGATTGTGCACCAAGAATTAGTTAAAGCACTGGGAAAGCCACGAAGTTTAAAATTAGGTCCACAAAAATTAATGTTAGTTGGATTATACGGTCAAGGAAAAACTACGACTACGGGGAAGTTAGCGAAATATCTTAAGAAAAAAGGGCTTAGTTTGGGATTAATAGCTGCTGATGTTCACAGACCTGCAGCTTATGAACAATTATCTCAAATAGGTGAACAAATACAAGTTCCTGTATTTGGAGATTCAGCTAATACTAATGCCGAAAAAGTAGTTTCGGAAGGTCTTCAAGAGTTCAAAGATTTGGACATTGTGATTGTTGATACAGCTGGAAGACACGCACTTGACGGTGACTTGATTGATGAAATGAAAAATATAGCTTCAATAGTTCAACCTGATGATATCTTCCTTGTAATGGATGCTACAGTGGGGCAGCAAGCTGGTCCTCAAGCTGAAGCCTTTCACGAAGCTGTTGGAGTAACTGGAGTGATTTTAACTAAACTAGATGGTTCGGCAAAAGGAGGTGGTGCCTTATCTGCGGTAGCTGCAACAAAGGCTCCAATAATATTTGTAGGAACTGGAGAAAGTCTAGAAAGTTTAGAAACCCTAGATCCAGATAGATTCATCTCAAGATTACTTGGAATGGGAGATCTTCAGACATTACTCGAAAGAGCTGAAGAAGTGATGGACGCCAGTACTGCTGAAGACAGTGCAAAGAAAATGCTTTCTGGTAAATTCACACTAATAGACATGAAAGAACAAATGGAAGCTTTGACAAAAATGGGACCATTAGGTAAAGTAATGGAAATGGTACCTGGAATGTCTGGTATGATGAAGAAAGGGCAGGTAGAAGAAACTCAAAACAAGTTAGAAAAGTTCAAGGTCTTAATGAGTTCTATGACAAAAGAAGAATTAGAAAATCCCAAATTAATAAAGCGTTCAAGAATTAATAGGATAGCAATGGGCTCAGGATCAGACCCTCAGGAGATCAGAGATCTTTTAAAGCAATATAATCAAAGTCGAAAAATGATGTCTAACATAGGTGGAAATCGTAGAATGCAACAGAAAATGATGAAACAGTTTGGCAAAGGTGACATGAAACTTTAGCCCCAAAATACAAATACTGTGACTTAGAGTATTGCCATATGCAGAGTTTCGAAGTAAAGCGTGGACACGGTAAAACACTAGAAAATGGTGGGCTGAAAACTATGATGGAAGAAGAATTCGGTGAAATAGTAGAAGATGGCAACCTTTTCTCAGGTTCATTTAAAGCCCTAACATCAATAAAAGTCGAATTTATTTCTATAACTGAGATAAAAGTAGAAACGGAAACGGATAATACTGCAGCTCCTGAAGATTCATTAGACGCACATCAAGCATACAATAGATTCATGAAGACCGTCACCTCATTTAATGCTAAACAAAGAATAGATCGTGCTAAAGCTAAGGCAAAGAGAGAAGCTAAAGCTGCAGCTGAAAAGGAAATGAAATCTTAATGGTAAGGTGTGCCTTAACAGGTACGCCAGGAACTGGTAAAACATCTATTTCTAAATTGTTAAATACCAAAGTAGTAAATCTTTCAGATTACTATGAAGAAGCTTCAGAAGGTAAAACTGAGTTTGGAGAATGGCTGTTAGATTTAGATAAATTAAATAGATTAGTAAAAGATTTAAAATTGGAAGACGGATTTTATGAAGGACATACTTCACACACACTCGATGATCTTGAAATGGTATTGCTCCTGAGATGTGATCCTTTGGTTTTAAGAGAAAGATTAACTAAACGTAATTATTCTAAAGAAAAGATTAATGAAAATTTAGAAGCTGAAGCTCTTAATATTATACTTGATGAAGCTCTTGACCATATTGAAGCTGAGAAAATATTCCAACTTGATACTACCCACCTAAATCCACAAGAAAGTTCTAAAAAAGTTATGGAATTTATCAACGGCAATATTAAATTAGACGAAACCTTTGACTATTCAGAAAGAATAATGGATTTATATTAATGGTAGCAGACGATTACAGAGAATTTGGGACAAAAATATTAACTCCGATTGCACGGAATTTCCCCCTTAATCCAATGGGAATCAGCCTCTTGTCATTGGTGACTGCCCTTATTGCGGGATATTCATTTTATGTTGCAGATTATACAAATAAAGATTGGCTGTTAATAGGATCTCTAATGGTCTTTCTGACGGCTGTTCTTGATGCCTTAGATGGAATTGTAGCCAGAATGAGAGATTTGACAAGTCAAAGAGGTGACTTACTAGACCATACACTGGACCGGGTTGCTGACATAATTATCTTGGGAGGGATTGCTTTAGGACCTCTGGTAGACACTACAATAGGTTTCTCAGCAATTATTGGAGTTTTAATGCTATCTTACATGGGTACACAAGCTCAAGCAGTAGGTGCTGGCAGAGATTATGCTGGATTACTGGGAAGAGCAGATAGACTTGTAGTTTTGTCTATGGTGCCTATAATTCAATACTATTTAGAAGATTACCAAGATTGGAATTACATGACACTGATGTGTTATGCCTTTGCAGTAATTTGTACTCTATCTGCATTTTATAGATTCACGAGAATTTGGGCAGAATTAGAATAATTATTCTTTAATTTCCGTTAACTCAAACTCAATACCACCTATTTGGGATGCTAAAAAATTATACATTGTGGCTACTATTGAATGGAAAATCACTACCATTGCAGACAACCAAAAAGGAGCAAGAATAAATATAATGGCAGTAATTTTGAGTGCCTCAATATCCATCATTAAAAATATTATACCTATTAATGAATAAATTAAGCCAATGGGAACGTAGACTACAGCTAAAAATTTAGCATTTTGCCATATTGATATATTGGTGATTTGGTATTTCATATCTTAGTAAATACCTGTGATATATAAGGAATACTCAAAAAAATATTTTGAAATTCCAATAATCGTGTGGTGGGAGCACTGGGATTTGAACCCAGATCGGCGGGTCTCACC
>TARA_B110000116_G_scaffold271904_1_pt1 | contig 15207 bp, 8 predicted proteins | sample TARA_B110000116 | Tara Oceans TARA_B110000116 (sample SAMEA4397355) | marine metagenome | biome: Polar Biome; feature: [ZZZ] marine water layer (ENVO:01000295); material: water (ENVO:00002006), including particulate matter (ENVO:01000060) such as... | depth 199 m
GGTCAAGTTATTAGGTATCCACCAAGCGCCTTGAAAACATGGGTGGTGAAGGATTGTTATTCACCTCCGAGTCGGTAACCTGTGGGCATCCCGACAAGTTATGTGATGCGATTTCTGATGCCATTGTTGATGCTTGCTTGAAAGTTGACCCTAATGCTAGAGTTGCAGTTGAAACGTTGGTGAAAACGGTTGACGGTATGGGTCATATTGTCTTAGCAGGGGAAGTATGTCTTGATGGTGCTGCTCCTGACTACGAATCAATTGCTAGAAAAACTGCTGGGATGATTGGGTACACAGACCATAATATCGGATTAGATGCCACCTCACCTTCGCTGTGCAAAGTTCAACAATTCATAACAACTCAAGCACCCGATATTGCAAAAGGGGTTGACCGTGATGGTGCTGGAGATCAAGGATTGATGTTCGGTTATGCTTGCACTGAGACAGAGGGCTATGATGAGTTAAAAGGTCGCTTTTTCCCCCTAGCCGCCGCGTTATCACAAAGGCTGTCGCGACGTTTGAAGAATGTTCGAGAATTACCCGCTGAAGCGGATGGCTACCTTTCTTGGGCAAGACCAGATGGTAAAAGTCAGGTGACGGTTGAGTATGATGATTCTGGGAAACCATGTAGACTTCACACTGTGATAATTGCCATTCAACATGATAATCATTTGAAAGATCGATTTGGTGGTGATGAGAAAGAAGAACAAAAATTTGTAAAATCACAAATCACCAAACATGTTATTGAGCATGCATTACCAAGTTCATTATTGGATAAGAATACCAAGATTATTGTTAACGGAACCGGAAGATTCGCAGACCCTGGTGGACCACAGACTGACGCTGGGCTTACAGGTCGGAAAGTAATCGTTGACACCTATGGTGGGATGGGTCGTCATGGAGGTGGGGCTTTCTCTGGGAAAGACCCGAGTAAGGTTGACCGCTCAGGAGCTTACGCGGCACGATGGGCAGCAAAACATGTCGTAGCAGCAGGCCTTGCCGAGCGTTGTGAAATTCAACTTGCGTATGTTATTGGAGTCGCTAAACCAGTTAGTATACGAGTAGAAACATTTGGGACTTCAACTCTGTCAAGTTCTGAAATTGATAGAAGAGTCCAGAAAACATTTGATTTCACCCCTAAATCAATCATCAATAAATTGGATTTGCTGAGACCAATTTACTCACCGACTGCCTCAGGTGGTCATTTTGGCCGGACACCAGGAGCCGATGGCCCATTTCCGTGGGAGTTACTAGACGAAGGAATTCTATCTACCCTAATTGAAAATTGACAAACCCCATTTTCAGTGGTGTATTCTTTTATTTTTCAGGCACACTACCCTTTCACTGTAAGTGAAAGTAGACATTCAGTTGACCGTTCCCCCTCCCGCCGCCGTTATAGGGAGGGCGAATGTCGGCAGATGTGAGGCGAAGCCATGCAACGAAAGTCAAGTCTATCACTCACGATGTTGCTGTTCACGGCAATTCTCTTGCCGTTTGCTGCTTCTCCTGCCTCTGCTAGCGCTGATATTGATGTCACGCTATCATCTCAACATCAGTACCTAGTGCCCGGTACTGCAGTCAACGTAACAGTTGATGTGACTAATGATAACGTGATGAGCACCCGTTCATTTGACCTTTCTTTGGACACCACGTACTTACCTTCGTACTGGAATGTCACTTTAGTTGACTCTACACTTGGACCTATTTTCCCCACTCAATCTAGCTCAACCACTCTTGTTGTCCGACTTGACCCAGGAGCACCGCTTGGTGCCAATGGCCAAGTTGATGTGACTGCAACACGTACTGATGATGTCAATGAATCAACAACAGTCACCTTACAACTTTCCGTTGCTCCTCTATACCTGCCAGCACTTGATTTGAGTTTAGTTGGAAACAATGGATTGATTGTGATTGAACCAAATCAAACTGTAGATGTTCAAGTACCTGTAGATAATCATGGAAATATTGATGACACTATCATTTTGCAAGTTGATGGGATATCTGATTTAGCAGAGTTTTGGTCAAATTGGAATTCAAGTCAATCATCTAACAATACCAATGGTACTGGAAACGGAACCGGCGGTAACAATGGAACCGGTAATGGTACTGGAAATGGAACTGGTGGTAACAACGGTACTGGGAATGGGACCGGTAATAACACAGGGAATGGGACTGGGAACGGGACTGGTGGTAACAACGGTACTGGTAACGGAACTGGTAACGGTACAGGCGGTAATGGCACATCAATGCGAGGTCCAGCAAGAGATTTACCCCCTGATTGGGAAGTCAGATGGCTTGACCCCGTAGCTGAAAATATGACCTCTGGAGAGTCTAGGAATCATACACTCAGGGTGACGGTTCCTCCTGATGCGACACCACAATACCGAGGGATCGCCTTGTTTGCGGGCTCAACGGGTGGTAACTTTAGCATTCAATATGTTATTGTCATCGAGGTTTCAACGATAAGTGATGTTGTAGTCAATGTAGTAGATGATGCCAACAGGACATATCTGCCAGGCGTAACTGAAGAAGTTTCATTTGAAGTTTCAAATAATGGCAATGATGTCACGACACTAGTTTATCAGACAACATCTGACTCAACTTGTAGTGCCAGTATTGCTTCATCGGTAGGGAGCGAATTAGCACCTCTTGCAAGCGAATTCATCAGTATCAACATAACTCCTGATGCAACCACTCATTGGAATGATACTTGCACAATCTCACTATTTTCCACTGAAAACTCTACTGGGGTAATACATGAGTCTTCATACACAATTACTGTAGGTGTGGATTGGGGTTGGGAAATAACCCCGCCAAATGGCACAACCATTTCTCCTGGCACAAGTAAGACCATTCAAGTCGGTGTACGAAATATTGGTTCTGAGATTGACGAAGTCCGTTTTGATTTAACTGGGCCTAGTGGGATTACAGCTACTGGCCCACCTACATGGGTATCAGTGGAAAGAGGTCTATCAGATGTTATTTCATTCCAAGTTGATGTATTAGCAGATACCTCACTTGTTGGCTTGTATAATTTAACCCTCACAGCCACAGGATTACATGGTGGCGAGGTAGAGATTGAGAGCATTGAAGTCGATGTTCAACCACGAATTGAATTAGATTTGGTAGCCCCCCAAGGCGGTAATGTATTTGTTTCTGCAGGGGATTATAGTGGGTTCTCAATACAGGCTACTAATAGTGGCACAAATTCTCTCTCCTTCAATTTCGATTGGAGTGGTCTTCCCAACTCGCTTTTGTTTTCTGGGGTGCCAACAGTCAGCAATGTGAATGTAGGTGAATCACTCATGATCCCATTCAATGTGTCTGCAACGTCATCAGCTATTGCGACCATCCACCAAATTACTCTGTATGCAAAAAGTGTGAACGGTTCTGATATAATCGCACAGACAACTTTCTCCATTGAAGTTGGACATTCACCAAGTGTCAAAATTCTAGCATCCGGAGATACTTTACCTGTAGGAGAGAACACCGTTAGTTCAATGCAATTCGTCATACTAAATGATGGTAATCAGCAGGATCAATTTTCGTTCTCTCTTTCTCCTTCAACCGATGGGTTTGAAGTTACTATATCACCGCTTTTGCTCACGCTAAATGCTGGTGGACAAGAAATAGTTACAGTTTCAATACGCCGAACAACCTCTATCGGTGAGGCTACCTTAGCACTAGTTGCTACATCATCTAATGATGATTCAATAACCGACTCATATTCATTTACAGTGACTGAAGTAGTCCTTGGAGTAACAGCAACATTGACTAGCACAGAAACTACTGCAGCAATTGGAGATACAGTTCAAGCATATCTTTGGTTGACTAACACTGGCAACGCCAATCAAACCTTTCAACTTGCAACCGCTGGCCTTGACTGTAGTAATGCACAATCTATCATATCCTTGGAGCCATCGCCCTCAGCCGTACCAATACTTCTCGAGTGTTTGGTCCCTCAGGGCACACCTGCAGGAGTAATCTCACTTTCAGCCACCATAACATCTCTAGCAGATACTTCAATCAATGCAACCTCGGCAGTCAATTTAACTGTCCCTGTTGATCATGTAAACGGCCAACCTCGTCTTATTGTTACTGTTTCAGGTAGTGAGCACAACATCTTGCCATATCAGGGTAGTTTGGTACTTACCGTGCTTCTACAAAACGACGGGAACGAACAACTAACAGGTATTCTTTCGCTTGTTGGAGAAGGTGCAGCGGATTTATCCCCTGGCTGGACAGCAGTTGGTGGTTCTTCTAGTCCAAATTATAATCTTGGACCGGGTGAATCTGCGTCTTATGATTTGTTGTTGACTTCACTCTATACCACCAGTGGCGGCGAATTAAGCATGCGAGTTCAAGGGGCAGGCCCAGGTCATCAGTTACTTTCAGACCCATTTACTTTGGACATCATTGGCCCGACCGCAGCGCCCGATGGAGTTTCATTTGGATTATTCGAGTTGGATAATCAGAAATCAATTACTGTAATGACTGTTGGATGGCTAACAACAAGCCTATTCGTTATGTTAGCAATTTCCAAGCGACGCAAAGCGAAAAAAGACCACATCCACTCAACTTTCTTTGAGACTGATGAGACTACAGGTGAGTTACCACCCCTAACAATGGACGGCGATTTACCACCACCTCCTACCGCAGTAGTTACTGGAAATGCAACGGCTGATAACGCAGATGACGGTGATGTCAAAATGATTGACGGACGAGTTAATTGTCCAAGTTGTGCATCATCACTCAAGATGCCAGATGGACGTCAACCACCATTCAAGTTCACTTGTCCAAAATGTCAAGAATCAGTTCGAGTTGTTGATTAATTCTCAACTTTCTGAGATTTGCACAGTTCAATTATGTCTCATCGCGACTAGAACGAAAGCAGTATGTCCCATCGGATTGTTTCCTGGCCGAACTCCACCTTTGGATGCTTTAGTCCAGACACGGTCAATTCGTTCTCCAGCCCATTCTACTTCCAAACCGGCTTCCTCACATGCGTTCCAACTAGATTCCAACTGACTGGTCACAGGGCAATAACAGGAGAGCCTGCCACCCACTGCCAACAGAGCAGAAAAATGAGGAATTGCCCGCCATGGCTCGGGTAAATCAATACTAATAGCATCAAAACTGTCTGATATTGAACCAACTGCATCAGCTGTCGCCGAATCATATGCATCTCCTTCAACAAGGTGGAACTCGGGAAAATCCTCCCAACTTGAGGTTGCCAAGGAAACGTTTTCTAATCCTACATCAGCATGTTCTTTTCGTAGTTCTACCGAAGTTAGCAGTCCCTTTTTTCCTACCACATTTGCCAAATGTAGGGTCAATCCCGCGGAACCAAACCCAAGTTCTAAGACACTGTCGCCAGAGGTAATTCCCAGCATTGAAGTAAGTAGAGAAGCATCCTTTGGAGTGATTATTTGGGCCCGTCTGTGCATACCTTCCGTGATTTCTCTTAGCCGAGGTTTCAGTACCAAAAACTCCTTTTGACCGACTGATACTTTATCACCTGGTTTAGCATCTTTTAGGTCTCGGGAAGGGTTGATTCTACCCACTCCGCGAACCTTGATTTCGCGGTCTTCAATTTTAATCAGGTGAACCTTCCCGTTCTCCTCTCGCAGTGCCAAAACCCTACCTTCCACGTTACTCCCTCAGGTTTGGCCGGCCGGTCATGTAAAGTCAATGCTTTGATTGGCTAATTTAGCAAGAAATCACTGAAAACCTTACGGAATAGATGTGGGGTGTAGATAACGCCCTATGGGCGTAGTTTTATTTTTAGTGCGCAGTTTAATGATGGTCGGGGAACGAGCCATACTCAACAGGAGGTGTTGGAGTGGCTGATGAGTTAGATGAGATTGTTGCTGAGGAAATCAGTGAAGACATTGAAACCCCCTCATTAAATGTTGCAGATGCACCTCTACCTGATGACTGGGAAGGAGAGGATGAATTTGGTAATGTCGAAATATCTCTGGTTGATGAAATTGAGACAATGCCTGTGGAAGAATGGATTCTAACGGTTGACATTGAAACAACTGCGGACGTACCTATTCCCGAAAAGTTGGTTGACCGAGTGATTGGTCAAGAGGCGGCTAACGTAGTAATTCGAAAAGCCGCTGAACAACGCCGGCACATGATGATGATTGGAGACCCTGGCACAGGGAAGTCAATGTTAGCCCGAGCAATGACGGAGTTGATGCCGGATGACACTTTGGAAGATACCCTTTGTTATCCAAATGAAGAGGATGAGAATGTACCACGTGTTCGTACAGTGCCAGCAGGCAGAGGTGACCGAATTGTCAAAGAGAGGAGAACTCAACTTCGACTGGCAAGGGAAAAGACCAACAAGACTCTGTTGTTCATTACCGGATTTATTGCCGCAATTCTAGTGTGGATGACGATAATGACCGGAGACATCCTCACCCTTTTATTCGGCTTATTGATTCTCGGATTTGGGTTCATGTTTTTGCGTAGTCGTCTTACAGCTGGTGATGATTCACGAATCCCAAAACTGCTTGTTAAGCACGACCGCGATGACAAGCCTCCATTTGTGGATGCGACTGGTAATCTAGCAGGTAGCCTACTTGGCGATGTTCGCCATGACCCTTTCCAATCAGGAGGGATGGAGACGCCAGCTCACGACCGAGTTGAAGCGGGAGCAATTCACAAATCCAATGGCGGCGTTTTATTTATTGATGAAATAAACCTACTTCGCTTAGAAGAACAACAGGCATTGCTTACCGCATTGCAGGAGAAGCAACTGCCAATCTCTGGTCGCTCAGAGCGATCTAGTGGTGCATTAACTACTACCGAACCAGTACCCTGTGATTTCATTCTAGTTGCTGCTGGGAATTTGGACGCATTGCAAGGGATGCATCCCGCATTACGTAGTAGGATTCGTGGCTATGGGTACGAAGTTTTCGTCAATTCGGACATGCCAGACTCCGCTCGTAACCGCAGACGTGTAATTCGCTTCATCGCTCAAGAGGTGGCAAATGAGATGAATAAAAAGAGTGGAGTCCCAATCCCACACTTTGATCGCAGTTCAATTGCAGTTTTGTTAAGAGAATCTCAGAGGCGCGCAGGAAGGCGCGGTAAACTCACACTCCGTTTGCGAGAATTGGGTGGTCTAGTTAGAGTTGCAGGCGACCTTGCTTGTGCTGATGGTTCAGAATTTGTTTCTGCCCACCATGTGCTTCGAGCGCGTGACATTGCCAAGCCACTTGAACAACAAGTTGCTGACAGAATGATTGAGCGCCGTATGGATTACTCAATGATAGTCAACAGCGGTGAGAGAGTTGGCCGAGTCAATGGCTTAGCAGTGCTTGGCGCTAACACAGGTCTTTCTGATTTCAGTGGCATCATGTTGCCTGTTGAAGCATTGGTAACACCTTCACAAAAGAAGGGCGGCTCAATATTTGCTACTGGAGGATTATCAGATTTGGCTAAAGAGTCCGTAACTAACGTGAGCGCAGTCATCAAGAAATTAACTGGCAAGGATGTTGCAGATTTTGATATTCATATACAATTTGTTGACACCCACGGGGTTGACGGCGATTCAGCGAGCATCACTATCGCAGCGGCAGTGATTTCAGCTCTTGAAGAGATACCAATTGATCAAGATTTAGCTATGACTGGCTCACTCACAGTACGCGGTGAAGTCCTTCCAATTGGCGGCGTTACAGCCAAGATTGAAGCGGCTGCAAAGTCAGGCATCACCCGAGTAATTATTCCACGTGCCAACATGAACGATGTTTTAATTGACGATGAATACAAGGATATGATTACCGTAATCCCTGTTGATACTCTAGACGAAGTTCTGGAATATGCCCTAGTGGATGGCGATGCTCGCACAAGTTTGGTAGAGAGGCTTGGAAAGATAGTTGACCGTTTGACCACTGATCCATCTAGCCCAAGTACTGCTTGAAGATTCAGGTAAATTTGGTGTTGATTAAATTGATGAGAGCAAGGTTTGAACAATTCCGATGTTTAACCCTAGTCATTGTTGCTATCACATTGCTTCTGTTGAATGGCTTATCAATGAATGTCAATGCCGAACATGAATGGGATCATAGATACACAATTAATGGCGAAGTGTTGCATGGAAATGGGTCACAAGCAAGTGACTTTGAGGTAAAGATTGATTGCTCAGAAGGCAAATCTGAACCATCTCTTTGTGAAGAAAATATAGGGCGTAGCGAAAATACTAGCACGTCAGGTGAATTTCAACTTGTATTGCACGTGCATAGTTCTGATCATGGTCTGAGACTGGTTCTCGATATAGATGGGGAGAGTTTCAATCACACGATTAACCTCAATGGTGATGATGGCCAGCAAACCGAAGAGGATAGAACCGTAGAAATTGTATTTACTCTTGACGACGAGGTTTTTACTCTTGACGAAGATGTTTCCACTCTTGACGACGAGGTTCCAAAAACTGGGACATATATTATCGTCGCTTTAGTGGCGATGGCCATTGCAGTTCCATTTCTCAATGTCATCAGGAACCCTAAGTCATCTGCAAATCAATCTCGTAGTAGTAGTAAGAAGAAAAAATCCTCTACTTCAGTTGAAATGGCGAGATGTCCAAAGTGTGATGTAAAAGTAAAAGTAAGCAATCTTGAATCACATTTGATGAAGGTTCATCACCAATCAGGTCCAAAAGCCAAAGAATTAGCAGAATCGGTAAAAGATGAATAATAGTTCAAGCCCACTGAATCTTGAAAATAGGTGCATAAATGCCCTACTGCTTCTCTTATTCTTAGAAGATATTGACTTTTTTTTCATTCAGCAGGTTGTTCTTTGAAATCAAAGTCGCTATTTGAACCATTTAGTTACGCAAAGGCATAGAACCCCGCGTCTTGGACCGGAACAGAGAGGGGGGATTAGAATGACACGAAAATCATCAATGGCAATTCTGTTTCTTGTCGTTCTAGTGGATATGATTGGTTTTGGAATCATCATTCCATTTCTAACCTATATGGTAGCAGGTTTAGCTGAGCCAGGTCAGCCAATTGGGCGCTGGGTTGCTGCTTTGATGGCTGCATACGCAGGAGCAATGTTTCTTTTCAGCCCATTTTGGGGTGCCTTATCAGACCGATTTGGTAGACGCCCAGTCTTGATGGTCGGTTTAATCGGAAACTCATTCGCATTCCTTATTTTTGGGCTTTCAAATTCACTTTGGATGGCTTTGTTCGCCCGACTTTTTGCCGGCATGGTGAATGCAAATATCTCTGTAACCCGTGCTTATATTGGCGATATTTCAGAACCTCATGAAGTAGCGCGCCGACAAGGAATTCTTGGCGCTGCTTTTGGCGTTGGCTTCTCAATTGGGCCAGCGATTGGAGGTTTTCTTTCAGCACCAGCTGAGTGGACTTGGACTTCAGCATTTGTCGGCACTATTTTTGAAACTCATCCCTATTTACTTCCCTGTCTAGCCTCAAGCCTTCTTTCCTTAGTTGGATTCCTATTTGCAACCACCAAACTTGAAGAAAGTTTGCCTAAGTCTGCTCGGAAAGAAGTTGAGAAGCGCTCACCAGTTCAAACTCTGAAAACCAATTTTACTAACATAGGAAAAATGTACAATCGACCAGTTGTTTCTCCTATTCTGTGGTCTATGCTATTCTTTTGGATTGGTTTCACAATCATGCATGTAGTACTCATTCTATTCACAATGATGGCAGTGTCAGAAGGAGGATTTGGATTTTCTGAGCAGGACAATGGCTGGATTTTTACTTTTGTCGGAATAATTGGGATCATCACTCAAGGTCGTTTAATTGGTCCGCTTTCAGATCGATTTGGGTCTTCAACCTTGATGTCTTCAGGATTCCTGATCTGTGGTTTGGGATTGGCTCTTATTCCGTATGTTCCTCCTCATTTAGGTTTACTTGGACTATTACCCGTGATGGGCTTAGTTGCATTTGGCAATGGCCTTGTCACCCCCTCAAACATGACACTTTTGACTCATGTATCTGGACCAAAGGAGCGCGGCATGGTAATGGGTGTGAGTGAGTCACTGAGAGCGCTCTCTTCTTTTGCAGGAGTAATAATTGGTGGCCTAGTTTGGGATGCCACAGTAAGTAAATCTGGATTTTTTGACTTCCATACTGCATTTTTGTTTTGTGGGATTTTCAGTTTACTAGGATGGATAGTATTCCGATTTTCTAATGCTTTCAGAGCCGAAGATGAAATATTAGCTGCTGCTGAGGAGGAATCATGATGGATGCCGTTGAAACTATTTCTATGCCGGCTATTGTTTGTCATGGCGGTGCTGGGCACAGCGCTAAAGATCAGCCGGGCGTTGATGCTGCTGTTGGAGCAGGTTGGGATATACTACAATCCGGCGGTACGGCATTGGATGCTGCGTTAGCGGCTGTAGTAATAATGGAAGATGATCCAGCATTGAACGCTGGGACTGGTGGCCGAATAAGATCTGATGGCAGCGTTCAACTCGATGCGGCAGTGATGACAAGTAACGGCCAATTTGGGGCGGTTTCCTGTATTCAACAAACTAGGAATCCAATCCTAGTGGCAGCAAAATTATTGGATAATAATGTCAATATTCTATCCGGTAGAGGTGCTAGAGAATTTGCTGATAACATCGGGATTGCACGAGAAAAGGTGGAGGGCTCTCTAAAACTCACTGGAAATGACACAGTAGGTGCAGTTGCGCGTGATGAAACCGGACTTATTGTGGTGGCATCATCAACTGGAGGTTGCACAGGGATGCCTGCAGGCAGAATCGGAGACGTCCCATTAATTGGTGCTGGATTGTGGTGTGATGAACGAATTGGAATCGCAGCAACAGGAATTGGTGAACAAATAACTCTCAAAATGTCGTCAGTTAGAATGGCTGACAGAATGGGGGAAGGATATGGCATTGAAAAAGTTCTAAATTGGGGGGTTAATCAATATCCGCCAGATGTTGAAGTGGGGTTCATCGCATTGACTACTGAAGGTGAAGGGATTGGCCTTGCAAATACCAAAATGCCTTGGTCATCAAAGGTTTGAATGAACCTATTTTCTTGTCCAACCGCCGTTTGCTATTTACGGCTCCCATGTTTTAGGTCCTCACATGCGTGGGGGCGCGAGTGAGGGGACGGGCGCGCGAGTCTATGCTAAATTGCTAGTATTTTCTATGATTCTAGCCTCTTTCACTGCCTTTGCCCCTACTGCAAGTGCTGTTGTTTCGGGTGATTTGGCTATAATATCAGGGATTGAGCCGATTGCTGGTGCAACTTATGACCGTGATACCTCATTTATCTCTCCAAAAGTGCAAGTTAAGAACGACATATTCTCCTCACATTCCCCTCGGCAGGTTAAATGGCAAATTTGTTCAGGAGACCATACTGCTCTAATGATGTGTCCAGGAAATTCGAATGAAGGATTTATTAGTACGGGGACAGTATCTGGTTATCAAGTATTGAATATCTCATTCACTAATCTGTATCAGCCATCCCTCACAGGAATCCATACTATCTTTTTCATGTTCTCAGATAATGACGCAGATTCATCTGATGACATGATATCTTACACATTTAATGTAGAATCCCCACTTAGAGATATGTCATTGAATCAAATCAATTTTGATGAAACTGATGTTTATAACAGTGATACCTCATATCCAATTACCACTGAATTTTATCGCCGCTCATGGCAAGCAGGAGACAACGCAAGCTTTGGTTGGGAATTATACAATGAAAAGATATATGCTGATTCAATGTCTTCAGGAGGCCTTCACTCATGCGCAATATTAGATGAAGGATCACTAGAGTGCTGGGGCAAGAATAATTTCGGCCAATTGGGATTGGGGGATACTGGGAGCAGATACAGTCCAGTTACGCTTTCTCTAGGTGAGGGGAGAACTGCTACAAGTATTGCTGCTGGGGGAAACCATTCGTGTGCTATTTTAGATGATTCATCAGTAAAGTGCTGGGGTTCTAACAATAACGGACAACTTGGTATTGGGAACAATATATTGCAAACTTCTCCAAAAAGTGTTTCATTGGGTGGTGGCAATGCTATCTTGATTTCAAGTGGTGACACCCACTCATGTGTGATTATAGATAACGGTGAGTTGAATTGCTGGGGTAGGAATATTGAGGGGCAACTTGGATTTGGAAATTTCACAAGCCGAAATACTCCGCTATGGGTAAACCTCACTGAAAATCACACTGCCTCACAAATTACAACTGGCTACCGCCATACCTGTGCAATTATTGATAATGGTTCGGTAAGTTGTTGGGGATGGAATCTTCACGGTCAACTTGGTTTAGGGGTTCCTGACATTTGGGTGAACACTCCTTCGTGGGTTGATTTAGGGGCTGGTAGAACTGCTACTTCCATTTCTGCTGGGATGGCTCATACTTGTGCTATTCTTGATGATAATAATGTGAAATGTTGGGGATTGAACGATGATGGCCAACTTGGGTTAGGTGATTATGATAGTGAAAGCACCCCTATTTCTGTGGTATTATCAGATAACCAAACAGCAACATCAATTGAACTCGGTAATTCTCACTCTTGTGTAATAACTAATTTTGATGCTTTGAATTGTTGGGGTTCTAATGAAGAAGGACAACTAGGTACAGGAGACCTAATCTCAAACTTTTCTTCACAAAATATCTCAATCAATCTCCCTAGTCCAGTTGATTCTATTCAATTAGGAGGGGGCCACACTTGTGTGATATTGCTGAATCAAATGAGCGGTTGCACAGGAAGAAATCAAGAAGGACAACTTGGAATAGGGCATTTCACTCAACAAGTAACATATTTCCCCATTGATTATGGCGCTGGCAGGTTAATTGTGGCCACCGCTCAGCAAACAGTACTCCCTCCACCAGCGACTGATCAACATTGGATTACTGCTCTCCCAGATGTAATTGCACCTTCAACAGGCCGATTTTTATTACGTGCTGGCTTAATTTCATCTGCTGGTGACATGAATGATTGGAACAATATGGATACAATGATGATATATGTCAATGATGATACTGACGTATGGATTGAAAGTATTGAGCCTGCTAGAGGTTCTGGTCAAATTATAGAGTCAGGTGGCAACAACAATTCACTATATCCTCTAGGTGATAATTCAATTAAAGTAAATGTAGGTAACATCGGCTCAATGTACATAAATACGTCATTCACACTGAGTATTTTAGATTTGAATCGCACTTTACTGGATGGGCCGAATCTTTGTGATGTAGTAATGGATCCTCAAGAATCTGCATCATGTGTCTTCTCAATGCCAGTTATTGGTGACTTAATTCTGCGCGCAGAATTCCCGCCAGGACTCGATGGATTAGATATTAACCCGTCTGATAATTGGTATGAGGTTGTAGTTAGTAGTCGCCATAAGCCAGCTTATCCTACTATCATCTATCCACAAGAAGGTGAGAGGTTTGATAGTGGGGATTCGATTTTATTCATTGGTCAAGTGAGTCAATATTCAGCCATGCCGATGAATTTCACTTGGCGCTTGAATTATGAAGAGGTCATCGGTTATGGGCAAATGATCGATGCGAGTTTACCGATGGGTGAATGGTTAGTAACACTAACCACAAGAGATGCCCAAGGACAAGTAGAGACTGGGATTAGGAATATTAGAGTCCAGAACAGAATTTCAATGGTTTATGAACCGTGGGTTATAGGTGGTGAATCGGTACTAGACGAACAAGTCAACTATGTGTTCAATGAACCTGAATATCCCCCTTCTGGTTTTGATTATACCATGGTACGAGAGGCGGGTCTCTCGGTGTTGAGAATAATAGATTTTGATATTGATCCTTCCCTAGCTGGTGTCACAGACCCAGGTATAGTTTTCACAGACTCATGGATTTCACTCACTGGAATGATTCCCGATGGGCTGGATCGCGAATCAATACAACTCTTCAGAATGGAATCCAAGACTACAACAGCAATCAGTGAATTAGAATTCCCTTCAATGTATGAAATCAATAGTGGGAATGATACTCTACATATTTATGATACAGATTTTTCTAATGGAATTTACTTAATCGCTGGGAATTTAATTCCAGCCAATGTAAGTCTTGAAAATCTCTCTACCATTCAACTCCCAGGCGGTTCACTTAGGATTGAGTGGGAGCCGACAGGTGACCTTGACAATCCGTATTTTGGTGGATGGCGTGTTTATCGTAGATTGTCATTCCCATTCTTTTGGCCATTTCAGAATAACTCACAGTTCCAGTCAGTAATTGGAACTGAAGTGTCTGATATTGATCCACATGGTACTTTTTGGAATGACCCTGCTCCGCTTCTAGATGGGACTTGCGTATCTTATCTAGTAATGGCAATTGATAGACAGGGTATGCCGGATTATTCACATGGAGGTGCAGTAGGATGGGACGGGGATTCAGTAGAATGGCAGTGCGGAGATGCAGCCCCACCTCATGTTCAGGTGGAGAACATGGCCCACGTAGTATCTTTCAATAATAGTTCAGGCCAGAATATTCATCATGTGGATATTTCTTGGATATGGCCTGAGTTTGGTGATGAGGATAATATTACTTGGCAATTGTATAGGGTTGATCTAATTCCTTCTGATTTGACGTGGATTGAACCAATTGAGACTGATATATGGGGAGAACCAGGAACTGTGGGGACATTCCACCAAAAAGAGGACCGATTCCGTAATGGGATTGAGAAAGGACACATTTACCATTACATTCTAGTGCCTATGGATGATGTTGGGAATGTTGATTATTCTCCACTACAGGGTAATATTGAGACCGTTGATGTAGGCAATCAATTTTGGGACCATAATAGCGATTTAATCCCCCCTCCTCCACCAGAGGAACCCCCGCCATATGGGGTGGAATGGTTTGGTGAAGTGCTAGATTACTGGGGTATTGGAGTCTTTAGAACGAGTGCAATGATGGCTTTCGCGATTCTTCTTCTTAACATCGTGATGTTACCGATCATCATTAATCAAACACGAGGGGTCCGTCGTCGAGTTAAACGTGATAAGAGAAAGCACCAATTGCGACAAGAAATGTTAGATGCTGAGGATATGGCGGATGACCTTGAAGATATGTTCAATTAAATAATTTAGAATAATACCAAATGAGAATAGGTAATTTCTAATCTATCTTTGAGTATGCAATAATGGCGCGACGTGGGAGATTCGAACTCCCGTGGGTAAACCCACCGGATTAGCAATCCGGCGCGATGGCCAGGCTATGC
>TARA_B110000116_G_scaffold43530_1_pt1 | contig 15129 bp, 12 predicted proteins | sample TARA_B110000116 | Tara Oceans TARA_B110000116 (sample SAMEA4397355) | marine metagenome | biome: Polar Biome; feature: [ZZZ] marine water layer (ENVO:01000295); material: water (ENVO:00002006), including particulate matter (ENVO:01000060) such as... | depth 199 m
TAATCTCCTCAAGAGTTCCCCTATTTTATAATAAGGATATTGTAATAAATAAATGCCATCCGAACACTTCATCAAAAAACCTTTATAAAAACGCACTCGCAGACGAAGTATTATTTATACAATCTGGGGAGGGCGTACTTAGATCTAACTTTGGATCTTTGAACCTTTCTCATGGAGACTACGTCATCATACCTAGGGGTGTCATATGGAAATTAGAGATAACCAGTCCTATGAAAATTTTAACCATAGAATCAAATTCTCCTATTGAGACCCCTGAGCGATATAGAAACAAATTTGGACAGTTATTAGAACATTCCCCCTTTTCTGAAAGAGACATTAACACACCAATTTTTGATGAAAATAGCAAAAATGGTTCGGCGGTAATAAATGTTAAATATAGGGAAGTCATACAGTCTTATCATTATAATCACCACCCTTTTGATATCGTTGGCTGGGATGGCTATTATTATCCTTGGTCATTCAATATTAAAGATTTTATGCCAATAACAGGAAAAATACATCAGCCTCCGCCAGTACATCAAACATTTCAATCGAATGGGTTTGTAATATGTTCTTTTGTTCCTAGGTTATTTGATTATCACGAAAAATCAATACCGGCACCTTATGCACACAGCAATATTGATTCAGAGGAAATCATATTCTATGTTGATGGAGATTTTATGAGTAGGAAAGGTATAGAGCCGGAGTCTATTACATACCATCCAATGGGGCTCTCACATGGTCCACAACCAGGTAAAATTGAAGAATCGTTGGGCGCTAAAGAAACGAATGAATTTGCGGTAATGATCGATACTTACGAGCCGCTGAATATGACGACCCATACTCAAGAAATCGAAGATAGTGACTACCCGTATTCTTGGAGTATTTAGTTTATGATCTACGACCCCGCTGACCTTCCGTTTCAAGAGACTCATAAACTAATGATTGGATCAATAGTCCCCAGGCCTATTGCTTTAGTTTCTACAACTTCTGAAGATGGGGTAAACAATATTGCACCTTTTTCCTACTTTAATGGTGTGTGCTCAAATCCTCCTACTATAATGTTTGCGCCCGCAAGACGTGGATGGGACGGATCAGAAAAGGATACTCTCGTTAACATTCGAGACACAAAAGAATTTGTAGTAAACATTGTGTCCGAATCTTTTGCAGAACAAATGGTACAATGTTCAACAGACTATAAAAATGATATTGATGAGTTTACTATCTCTGGGTTAAATCCATTACCATCAGAAAAAATTATTTCTCCTCGTCTAAAAGAATCAAAAATAAGTTTTGAGTGCAAACTCAACCAAATAGTAAAGATCGGAGATGACAAATCAGGAAGTGGTTTTGTCGTTATTGGAACCGTAATATTATTTCATATAGATGATAGTATAATCATTGATGGAAAGATTGATATTGAAAAACTAAATCCAATCGGGCGTTTAGCGGGAAACTGGTATACAAAACCTACCGATAACTTTAGGATCCAAAGAAAGATCAAACCAGATAAATAACTTATATCACTCTAAATAAACCAAAAATTCCAACCTTACTAAAAAAATGGCAATCAGACTGATCTTATTTATAACCTTATTTTTTAATCTTTTAGCTGCACAATTCCCAATTAATATTGAGAAAGCAGGACTATCAGAAGAACGTCTTAAAAGACTAGAAAAAATAATGCATCAGTTCGTTGATCAAGGGAAGCTGGCAGGTGTTCAAACTGCAATAATCAGAAACGGTAAACTAGGGCACTATGACACCTACGGCTATGCAGACATAAAAAGTAAAGCCCCACTCAAAGACGATAGCATATTCAGAATATATTCCATGACCAAGCCCATTGTCTCTGTAGCACTGATGATGTTATATGAGGAGGGAAAGTTTTTATTAGACGATCCGGTTCATAAGTATATCCCAGAATTCAAAAATCTTAAAGTATACAAACCTTTATTACCAAATAAATTTTTTAGGTCACTAAAGTGGAATACATGGCCAATTAATAAGATCCGTATGGTTCAAAAAGTAAAAAAGCCAATGTTAATGATTGACCTTTTGAGACACACATCTGGACTAGGATATGGTTGGGGTCCAAATACATATGTTGACAGAAAATATAGGAAAGCAAAAATTTTAGATCGCAAAGACACTAAAGAATTCATAAGTGAACTAAGTGATATCCCTTTATATCACGACCCAGGAACTGGGTGGAGATATGGCGTCTCCACAGATGTTTGTGGCTACCTTGTTGAAATACTATCTGGCCATAGCCTTGATGAATTTCTTGCTTCCAAAATATTTAGACCACTAAATATGATAGATACACACTTCCAACTTCCGAATGATAAAATAAATCGCTTTACCTCTAACTATATCAACAATATCCCAAAAAGACTCAGAAAGCTAGCGAAATTATTTGGAGTGTCATTTAACCCTGATGGAGAGCTTATGACAGTAGATCATGCTGACAGCAGTGAGTTTACGGAGAATGTCACCTTTTTCTCTGGCGGTGGGGGATTAGTTTCTACGACAAAAGATTATTTACAATTTTGCAAGATGATATTAAATAAAGGTGAGCTTAATGGCGTCAGGATCCTCGGGCCTAAAACCGTTGAAATAATGATAGAAGATCATCTAAAATTTATACCTAATATAGGTGGGCCGATGACTTTGCCCAATAATGGAACAAGTTTTGGCTTAGGTTTTTCAGTTGTAAAAAATACTGCAGCAAAAGAAGTTATTGGCTCTGTTGGCACTCATAGCTGGGGAGGAATGGCAGGCACATTCTTTGGAATTGACCCAAAAGAAGATCTTATATTCATTCTTATGATTCAACTGATTGATTTTGATAATTTAAATATATCAAAAAGATTTCAGACTCTTGTATATCAGTCTATTGTTGAATGACCAATATTTATTTTCTAGACTTATAGATTATATAATGACAGAGCAGACAATAAAAGAACTTATTTATAAGGCCCAAACTATTGGGAATATTGAGCCGATTGAATATATGATACCCTACCCGAGTACTCAGGCATTGATAGAAGGACAGAATATAAAATTTGGCGATCAGATTATTTATCAAGATCATAATATTACCAATCTAGATTTTTACTTATTAATTCAACAAACTGCTCACTGGTTAAGTGAACAGGGAATAAAACCAAAAGATAATGTTATAATCGAAGAAAATGAGTTTCCCCAAGCGGAGCTAATCCTTTTTGGGCTTTGGCATATCGGTGCACGCGGGACTGTTTTAGAACATGAAAACGTATATGTTGATAAAAGATTGTCGTTAAAAACTTTGGATAAAGAAACTAATCTATTGGACAGTGTCTCTTCTTATCCAAACAATTTTCAGCCTGAGTACAAAGCGCTACTTAGTGAGACTGCCATAAATATAATCTCTGATACGGGAACAATTTTTTTATCTCATTATGGACTGCTTGTAAACACGAATAGTATACAAAAAGCTTTGGGTTTACAACCGGGGACAGGTCTTTGCTGTGATATTTCTTCTAATTCTAGTTCTTGGGTCGTAATGAAAGCACTATTGCCAATTTATTCAGGATGCATATACACACAAACAAAACCATCAGTTGTATTAACATTTAATACTATAGAGCAAGCTAAAGGATTCCAACTTAGGGAAGACTGGGAAAATCTAGACGAATTTAAGGGTCACCATATCGGAATATGCACTGAAAACAGTGCTGCATTTTGCCTAGGTAAAATACCTATGCACTTAACTGATTATAAAATAAATGATGATGAACTTTGGATTAAGGGACACTCTATAATGAATGGGTATCTAGATCAAAATCAGAATAAGACGGCATTTAAAAATGATTATCTAATAATTCAGAAATAAATTTCTAGCTCAAGTCCTGTAAAACCTCATCAGCAAAAGTTTTTGGATTTACTTTTTCATAAGCTTTTTCAATAGTCCCTTTTTCATCAATCAAATAAGCAATTCGAAGTATCCCCTCATATTCTTTTCCATACATTTTTTTCATTCCAATCGCGTCATAGGACCTTATGGTTTCTTTCTCTGGGTCTGAAAGTAACTGAAATTGAAAATCTTGTTTAACTGTAAAGTTTTTTTGTGCTTTTACTGAGTCGGCACTCATTCCCATTATGACTGTGTTTTTATCTTTGAAATTTTTGAACTCATCCCGGAGTCCTTGACCTTGGATCGTTCAGCCAGGTGTACTGGCCTTAGGGTAAAACCATAGTAATATTTTTTGTCCTTCAAAATCATTAATGTTAACAATATCTCCCTCCTGATCGCTTAACTGAAACCCGGGAGCACTGATGCCTGTTTTTAGCATGTTGAAACCGCCTCTTTTAAATTATTTTTATTTTATAGTTGATGGAATATATAATTAATTACTATTGTGATATAACATATACTTAGCCGTTTCATAAAGTCCATCTGCTATTTTTTTCAAGGAGTCAGCCTCATTTATATATTTTTTCTTTACATCCTCACCGGGATTTGAATCCAAAATATTATGTAGTTCCATGCCTGAACCATCTTGGAATATCCTTATATAATATTGATCATTAATTACACCGTAACTATTAGGGCTCATTTTCTTATTTACGATAAATGCAAAATTATTTTTGGTTTCTAAAATATCTGTGCCTATTGTTTTATTCAAATATGGTATCCTACATATTCCAGCTATGGTTGGCATTAGATCAGCTAAACCAGAAACTGTGCTAATTGTTTTGGGCGTGTCTAAAATATTTGGAGCATAAATAATTAATGGAACATTGTAGGATCGAAGCTTTAGGTCATAGTCATCAGCTCGCATGTGCTCAGCTTTTGGATCAGCGGTACCATGATCACCAAACAAAACAAATATTGTATTATCAAAATATGAAGACTGTTTAGCCATTTTAAAAAACTGTCCTATAGAGTGGTCTAATAACCTCACAGCATTATATTGTTCTTCAGATTTAAAACCCGAAGTTTTGAGTACAGACTTTTCAACATGTTTTATTTCAAAGCCATTATTGTCACTAGGAATCGTATACGGTCTGTGATTTCCAGCTGTGTGTATTATGGTAAAGCTAGGGGATGAAAATAGCGTCCTGTTTTTTAGTATTCTATTGGCCTCTCTAAAAAGATTTAAGTCAGATATTCCCCAAACATCCACCCTCGAACGATTAATATCTTTCATTTCTATTAGGTTCATATCCTTAATATTATAGGTGACAAGACTACGAATGTTGGCCCAGCTGGCACTTCCGCCAATCATATAATATTTCTGGTATTTTTTAAACTGAGAGATGATGCTGTACTGATCACGAACTATTGGATTTCTTGAAGAAGTCCTCCTGGCGATATCTGGTATCCCTGTAAGCATCGTAAAAACAGATCTTGAGGTACTAACCCATGGTATATAAAACTTAGAAAAAAATAAACCTCTTGATGATAGACTATCTAGCACGGGGGTAGGATTAAGTGGGTTACCCATTATACCCATCCTATTTAACCCCACGGATTCCATAAATATTATTATTACACTTGGTTGACTGTCAAACAATTTAGAGGGTTCAACATACCTACTAAAATTCAGATTTTTAATATCTGGATTATCAATACCTAGTACATTGGAAACTAATGAATAAGAATCACGTACTTTATCTGTCTCATAGTCTTTTTCCTCAAATGTAGTAGTATCATAAAAATACAATACCGGATTTAGTGCTAAAGCAGAAACAAAAGAATCTCGACTGAAAAATGCATCACTCCATAATAACATGTACTGAGATAAAGTCCCCCAAAATCCAAAAAGATAAAAAATTAAGGCGCAGGTAATTTGAATAATTTTTTGATAATTCTTAGCTCTACGCTGAGGTGTCATAAGGGTGTGTTTAACAATGTAGTTATGAATTTTAATCCATAAATAACATATGCTTATTACAAACAAAATAAGCCACACAACAGGATAGGTTTCCCAAATCATCCCAAGTGAAATTGTGAAATTTTCCAGTAAGTTAAATACGGTTACATCAATCCTCTGTTGCGTATAACCATAGTTCGCAAAATCAAAAATGTAGAAAAAAACAGTGAGGGATATGAGAATGCCATAAACCCATTTTACAACAAAAATTGTGTGCGAAAATTTCCAATATCTGACTATTGGAAGTACACAAAAAAATAGTATCGGGATTGAAATAAGGACCGCTAAACGCATATCAAATCTTATCCCAACCCATAGACTATGTAGAATATCTAATACGCTGACAGATTCAAAAAAAATAAAAAAGAAGCCCAATCGTAAAAAGAAAAATAAAGCCCAGGATAGCATTAAAATACCGCTAAGGTATTTCAATCGGCGAGAAGTACTATCAATTTCCCCTAATAACTTGTTTAAGTAAAATATATTTGTGACCACTTCATCCTATCATCATTAGAGATAATCATTTCATTCACAACCGAGATCCCTTTTTTCTGACCCTTCCACACTAAATAAGAACATGCATTTTCGTAATCAAGCCATTTAAATTCAGAGTGTTCGCTTGATAGTGAAACAGCCTCAGACCCTACCTCTATTCCAAAAACTGGGACAAGGTTTACTCTGTCCCCATGTGTCTCATAGAACTTACTTACATGGTCCACTACAAAAATCTTTACTGGGTCTAGACCCGTTTCTTCTTTTAACTCTCTTATTGCCGCTTGCCAGGCTTGTTCTCCTTTTTCAATTTTTCCTGCTACCCCTTGCCAAAGATGCTCATACATCTTTGTCTTAGCTCTTTTTAGCACCAGATATTTAATCGTGTTACCCGTCTTCTTATATATATAAGCATCTACTACACGAACTTTTACTTTAGCCATCACATTCCTTTTTTGTTTTGCATATCACTAAGCCAACTGTTAGACCATTTGTCAAAGTCTCCGGAAGTTATTTTTTCTTGAACCGTATTCGTTAATGAAATATAGTAAGATAGATTTAATGTTGATGCAATACGTAACCCAAGAATCTCTTTGACGTTAAATAGGTGACGAAGGTATGCTTTGGTAAACATCCTCCCAAAAGCGTGAACACTATTTTCATCTATCAAAGAATGATCATTTTTATATTTCTCGTTTCCTATATTGATTGCTCCCAAGGATGTAAATATTTGCCCATTACGTCCATTCCTAGTTGGTATAACGCAGTCAAACATATCTACACCTCGACGAATAGCTTTTACAATATCCGTAGGTTTGCCCACACCCATAAGATACCGAGGTTGATCTTTTGGAAGCACTTTATCACAATATTCAATAGTGTCAAACATTGCATTTTTTTCTTCACCAACGGCAAGACCACCAATTGCAATCCCACAGTCAGCATAATCTGTTAATGATTCAGCGCTTATTTTTCTTAACTCAAGATCAATACCACCTTGAATGATAGGGAACAAGCTTTGTCTGTGCTTATATAAGCTAGGATATGTTTCTAAATATTTTTTACATCTTTTGACCCATTCGGTTGTTCGCTTCACCGCTAGAGTAATCTCTTTTAAATTAGCACTAGCTGGAGGGCAATGATCAAAAGCCATAATAATATCAGCCCCTAGCACTCGTTGTATTTCCATAGAAATCTCTGGTGTAAGAGAATGGTAACTACCATCTATGTGAGACTGAAACTCGACACCATTATCATTAATCTTGTTTAATCTAGCAAGAGAAAATACCTGGAAACCTCCGCTATCGGTCAACATAGGACGTGACCAGTTTGAAAATTTATGTAGTCCTCCAGCACCATGAATAATATCTGTACCTGGTCTCAAGTATAGGTGATAGGTGTTCCCAAGAATAATATCAGCCCCAAGGCCCTCGAGCTCATGAGGGGAAAACGTTTTAACAGCGCCAATCGTACCGACCGGCATAAAAACAGGTGTTCGGATACTACCATGATCTGTGTCTAAAGTTCCTGCCCTAGCGGAAGTATTTTTGTCTGAATTATTAATTGAAAATTTCAAAATAATATATCAAATGTTTCTTTAACAGAGTTCACCGGATAAATTTCGAGTTTCGATTTTTTTATTTTGTCATTCATGCTTGCTGCCGGAACAATGGCGCCACTGAAACCGAGCGCCATTACCTCTGAGAGTCTGTGACCCAGGCGACTGATTGACCTCACCTCACCAGCTAATCCTATTTCACCCATAAATACAATATTCTCATCAATTGGTTTGTCCATAAAGCTAGAAGCAATCGCACACAAAATAGATAAATCTGCAGCAGGGTCATCTACCTTTAGCCCTCCTACAAGATTTATAAATACATCCTTCATCCCCATCACTAGCTCCATTCGCTTTTCTAGTACAGCTAAGAGCATTGCCAACCTTTTGAAATCAAATCCATTTACATTTCTCTGTGGAGTACCAAAATTCGCTGTAGACACAAGAGCCTGGACCTCAATCAGTATAGGGCGAGTACCTTCCAGGGAAGGATAAATACATGTCCCAGGAACATTTTTACTTCTTTCAGAAAGAAACATTTCAGACGGATTAGTGACCTCGTTTAAGCCTCCTTCATTCATGTGGAAAATGCCCACTTCATTTGTAGTGCCAAAACGATTTTTTGCTGATCGTAGGATACGATGCTCATAACGATCATCCCCTTCAAGATAGAGAACTGTGTCGACCATGTGCTCCAACATTTTCGGGCCTGCGATGGTTCCTTCTTTTGTCACGTGACCAACGATCATAATAATAACATTTTTTTGTTTACTCACTTCTAAAAATTTTTGTCCACAGTCTCTTATCTGACTGGGGGATCCTGGTAGAGAGTCTAGGTCAGAATTCAGAATAGTTTGAATAGAGTCAACAACAACAAGCGCAGGAGAAATTCTATCGATATGTGTCAGTATTCCATTTAAATCATTCTCGCTTGATAAATGTAAATTTTTTGACTCAACGTTTATTCTTTTTGCTCTGATTGCAACCTGTTCTTCGCTCTCTTCAGCGGACACATAAAGGACAGGCTTATTAATCCCAGAACATATATGCAGAGCGAGAGTGGACTTGCCAACTCCAGGATTGCCACCAAGGAGCAATAATGAACCTGGAAGTAACCCCCCACCTAAAACTCGATCGGCCTCTACTATCCCTGAGGAAAACCTTTCACCAGGCTCTGACGCTAGAACATCATTGAGTCGCCTATAATCACGATATTCCGTTTTAGAATTTTTCTTTTTACCGAGAACCTTAAACTCAGAAAGGGTTCCCCACTCTTTACAACTGGGACATTGACCATTCCATTTTGGAAAATCATCTCCACATGCAGAACATAGAAAGTTTACTTTGTTTTTTTTATTAGCCATAAAAGCAGTTGAAATTGCCTTTCATGGCCGATGGAATCAAGACAGATATTTGTTACCAGTCAGGACCTAGAGAAAAATACCATTGAGGTTTTGAGTATCCACTAGGATTTTTATCCCAAGCAGATTCAATACGTAATAAAAAATATCCAAGGTTTATTTTCACGCCTAAGCCTGATGTGACAACCCAAGGTGAAAAATTTTCTGAATTATTGTTTCCATATCTACTTGGCCATATAGTAGAAGAAAATTCATCATAATTATCCCAAGCTGCTCCAATATCCATAAACGCGTGTCCCCGAATATTTCCAAAAACCAACTTCAAGGGAAAACCAAGTGCAAGATAATTAATAAAAGGGAACCTTACCTCAATATTAAATAGCGCAGCCTGAGTTCCAATGCGTTCCGCAAAGCGAGCTCCTCTCATCGGAAACGCATACTCTGTAAAATATACGTCTGTAATAAGGTTTGAGTTTGATGTGTCAGTCAACACGCTTCTATAAGTCGAAGGATCTTTTACACCATTAGTCTCGCCCTTACCGGATAAAAGATATGGTATCCCCCCAAGAAAGAATTTCTGAGCATTGTCACCCTGACTTCGTCCAAAGAATCCTCTTATTGCAAACGTATAATCTCGTCCAAAACGCCAATATTTTCTAGCATCAACCTTCATTGTCTGAAATGAAAAATTATCCTTCCCTCTAGGGCTTGCGGTAAAGGAAACATTCTGCCTGTAACCATCAATTGGGCCAGTAAACCCAAATACTGAATTATCTATGACCCAACTCATTGTCGGTAAAACTGTTGTAAATTTTAAAGAGCCTGGTCTCTTTAATAGCTCTTCTTGCCCTGTTACAGTATTTATAACCCTGTCAAGTATATCATAACTAATATTATGCCAGGTAAAACCAAAGTCTATCCTTTGAAATCGACTAAAAGGGTGTGAAACATATGACTGTAATCCATAGTGTCGAAGTCTACCTAGAGAATAATAGCCTGCCTGAAAAAAATCAGCGGTCTGAAACCCAACAAAATAATAATCAGTTTTATTTTTTAGATAGCCATAGGATAAAAAATAGTCACTATCTTCAAGCGTCAACACCATCTCTGTCCCAAACTGAATCTGGTGATTCCCAAGAATATCACTGAAAGCAAAGTAGGTCATCCCGGTTGCACCAAAAACATTACTTATTTGAAGGTTCCCGCTTACCATATCTAGGGTAAATCTTGTCTTATATGCTTTTGGAACGTGGACACCTTCTACCAGTGTGTCACTGATAACTATTTCTTTTTTGGGACTATTATTACCTAAAGAATAGTTAGAGTTTTCATATCCCTGTGCAAAAATCCACTTTGAATAGGTCCTTTTGCTACGAATGTCCACTCTATCTATATTATCAGTATCTCGAATGTCTTCGACCGATAAATCTTCTTGATCCCTCGTTTTGATATGTTGCGTAGGCGTTACTTCTTGTTCTAACATTTCTAATGGTTTATTTAGGCTATATAAATCCCATCCCAAGCCTGAATACCCTGCAAATATTAGCACATTGTCATCTCTAGAAATGGTCGGTTGCTGCAAGCCTGTTAAAACGTTTGTTATCGCATAAGAATCAGTTTTACTTTCATCGCCTTGTTGACTGTAACCCTCAAACGAGTGTTTATAAAGATTATGGACACCATTATAGTCTGAGGTGTAAAATAGTATCTCTTTTGTATTGGCCCATATAGGATAGCTTTCATTACTAGGTGTGGCAGTAACACGACGAATTGTATTATCCTGTGTGTTAACAATATATATATCTGTCTGTCTATAGTCGTGGTCTTCCATACGGCCACTATATTTACCATCAACATAATCACCGCGATCCGAGACAAATGCAATCTGATTCCCTTTATTATTCCAATTTGGGTATGAGTCAGAAAATATATCGTTTGTGATTTGCCTATATTCTTCCTTTTCAAGATCATATATATATAAATCACTAGAACCGTTATGATTTCCGGTAAAGGCAATCTCTTCCCCGGTTGGGCTCCATGAAGCTGAGAAAATTCCATCAAGATCAATAGGGATTTTTTTTGATTTTTTTGATTTTATGTTAACTATGTGAAGCGCATCTGAAGCCCCAGATTTAGCTGCAAGAACAATTTTTTCCCCATCTGGAGACCACGAGATCCCTGGCTGAAGCCATTTTAGCTCTTCAAAATCAACGGACCTGCTCCCTTTAATAAGTGTTTCTTTTTTCTTCCCAGTGAGTGCATCAAGAAGATACACATCAAAATAACCAGAATGGTCAGATAAGAGTGCGACCGTGCTTCCATCTGGCGATAGCGAAGGAGATACATTATAAAAGTTTCTGTTTTTTTTGTGATCAGTTAGCTTTTCTGACATGTCTTCTAAAGGATCCCTGTTGGCAATATCAGGCCAGTATTCTTTTTTTAAGTATTTATGCCAGTGATCAGATAGTTCTTTCCACTTCATACCTAGTGCAAGTTCATATCCTTTCTCAGCGCTTTGCATCTTTTTCATAGAGCGAAATACCTCACCAACCTTCTCCCGGCCATACTTCCCAGCAATAAACCTCCATAGTGACTGACCCCCTTTATAGGCCATAAAATAGTTGAGCTCATTAATCGTCGGCATTCTTTCATGAACTGCTATGTCACGGAGGACCATATCAGCTTTTGTATCCCAATTTGAACTTAAAAACTCAGCCAAGCCCTCATTTGACCAGAGCGGTATCCTTACTTTGGTTCGACTTGAAACCATATTTTGTGCGGTACCACCGTAAACCATATCATTAAGCATTGCGTGAACTAGCTCGTGGTGTATTACATGCCTGAATTGTTCAAAATCCCCATCAAAGGGAAAGACAATCCTGTTCTTAAACAACTCTGTAACGCCACCTATGCCCTCAGACATATACGTCCCAACAACATTTGTCTGTTGAAACTCATTGTGCGAATTATACAGTAATATAGATACTCGGTTTCTAAGGTCCCAGGCAAGGTGCGATGAAATTTGTTTGTAAGCATCTTCTGAAGTCTTAGATGTGAACTCAGCCAGATCTTGATTATCACCATAAAAATATATATCAAAGTGAGGGGTCTGTATATAGGACCAGTCAAAGTTTCGGTACTGAACCTTGTTTTTCCCAAACGATTGACTGAACGCGGTACAGACTAGAGTCAGGGACAGCAATATATATTTTATGGTTTTCATTTTATTCTTAACGTATTACTCACGTGCTGAGTTTCCAACATTAATAAAAAACTTTAAATAATGTCAATAAGTACTGAAAAATATAATTTATTCAATCGTTTACTTTACTTGCTACTCCCAAACTTAAAAAGTTATTTTTCATGCTATGGAATTACCAATCTATTTTATTTCGGACGTCCATCTGATGTTAAACAAAACTGCAGAGGAAGATTATAAGAGAGAGTCATTATATCGTTTTCTAAACTATGTAAGGACAACACGGGGAACACTTTTCTTTGTAGGCGATCTATTTGATTTTTATTTTGAATATCCGGATATGGTCCCAAAGGCCTATTTTGATTTTTATAACAAAGCATTTCAATTAAAAAAGGCTGGGGTAGATCTTCGGTTTATAGCTGGGAATCATGACTACTGGCTGATGGATTTTATGAAAGAAAAAATAATGAATCAGACCTATTTTGATGATACCACATTCTCCTTAAAGGGCAAAAATTTTTATATAACCCATGGTGATGGTGTTCTAAGCTGGGACTATGGCTATAGAATCTTAAAAAAAATCATTCGTTCACCATTTTTTATATGGTGCTTTCGCTGGATACATCCAACAATTGGATACGGCATCGCGAGAAAGGTCTCAAAAACAGAAAATCATCCAAATTCCCCTGAACATGTTAAAGAAAAAATAAGAAATGAGCTTACAAACTTTGCCTCTACGCACTTTGAAAAAGGATTTGACTACATGGTCTGTGGGCACTATCATCTGAATGAAATTATTGATGCAGGAAAAGGAAAATTAGCGATCCTTGGTGACTGGCAGCACCAGCCATCTTATGCAGTGTTTGATGGCAAAGAACTAACTCTACATCAGTGGGAAAAAAATGCGTAAACACTTAACTATCTTATTTTGCTGTCTCTTTCTTTTCCAAGGATGTGCTACGGTTAAAAGTTTTTTTGGCAGAAAATCTATAATGGACCCTGATGATCCAAACTTTCTTAACAATATCCAAAAACTAAGAAGCGCATACCAAGATGGTGACATACAAGCGCTAGAAGAAATGATTCAGATTTATAATGATGACAATCAGCATATCAAAGCTAGGATCGAGGCCGGAAGAATGTTGGCTAACACTCAGCATCCAATGGCACTCAATGCAATCGCTAAAATGGTTGAAACAACCAGCGCTGTTGATTTTTCATTTCTTAAAGCCTCTATAGAAATGCTGGCCCTTTTTAGAGAGAACCCCAAAGCCAGTTTTGCCATGGTTGAGAGCATGCATATTCTGGAAGAGCGAACAAATAATCTACATCTTACCATAGCAGAAAATCTTAATAAGGTCAGGACCAAGGATCAGATTCTGGTTTTGCTAGATCTTTATGAAATAGCAAAAGCGAACATGAGCCGAACTGAGGGAATGCTTACACAAATACTTGGTGGTCTTGGCAGTGATCAAGTGATACCCGTCCTAACCACAATCGCAAAAGATCCTAACGTAAGGCTAGGGATTAGAAACAAGGCTGTTCAAATCTTAGGAAAGAAAAGCCCTGAAGATGTTGCAACCGCTTTTGCTGAATTACTAGGTGACCCAAACACAAACCTTGAGGTACGTGAGTTTGCTATTAATACAATGGCTGGCGTAAAACAGGAAAATCTAATTCTTGCTCTTTTAAATACATATAACACAGGAAAAAGTCAGTATTACACTCTATTAAATACGATGCTATCTGCATTAGGTGAGTTTAATGAACCAGAGGTAAAACTTGCGGTCGTTGAAATCGCGAGTAGTGTAGACTATCCGATTGATATCAGGAAAAAAGCGATCGATAACCTTGGCGCTTTTAAGGATGCAAGTGTAATACCAAGAATACTGCCGATACTTGAGAAAAAAGAAAACTATGTTTACTATGACAATATTTTAGATATGGTTTACATGCTCGGAGAAGAGAAAATATGGGCGGAACAGGTTCGAAGAATGGCCTACAAGGCAAGTTTTAGTCGTAGAGAACATGAATAGAATAATAAAAATATTATTTCTGTTAATTGTCGTTGGGGTCTCCTATGCGAAGGACACCTACACCATATCAGGGCGTGTCCAAACTAAAGCAGGAGAAACCGTAAAAAAAGGTACTGTGGTTCTAGTAAGTAAGGCAGATGGTTCTGAGGTAAAAAAATCAAAGATCAGCAAAAAAGGTGCCTTTAAACTAAAGAAAATATCTCCCGGAAAATATCAAATCAATGCTTTAGCTAATGGGGAAGCGTCAGTTTCTGTTAGTGTCGTTGATGATAATATTAAAGATCTTATAGTTATAATAAAGTCTCCCGATGAGAAGAAAGATGTTAACCTGGATAAAACCACCACAATACCCTCAGAACAAGAAAATAATATTCAGACTCTTGATACTCCACTAAAAACAAAAAATACAGATGATTTACTCCCCCAAGTGAGGCCCTTTGATCAGGTAGATAAGCTACAGTTCGAGGAGCAGTTTTTTGAATATGAGTCTAACCTTAGAGCCTTGAAGAACCAGGTCGATTCACTAAAGAGTATTGTTACCGCATTTGAAAATAAGCAGACC
>TARA_B110000116_G_scaffold126575_1_pt1 | contig 15093 bp, 20 predicted proteins | sample TARA_B110000116 | Tara Oceans TARA_B110000116 (sample SAMEA4397355) | marine metagenome | biome: Polar Biome; feature: [ZZZ] marine water layer (ENVO:01000295); material: water (ENVO:00002006), including particulate matter (ENVO:01000060) such as... | depth 199 m
TTGTCAAGGTTATAGGGGTGCCTACTTAGACACTCCGCTTGGCTTATCCTGGTGCCGGGGTTTTATTCCGAATAAGTTATTTTATCATTTAGATCGCTATGCCCATTCTTAGCATTGTTGCTAGGGGTCTGAAAAACCAAGGCACATTAAACTATTGAGAGAGTCGTTGCTGTTGGTTGTCTGGCTATGGTGAAATCTTTTAACATGGAGCGAGAATGATTTCTAGGTGGAAAATTATATGCGTAACCGCTGGTCTTAGTTTGGTGATTGGTTGCCTTGATGTAGGTAGTGGCCTGCCGAGTGTACCCCGTACTGGAGATATGGCTCCCGAGTTTCAAGCAAAATCGATGGACACCGGGCAAGCTATTTCACTGGAAGATTTTCGTGGCCAACCTGTGCTTGTCAACCTATGGGCAACTTGGTGCATACCCTGCAGGGTAGAGACTCCTTTCCTTCAAGAGACCTATCTAAAGCATAAAGACCAAGGGCTCAGGATACTTGGCATCTCTGTCGACTCTCCCGGATCGGAAGATATCATAAAGACATTTCTAGAAGATAATTCAGTGACATACGATATAGCGTTAGATCCATCCATGGCGTCCACCGACATATTCTCAGTAGTGGGGCTACCTGCCTCGTTCTTGATTGGAGCAGATGGAATTATCGTTTACAACAGAATTGGGCCCATAGCCGAGAAAGATCCAGACTTTGAAAAGGCATTAGAATTGGTCTTAGACTAATTTCAAAACAACCTAAATCAAGGTAGTACAAATTGTTCGATTCCAGTGAAGTAGAGACTCCTTTCGCTCTCGTAAATCCAGATAAAGTTCAGGCAAATGCAGTTAAAGTTTCTGATTATTGTAGCCTGCATAAAATCGATTGGAGGCCGCACATAAAAACACATAAATCTCGTACGATCGCAGCCTTGCAAATGAAAGCAGGAGCTATTGGATTGACTGTTGCCACCCCCAGAGAAGCGGAGGTGATGTCCACGGTCTGCGACGACTTGTTGGTGGCTTATCCCATTTGGGGTGAATCTAAGCTTGATCGAATTATGAACGTTCCTAGAAATGTCAATTTGATGATGAGTATCGATTCAAGCTCAGCTCTAAAGGCCGTTACTGAGGCCGCTAAGCGAGCAGAGCGTAAAGTTAGAATTTTAGTAGAAGTGGATTTGGGAATGAAAAGAGTTGGGTTGCAGAAGATTGATGAAATAATTGAACTTGCCCTATTGGTGGAACAGGACTTGGACGTTCAGTACAAAGGTATAATGTTTTATCCTGGACATATTAGAGAACGAAAAGACAGTCAAACAGACCGTTTAAGGATACTTCAACAGCAATTAAATCAGATGATTGAAGGCCTCGATGCTTCTAACCTATACCCAGAGATAGTTAGTGGTGGCTCCACTCCTACTGTTTGGAACAGCCACGAAATTTCTGGTTTGACAGAAATTCGCTCTGGAACCTGCATATTTTATGATCTAGAGGATCTGCATATAGGTGTGGCCACCCCGGATGATATGGCTTATTCGGTCGTCACGACGATTGTGAGCATTTCAGTGCCAGGGCAAGCGGTTATCGATGCGGGGTCCAAGGCATTATCAAAAGAGAGTAGGGGATCAGATGGTGTTTTTGCAGTACTTTTAGATCATCCTGAAGTTACAGTGAAAGCTCTCACCGAAGAACACGGGATACTTGATCTGTCGGAGAGCCAATGGAGGCCTAAGGTAGGAGAGATGGTGAGAGTATTGCCTGCCCATGTTTGCGTTTCAGCTAACCTGCAGGATCATTTGACGGTACAAAACGGCAGTGAATTGGGAAAATGGGCTATGGAGGCAAGAGGGCGAGAAGTTTTTAAAATCGAAGAAGAAAATCAATTTTTTGAATGATAATCTAGGATGTGAACAAGCGGTCAAAATAGGAGTAGTAGTGAGATGACAATTCTTAAATCAATCAGTACTGACAAGGCTCCAGGAGCTGCAGGGCCATACTCGCAAGGGATTCTTCTGGGGAATCTTATTTTTGTTTCCGGGCAGATTCCAATTGATCCTCTCACAGGAAATATGGTGGATGGAGATATTAAAGCTCAAACAGCTCAAGTGCTTCGGAATGTCTCTGCAGTTTTAGAGGCTGCTGGAAGTTCATTGGGGAACGTAGTGAAGACCACGGTTTATTTGGCAGATCTTGCTTCATTCGGGGAGATGAATAAAGCTTATGCAGATTCTTTTGGACAGCATAGGCCGGCCAGAGCAACGGTGGAGGTTGGCCTCCCCGCAGGGGTCGCTATTGAGATTGATGCTATAGCCGTACCAGGTGAGTAAACCACCTGAGAACGGATTTGGGAGCGGATGGCGGTCTGGTGGCCCCACTGGTCTTCAAAACCAGCTTGCCGGGCTAAACCCTCGGTTGGTGGGTTCGATTCCCACACGTTCCCGCCATTTTATTCTGTTACTACTTATCGGGTCCATGGTATTCCCCGGAGTTCTTGTTGGTCAAGCCTCTGCAGTGGAAGGGGATCCTACAAGTGAAGTGACAGACAAGTCAGACGATTTGTCCAAGAATAAGGTATCAGCGAGAGGTGCCTTTATCCGTTCTCTTTTGATCCCTGGTTGGGGTCAGTCGGCTGCTGGGGCTCCAGGACGAGGAGCCTTCTATTTTGGCATGGAAGGAGCCAGTCTTTGGATGATATTGAAAAGCTTCAAGACTCTGGATTCGGCCAAGACACGTTTGAAAAGCGCTGAAGTAGCAGTGCGGACAGAGCTGCAATCTACACAAGGGCTGTCCGGATCTGACTTAGATGAAGCTGTTCAGGGGGACTCGAAGGTCAAGTCCGCAGCGATGCTGGTAGAAGACCGATCACAACAGCGAGAGGATTGGATCGCAGCGGGTATGTTTTTCTTAATGTTTGGTGCTGCCGATGCTTTTGTGACGGCTCATTTGGAAGATTTTCCAGAACCCTTGGAGACCAGAATCGAGACAAGCCCAGAGCTGGGAGTAGGAGTTAGCTTCAGTTTGCCTTTGAACTTTTTTCGCTAGATTAAAGGAACTTTCTGGCCGTTTTTCCAGGAATGGAGACAAGGGGTTTTCCCAGTCTGCAAAATTGCGAAGCTGTTGTGGTGCAGCCAATCTCCAGTATTGATATAATAGCGATCTGCTCCCATTCTTTCGATTAGAGGGACGTGGGTATGCCCAAGGAAGATCAAATCCCAACTGGGTTCCTTAGCCAACTGTTTCGATGCCCATAATTTCAACCTGTTTGAGCGATTGTGCTCTCGAAAGGAAGGTTTTAGGATTTTTTGCTTTGTTCTGGAAACGCTTTCTGCTATTGAGGTGCCTAGTTTCGGATCTAGTATTGAGAAAAGATTACTCAAAGGCCTGGAATGGAGGAAATACTTAAGAGTTTTATAGATGAGATCACCCTGGCCGAGGCCATCACCATGAGCAATGAAAGTTCGGTATCCAGCTAATTCTAAGAGTAGCGGACCTTGTTCGAAGGCAATTCCTATCTCCTCACGAAGGTATTTCCCTCCCCACCAGTCATGATTGCCACCAATCAATGTTATAGGAACTCCATTTTGTACAATAGATTTTAAAGTGGAGAGTACGCTTGTGTAACCAGAAGGGATTCCGTGACGGAATTCGAACCAGAAATCAAAGAGATCACCGTTTATTATTATCTGGTCACCTTGTGAGGCTGCCCATTCTAACCATTGAATGAAACTAGATTGTGTTTCTTGGCTAATAGCTCCCAGGTGAACATCGCTGGTCAAATAGATAGTGTTATTATACATAGAGTGGCAAACTAATCAGGAATATTTGGTTGAGGAAGTATTGACGGATTCTGATTTAGGGAAATAATGAAAACTTATGAATTGTTTGGATAACGCTCCCTCCGAAAACTGTGCACGGAAATCAACTTCAACTTGGCTTTGTCTGTTAGCCATTTCAGTGGTGGGTTGTGCGACCTATTCAGTGCCTGATGTATCTCCAGAATTTACTGCACAGTGGCTGGACAATCATTTGGTTGAAAGGGATTCTCTTTCTAACAATCTATTGGCTCGGTTTAGTTGGCAATTACGGGAACCTGATTTGAGAATTGGCGGTTTGGGAGTTGTCCGTTTGGGGGCGCCTGACAGGGCGCGTGTGGATTTGTTTCTCGAAAATGGCGAGTCTGTTTTGGCAGCAGCTCTTGTAGGGGATGAGATAAGAGTCGGACAGGAGCAGACGTATCTAGGAGTCATACCATCTGCTCCGTTATTGTGGGCTTCTTTGGGTTTGTTTAGACCTGGGAAAGAGGCCGCTTTAGTCAATACAGAAAGGCTCGGATCCAACGGAATAAGGCTGGATTATTCGAGTTCTTCTTCTTCAACATTAAGATATGATATATTCGAAGACCAAATAAGAACTGTTAGTATTCTGGAAAATGGACAAACAGTACATTCAGTAAACTTAGAATTGGAAACTCCTGAAAGGTTGCCATCAAGAGCAACTTATCGCAATCTGAGTTCTTATCGGGAGCTGGTGATATTTTTAGAGACAGCCAATGGAGTCGAACCTTATGATGAAAAGATCTGGCACCCTGGTGGTTAGGGTACTAGGAATTTTTGTTTTGTTGTTAAGTGTTGGTTCTTGTAACTACAGTTTTAGATCTGGAAGTTTTCCTGATCATATTCGTACTGTGGCTATACTTCCCTTCGAAAATGATACAAACCGTTTCGAATTGACCCAGGAAATACACGAAGCTTTATTGCAGGAGCTACCTAGAGCATTGGGCATAACGAACGCCGCTGAAGATGCCGCCCAATCTGTCATAAGAGGAAGAATACTTCGCTATGATTTGACGACTCCATTATACCGTCCTGGTGCTGGAACTGGGCAGATAGATGTTTTACAGAGACAAGTAGGAATTCAAGTACAGGTGGAATTTATTGACACTGTTGAGGACATGGTGCTTTGGGATAATTCGAGTCTGGGAATACAGGGGCAATATTCCGAAGAAAGTGAAGGAGAGGAGGTCGGCAGAGCAGAGGCTATCTTACTATTAGTGCAACGCATTGTGGACGGAGCGCAGTCAAACTGGTAGGTTGGTCCCCGAATTGTGTTTTACGTTTAATGGAAGCAGGAGCATCACTTGATCAGAGTAGTTGGCTTAGGGGTGACGATGTTGGCTTTCTGGATGATTTTGTCCGGGTCGCTGACCATTGACCATTCCTTATTGGTATGGTTTGCTATCGGATCGTCCATCTTTGTGGTTTATATATCAAAACGAATGGACTTTATCGACCGAGAAGGAGTCCCTCTTTTCTTTGGAGGTCGATTTCCAGGGTATTTTCTTTGGTTGCTCAAAGAAATTTTTAAGAGCAATGTCGCGGTAGCTAAAATAATCTTGAGTCCCAGTTTGCCTATCCATCCCAATATGACAGTATTTAAAAGTAGTCAGAATACTGACTTGGGTCGGGTCATTTATGCTAATTCAATCACATTGACTCCAGGTACCATCGTCACTGCTGTTGGCCTTAATGAGATGCAGGTTCATGCCCTCACTTTGGCGGATACTCAGAATGAAGAAGATGAGATGGATAGGCGTGCCACTCTAGTTGAGGGCATCGCTTAATGTTTGTAGTTGCTACGATGGGTCTGGCGGTGGCAATGGTGCTAGTAATGATTAGAGCTATGGTGGGTCCGACTCCGTATGATAGAGTATTAGCACTCAATAGCTTTGGAACTAAGACAGTTCTTCTGATAGCTGTGTTGGGATTCTTAATGGGACGACCCGAGTTTCTGGATCTAGCTTTGGTGTATGCACTGATAAACTTCATCGGAACGATAGCAGTGCTGAAGTATTTTGAAATTGGAGATTTAGGAAAAGCTAGAAAAGATTCATTCGAGGAAGAGTTGTAATGGCACAGATCGTGACAATGCTGGCCTGGGGATCTGTGGTGCTCGGGTTGGGTTTTACTGTAGTCGGAGCGGTTGGTGTACTGAGAATGCCGGATGTTTATACAAGGCTACATGCAGCGGGAATGACAGACACAATGGGAGCGGGATTCTTACTCATAGGATTGGCCTTGAACGAAGGTTTAACACTGATTGCTATGAGGCTTGTGTTAATTTGGATCTTCCTGCTCTTCACTAGTCCAGTAGGCACCCACGCTTTGGCGAAAGCCGCTTTGCATGGAGGGGTTCAACCTTTGCAGAGAAAGATCGAGGGGGCCGATGATAGAGATCTCAGTTAATCTATTTTTGCTCACTATGCTTGCAGTTACTGGCTTGCTTGTTGTGAGGTTGAAAAATCTGTTTACTGTGGCCATGGTGACTGGGATTTACAGCCTTCTTTCTGCTGTATTTTTTACCCTACTAGATGCTGTGGATGTAGCGTTTACAGAGGCGGCTGTCGGTGCTGGTGTGTCGACAGTATTGATATTGGGAACTTTGTCGTTGGTGGGCCATCAACAGAAAGAGCATAAGACTGTCCAAATCGTTCCATTGGTGATTGTGACAATAACTGGTCTTCTTCTAATGTATGGGACCCTCGACATTCCTCCCTTTGGGAAGGGTGACAATCCAATCCACCAACACGAAACGACTGTTCATTATTTAGAAGAATCGAGTCATGAAACTGGTATGCCCAACGTGGTTACTTCCATCTTAGCCAGCTACAGAGGCTATGATACCTTTGGGGAAACGACTGTCATTTTCACTGCTATGGTAGGAGTTCTTTTACTCATGTCCGGCAGGAAAGGGAAAGGTTCCGATTGTAAAGAAGGAGATCGGGATGGAAGATAACGTCATTTTGAGGGTAGCCACGAAAATTTTGACACCATATATCCTTTTGTTTGCCCTATATGTCCAATTTCATGGGGATTACGGTCCAGGGGGTGGTTTTCAGGCTGGGGTCATTTTCGCCTCAGCATTTGTTCTCTATACGCTAATCTATGGCTTAGAAACTGCTAAACTCGTACTTCCTCTAAGGGTAGCATCCTTGTGCGGGGCTCTAGGAGTATTGACCTATGCTGGAGTGGGGGTTGCAACGATGATAATGGGAGGAGAGTTCCTAAACTATAATTATTTGAACTCTCACGATCCTGAGCATGGTCAGCATTTGGGTATTTTGCTAGTCGAATTAGGTGTGCTCATTACAGTCTTTGGAGTAATGGTTGTGATTTTTTATTCTTTCGCGGGACGGAGGGGAGCTAAAGAATGAGTGCAGTGGGCTTTCTGAACTATTGGTTTGTTGTAGGCCTCATGATGATTGGGTTTTATATACTCATTGCTCAAGGGAACCTAGTAAAGAAAATTGTTGGACTAAATATTTTCCAAACATCGGTTTTCATTCTCTATATTAGTATGGGCAAAATCGAAGGTGCTACGGCACCGATATTGGATTCTGGCTGGTCCGTTTACTCTAACCCTCTGCCCCACGTGTTGATCCTCACGGCTATTGTCGTTGGTGTGGCTACGAGTGCTCTAGGACTAAGTCTGGTAGTTCGGATACATGAGGCTTATGGTTCTGTAGAAGAAGATGAAATCACTGAAATGGACAAATCACTATGATGGCTCACTTGCCTGTCCTTCAAGTGATCGTTCCGTTGCTGGCGGCTCCTCTTTGTGCCTTAGTTAGGCATGGCCGAATAGCTTGGGCTATTGCAGTAGCTAGTAGCTGGGCGTCTTTATGGATGGCTTGGGAGATATTTCAATTAGTTCAAGACGGAGGTGCTATATCATATAGCCTAGGTGGCTGGGCAGCGCCGATTGGTATCGAGTATAAAATCGATACATTAAGCGCATTTGTTCTCATCATTGTCACGTTAATAGGGGCGGTAGTAACCCCCTATGCACTTAAAAGCGTCGAGAAAGAAATCGGGGGCTCTAGGGAATCTCTATTTTATGCGGCGTTTCTTCTCTGTCTATCAGGGCTGCTCGGTATTGTGGTCACAGGCGATATGTTCAACGTGTTTGTTTTCCTTGAAATCTCCTCACTCTCGGCGTATGCACTGATAGCGCTAGGTAGAGATAGAAGGGCACTAACGGCCTCTTATCAATATCTTATTATGGGTAGTGTGGGAGCCACGTTTATCGTTATCGGCATTGGCATGCTGTATGCGATGACGGGGAGTTTGAATATGGCTGATTTGGCCGTTCTTTTACCAGAACTCCCACCTAACCGCACAATTCCAGTTGCTTTTGCTTTTCTGAGCATTGGTGTGTGTTTAAAGTTGGCACTCTTTCCATTACACATATGGTTACCTAATGCTTATGCTTATGCACCTTCGGTAGTGACGGCATTTATTGCATCTACAGCGACTAAAGTCGCTATCTACATGCTTTTACGATTTTTCTTCACAGTTTTTGGAGCCGAATTTTCTTTCTTGGAAATGCAGTTAGGAGCCATCCTCCTCCCACTTTCGTTGATAGCTATTTTCAGTATGTCACTGGTTGCTATTTTTCAAACGAATGTTAAAAGGATGCTGGCCTATTCCAGCTTGGCCCAAATTGGATACATCATTTTGGGAATAAGTTTCTTTTCGGATACTGGTTTGATTGCGGGCATCTTGCACTTGTTCAATCACGCTGTTATTAAAGGCTCTCTGTTTATGGCTTTAGGTTGTGTAATGTATCGTGTCAACTCGGTGGAGCTCGAGGACATGCGAGGGCTAGGCAAAAAGATGCCGATTACAATGGCAGCGTTTTTGGTTGGAGGTTTCAGCTTGATCGGTGTTCCTTTAACCGTTGGTTTCGTTAGTAAATGGTATCTTATCCAGGGAGCTATTGAAAAGGGACTCTGGCCGGTGGCCTTGCTGGTACTTATGACGTCGCTGATGGCTGTCGTTTATATTTGGAGAGTAGTCGAGTCAGTGTATTTTTCTGAATCTTATGAATCGCAAAATGATGACGTCGCTGAGGCTCCTCTAGGGTTACTTATTCCGACGTGGGCGTTAACTCTCTTGTGCTTGTATTTTGGGATCGATGCGACATTGACCACATCTGGCGCATCGATGGCTGTTGCTAACCTGTTGGGAATCAGCCCATGAGTCACTCTCAGATTCTCTGTTTGATAATACTCATTCCATTTATTGGTGCTGGCCTAATATTACTTTTCGGGAAACATCCCAACCTTCGTGACAGTTTTAGTTTACTTGTTGCTACTGTTCTTTGTGGGACTGTTTACCAGTTAGTAGAACCTCTGCGAGAGGGATCCTCCACTGAGGTTACTTTATTAGAAGTCACTTCAGGTATCACATTAGGTCTAAGTGTTGAGCCTTTAGGGCTTTTATTTGCACTCGTGGCCTCTTTTCTGTGGATAGTGACAGGTCTATATGCCATAGGTTACATGCGCGGTCATCATGAGAAGAACCAAACCCGTTTCTTCGCTTGTTTCGCAATTGCTATCGGTGGAGCAATGGGTGTAGCATTTTCCTCTAATCTCTTTACATTATTTGCTTTTTATGAACTTTTAACTCTCTGTACTTTCCCCCTTGTCACCCATCATGGGACTAACGAAGCGAAGCAAGCTGGGCGGGTATATTTAGGAATTCTTTTATTCACTTCGGTAGGGTTACAGCTGCTTGCGATCATTTGGACGTGGAACTTGGCTGGAACTTTAGACTTCAAAGAAAATGGAATCCTGAGTGGAACTGCCCCCAATACGGTATTAAGTGTATTGATTGTTCTGTTTGTTTTTGGCGTAGGGAAGGCTGCAGTCATGCCATTTCACAGATGGCTTCCCGCTGCCATGGTTGCTCCAACTCCAGTTTCGGCTTTATTGCATGCCGTCGCTGTAGTCAAAGTTGGTGTTTTCACTATTCTGAAAGTAGCAATTTATATCTTTGGACTGGAAACCCTGGCTGGACTAGCGAGTACTCCTTGGTTGCGGTGGATTGTCGCTGCGACGATCATCATCGGCTCATTAGTGGCTTTCACCAAAGACAATCTCAAAGCTCGGTTAGCATACTCCACCATCAGTCAGCTATCGTATATTGTATTAGCTGCACTGTTAGCCAATGAGTTCGCCATTATCGGTGGCGGTATGCATATAGCTATGCATGCTTTTGGTAAAATCACTCTTTTCTTTGCCGCTGGTGCTGTTTTGGTTGCGGCTCACAGAACTGACATTAGTGATATGAGAGGGTTGGGTCGAAAAATGCCTCTAACTTTTGGTGCATTCTTTGTTGGTTCTTTGAGCATTATCGGTGTTCCCCCAGCTGGTGGATCTTGGAGTAAATGGTTCCTGGGTCTGGGGACACTTGAAGCTGGAGAGCAGGGCTTGTTGGCAGTGCTTATGCTAAGTTCCCTTTTGAGTTTGGTGTACTTGTTGGAAGTTCCGTTCAGGGCTTTTTTCAGTTCTCCCCTAGATGGTCAAAAAAATGAAGGTATTAAAGAGGCTCCTTGGCCTTGTTTGTTGGCTATGGGAATATCGGGTGGAATAACAATGGGATTGTTCTTTTTCCCAGGCTTCCTTTATGAAATGATGACCATGGTGTTTTCTCCATGAACGATCCAAGTCATCTGAATCTGGAAGGAGAGAATATGGATACATCATCGTCTCCAGAAGGCTTGAAGCATGTCGACATTCTTTTCAAGGTCTTCTACCTGGGGTGTGTCCTTTTGGTACTCGTAGAAATTGACATGCAAGTGACCAACATTCTGTTTGAAGAGCATAGGCATATATACACAGGTTTGGAGAACATCTTGGGGTTTTATCTTTGGTATGCTTTTGGAGGGATTGTTTTACTTGTAGCCATCGCGAAAATGATGAGAAGAATTTTGATGCGCTCGGAGGATTATTATGATGGTTAGTTTCCCTCCTTTCATCATTTTTTTCCTAGGAGCAATTTTAGTCGCTGTAAGCAGGGGACGGGTGAGAAATTGTGTTATGTTGCTCGTACCCATTCTAGGTGCTCTGAATCTCAGAGGATTGGATCCTGGGGCAGCAATGACTCTTGACCTGTTCGGATACGATCTCATTCCATTCCAGGTCACGAAGCTCAGTATGCTGTTCGGATATCTGTTCCACTTGGCCGCTTTCCTCGGGAATCTTTTCTCAATTCATTTAGAGGACAAAGAGCAAGCTGGCCTACAGCACACTACAGCTCTCTTGTATGCTGGAAGTGCCTTGGGGGCAGTCTATGCGGGAGACCTGATTTCCTTGTTTGTGTTTTGGGAAATCTTAGCCCTGAGTTCGGCATTCTTGATTTTTGCCAGGGGAACGGAGAGCTCTTTTAGGGCGGGATTGAGATATCTGGTCATACATGTGCTGTCGGGTGTCCTCTTGCTTTCAGGTGCTTTGATGCGAGCTCACAGTACTGGATCTATTTCTTTCGATCATATAGGACTTGACGGGTCCATCGCTAGCTGGGTAATTCTTTTGGCTTTCGGGATAAAGGCGGGATTCCCGTTCTTGCATAATTGGTTGACAGATGCCTATCCAGAAGGAACTCCCACTGGTACCGTGTTCCTGAGTGCCTTCACCACAAAGGTGGCTGTTTTCGCCTTGGTCCGTAGCTACGCTGGGACCGAGGAGCTGATTTATGTAGGTGTCCTAATGACCTTTTTCCCCATTTTCTTTGCAGTGATCGAGAATGATCTTCGACGTGTCTTGAGCTATAGTATGATAAACCAGATAGGGTTTATGGTCACTGGTGTAGGTATCGGGACAGCCTTGGCTTTGAACGGAACAGTGGCACATGCCTTCGCGGATGTCATATTTAAGGGGCTATTATTTATGGCCATGGGTTCTGTTTTACAGATGACGGGCCGAATTAACGGTTCTGACCTTGGTGGCCTTTATAAGACCATGCCTATCACAACGGGCTTCTGTATCGTGGGAGCTATGGCAATTTCTGCGTTTCCATTGTTTAGTGCATTCATTACGAAATCCATGGTTATGGCCGCAGCGTTGGAGGAAGGTTACATATGGGTTTGGCCGTTTCTGGTTTTCGCTTCAGCGGGCGTTTTGGAACACGCAGGCATTAAGATTCCATATTTTGCTTTTTTCGGACACGATTCTGGTATTAGGGCAAAAGAACCACCTGTAAACATGTTATTTGCTATGGGTATAGCAGCTGTTCTTTGCATAGTCATAGGTAGTTTCCCTAGTCTGCTCTATTCTATCTTACCTTTTGATGCTGAATATCACCCTTACGATCTTACCCATGTTGTGACTCAACTACAGCTTTTATTCTTCGGGGCTTTAGCTGTGGTGTGGATGATGAAAAAAGGTAGCTATCCTCCAGAAGTGAGAGCTGTAAATCTCGATACAGATTGGTTCTATCGCTCGCTCGCCCCACGTTGTGTAAGAAGCGTAGGGGGAACTATTTACAGGATGGATTACAAAATAAGAGGAGTAGCACTTAGGTCGGTAGCTGGTGTCGTAAACTTTGTAGAGCAAATACATGGCCCTAAAGGAGTCCTTGCACGTTCGTTGCCCGCTGGTAAGATGGTCATGTTGGTGGTTGTTTTGCTGGCTTTGTATTTGGTTCTCTTTCTATAAATTGGAGAAGATTTAACCTTGTCCCTCCTGAAGTTGGGTTCTCGTGGATCTCCATTGGCGTTGACTCAAAGTCAAAACGTAAAAAACCTTCTTGAGAAAAGCGGTAATAATACAGTTGAAATTATAGTGATCAAAACTGTGGGAGATGTAAAACTCAATTCTTTATTTCATGAAATACCTGGAAAGGGGGTATTTACTAGAGAATTGGATGAAGCCCTTCTGAAGGGTCGGATCGACCTGGCTGTACATTCTCTGAAGGACCTGCCAACTGAACTTCCGAAAGGACTTCGTTTATCGGCAACTCCAGAGCGAGTAGATCCAAGGGACGTTCTGGTGAGCAAAAGAGGCCGGGAAGTTTCTTTGAGTTCGTTGCCAGCGGGGAGCAGAGTGGGAACGAGTTCAATCAGGAGAGCAGCGATGCTTTTGGCATTGCGATCAGACTTGAAACCAAGTCCTATCAGGGGGAATGTAGACAGCAGGATAAGAAGATTGGATGAAGGCGAATATGATGCCTTAATTCTAGCAGGAGCAGGTCTTATACGTCTGGGTATGGCAGATCGAGTTTCTGAATGGATTGAATGGGATTCTTGGCTGAATTCTCCAGGCCAAGGTGCGTTGGGAATTGTGATCAGAGAGAAAGATAAAAAAACAGATGGATTTTTGAAATCAATACATTGTTCTTCTTCCCATACAGCAGTTGCGGCAGAAAGAGCCTTTTTGGGTGCTCTAGGAGGAGGATGTGAAGTTCCTATCGCTGCTGGCTGTGTGAAGCATGGCCTGCATTTACGTCTGAAGGGTATAGTTGTGAGTGCTGACGGTTCAAAAATGGTAAAGGGAGATATTACGGGTGCTTCAAAAGATCCTGTGGCTTTAGGGGAAAAATTGGCAGAAGAATTGGTCCAAAAGGGCGCTGACCTGTTACTTAAAGAACTAGCCCAGGATACTGTGTTCCCGGGAATGTAAACCAATGACTGGAGATTTGATGAATCGATCTGAAGGAAGAAATGCAGGGCAGTCACGAAGATTGGAGTTAGAAATGGATGTCGCTCCATTTGCAGAAGGTTCTTGTTTGGTATCAACTGGGAATACGAAGGTGCTGTGCACTGCATCTGTTCTGGATGAAACTCCTCCTTGGAGAGAGAAATCTGGGAAAGGATGGGTTACGGCTGAGTACAGCATGCTTCCGAGAGCGACCCATACTCGATCCAGGCGAGAACGCAACCGAGTAAGTGGCCGTACACAAGAGATTCAGCGATTGATTGGTCGAGCCCTTAGATCGGTTGTGGATATGGATGTAATTGCTGGAAAAACTGTGATAGTTGATTGCGATGTTATTCAGGCAGATGGAGGTACCAGAACGGCTTCCGTGACGGGAGCATCAGTTGCCTTACAACACGCTTTTAATCGAATGGTAGAGGAAGGTTCCTTGACCAGGAATCCGATGCTGGAGATGGTAGCAGGAGTTAGCGTTGGCATTGTCAGTGGCGAAGTACTTCTTGATTTAGATTATTCAGAAGATTCAAAAGCTCAAGTAGATCTAAATGTTATAGCCACAGGGAAGGGAGGTTTGGTAGAAGTCCAGGGCACGGCTGAAGGCGATCCTTTCAGTAGAAAAAGTTTCGATGAATTGTTGGATCTCGCTTTGAGTGGGATAGAAGTCTTGACTGCTTCCCAAAGAAAAGTGTTTGCGGGATAGATGGGGTGAAGATTTTATTCGCTACACGTAACAAACATAAAATCAGGGAAGTTAGAACCATTTTTAACAATGTTTCTGCCTTGAAGATCTTGGATCTCGATGAGGTTGGTTTGGAATATCGCGACTGTGAAGATTCTCTCGAACCGTTTGACACTTTCGAAGAGAATGCTATATCAAAGGCAACATATTTTAATCAAATATCAGGGCTACCAACTCTATCAGACGATTCAGGGCTGGTGGTGGATTGTTTGGGAGGAGCTCCAGGTGTTAATTCCAAAAGATTTTCTCCCTGGTCTGAAGAAGACCTTCTGTCACGAGATGAGTCGAATAATAGGTTTCTCGTAGAATCCCTCCGTACTTTTCCAGATATCGAATGGACGGCGCGGTATGTTTGTGTGGTTGTTCTTATGACTATAAAGCAAAATATTAGAGTGACAAAAGGAGAAGTTGAGGGGAGGGTGCTTGAGAGGTCGAGAGGGAAGGGTGGTTTCGGGTATGACCCTCATTTTTTAGTAGGAGAAACCGACCTAACTTTTGCGGAAATGTCAGATCAAGAAAAAAATCGATTGAGCCATCGTGGCAAGGCTTTTCAAAATCTACTGGAGGTGATTAAGGGTGACATCTGAATCGAATACACCATTAGAGATTGGGCCTACCGAGGATGGATTGGCATTGCGAATCCAATGGGAGGACAGGCACGAATCAGTGTGGACTCCCAGGGACTTGAGGCTGGCCTGTCCTTGTGCTGGATGTGTGGATGAGTTTACAGGGGAAAAGATTCTTTCTGAAGCGGGAATCCATAAGAGTGTCTATCCACTCTCAATAGAGTATGTGGGAAATTATGCTATTCAGTTCAATTGGAGTGATGGACATAACACGGGGATCTATTCCTTTGGTCTATTGCG
>TARA_B110000116_G_scaffold127259_1_pt1 | contig 14919 bp, 6 predicted proteins | sample TARA_B110000116 | Tara Oceans TARA_B110000116 (sample SAMEA4397355) | marine metagenome | biome: Polar Biome; feature: [ZZZ] marine water layer (ENVO:01000295); material: water (ENVO:00002006), including particulate matter (ENVO:01000060) such as... | depth 199 m
TTTTAATTTATTTTGATCTTTTCTAACCTTAAATTTAAAAGATATAAGGACTTCAGATAATAATTCTTCCTCTTTATCATAAAATACACTTATCATTGTATCATTACCTAATATTTTTTTACACGATGCTCCTAAATGAGAACTAACATACCCACAATATTTCTTATGTATTGGTCCTACTTCTCTTTTAGTTAGACCAAATTTTAAATCCTGATATCCTTCTACTTCAGCATATAGAGATGTGAAGGAAACTATTAAACTCAAACTCAATATAGATATTATTTTTTTCATAATGACCTTTTTTCTGAATGGTTAATGATTCATAACTTTTTTTGTTCCTTACGTTCGGCACGTTCTGCCGCTCGTCTTTCTTTCCGGCTACCGTCTTTCGGACTGGTATCCGCTAAAAGATTGTCCATATTAAAATTATATTTGTCTCGCGGTTGCGGTACTTGTTCAATATTATGATTATGATCAGGATTATTACAAACATTTTGTTGTTGAGTTGGAGTAAATTCTCCTTGAAATTTCCCTCCTTCACCTAAAAATTTTATACAAGAATCAACAACCAACCTTTCTTGTTCTTTATTCATCTCCATTGCGGCATCATTCTGTCTATCTAACTCATCATCCATACTCATTCTAATGGGAGAATAATTTCTTCCATTTTCTGTACCAACATCTATAATATCAAATTTATTATCATTTAGATAAGTGATATTAATTGGTACAGTAGAACCAATAACAACGGTTGCAGTTTTATCCAGAGCTTTTGCTATATGTTGTCCGACAGAATCGCATCCTAAGAAATGATCTGCGGAATTAATCATAGAAGCCCACATTCTTAAATCAGGCTCTCTGGGTAATGCTACCGGATGATCATTATTTTCTGGAATAGGGAGCTGAAGTTCTGCCATTATAACTACTGCATACTTTTTACGGAGTTGTTCAATAATACTAATAATATTTCCTACTTCAAAAGATCGTGAAGTGCTATCAATTAAATATTCTCCCATCTGTTGAACAGAACGACCAAATGGTTGAACAATGATTGATTTGTCTTTATTTAATTGAGATTTAATTTCTTGAAGTGCCTGATATCCGGTTACCGTTTCCGACTTATTTAGGGTGATAGTCGGATCTGGTAATTCTCTGGGTTCCTCAAGACCATTGATTTCGATATCAAATGCTTGAGCAAGAGAACATTTTTGATTGAAGTATTCATTGATTCTGTATGGCTCTGGAGAAACAACATCCTTATCTCGGATATGCTGTTCAAAGAGGCCTTTGTGCCATACTTCGTATGCGTGTTTCTGAAGGACTGAGTGTCCTCTGTAGAAATCCATACCGCCTTCGCAGACTATTATAAAATCTTTATCACCTGAATCTTCTGCGTATTTTTCAAAAGCAGGAATTGAAGATATTACCCTTCCTGCACCGCCATTAATAAAGAAAGCCTTAGATCGACTCTTTTTCATATCACCTCACCTATTGAGTTAATTAAACATAACAATTATAACATAACCATTACAACTTGTCAAGTCTTTTTCTTTTACTTATATGACAAATAAAAAAGGCTTCCCGGAAGAAGCCTTTATATAATTATTCTTGATCAATTTAAAATTTTATCCTAGGGAGTCTTCTTCCTTAGGTTGATCTACTTCATTTTCTATCGCACGTTCTGGTGTAGACTCTCCATCCGGATCGGCCAATCGTTTAGCACGATTATCTATCGTCTCAGGAGATATGGGTCTAGGTACTGTAAATGCTTTTTTACCATCATAAGTTTGAGGAATATCTCTTAATTCTTGACGATATGCTTCCCATCTATCTTTTTCATCACCATCAGGCAGTAATTGTTTATTATCCGTCTCTGCCAATTCTACATTTCGATCTGCCCTTATCTGTTCCCAGGAGTTATGTACTGAATGTAAAACTAAGTCCCAAGATTTAGTTTTAAAGTTCCAAGAAGATGCTTCTCTACACCATACGTGATCGGGTGGAATTGAATCATCTCTTGGTCGCTCGTAATAAACTGTACCATCAGCAAGTTTATCTTGAACTTGAGGTAGCTTATCGTAAGAACCTCTAGTATCTCCTGTACAATGTGGATTTGCCCACATAGCACATATTTCCGGATTTTTTGTGCAATCTATTTTAATTCTTTCTGAATCTAGAGGTACAGGAAGTTTTTCAATTGCCGCGGTTTGATCTTCATTATCATAGTCTTCGATATCACCGTCATCGAGATAATTTGTCTTAATAGGAAAACTCGTCCAATGTCCTTTCTTTTGTACTCCATCTTCAGAGTCTTCTTTGAAGACATCTACCCAGATAGTATCAGGTCCGAGATAATCTAATGTAGCAGTCTTGGAGCCAGAGATTGTCTGTCCGAGATAACCATCATCAGGTACCGCATACGTCATTTTTTGATTCAATTTTGCCATTTTTACTGCTCTCTTGTTTAATTAATTAGCCCCAATATGTGACAAGTACTCCACCGCCACCACCGGATTTGCCGCAACAACAAGGCCAGCTAACTGCTGCCCCATATGCTCCATTGCCGGGACTCGATGGTGATCCGCCAGAGTGATATCCGAAAGTACAAGCATCTGGTGAGAATGAAGATCCGCCGTGTGAAAGTGGGCCTCCTGAGTGAGAGGCAACTTGAAACATAGAACTTGCACAATATTGTGAACTCATTCTCCAGGAACTTGTTCCCGCTACTCCGTAGTCTGCTCCATAAATGGGGGCACATCCAAAACAAGTGTGACAACAAGTATAACAGTTAAAAGAAGCACAATTATTTATTGAAGTATGCCCGCCCACTGCACAGAAATTAGATAATCCTGGTCCGGTAATATAAGAAGTATGACCTCTAACACCGTGTTGGTGTGGCCAGCAACATCCGGTTCCGCCAGCACATATTGCATATGTATCACCTGCAACAAAATGTCCATCTTCCAAATTTAAGTGCTTAACAGCATATCCTCCTGCTCCGCCAGGAAGAGGATTCATCATACAGCAACAACCTCCATAACCGGAAGCACCGGCACCATAAATATCAAATTTGATTGATTTGACATCTGCTGGAACAACCCAACTGCAGGACCAACCACCATAATTCTGTCCTTCTCCCCCTGTATGTCCGTCAAATGTTGCACATCCTATATAAAGAGAGTGCGTCGGGCCGCTTCCTCGCTCAGCCCCAGCCGCGATTGCGGCGATTCCTGATGCAACAGCATTGTTAATGGTATTCATATTCCCAGCTTGAAAATTACATATTTCTTGCTGAGATTCGTATAAATGATTTGCCATTAATTCCAACGCAACGTCCGTGTTTCGGGCCATTGCATTCATTTTACCTAGAGTCAGTATGTCCATTTCTTATTTCTCCAAAATTTTAGTTGATGGGAAAGAAGACGGAACGAATACAGGATCTATATTCGCTAATTCTGCAGGCAAGTCACGTAATTTAGCACGTAAAGCTATAACATCTTCTTTCAATGCGGCAGGCCCATCAGTCACAGCTGCCAAACCATCCGTGTTTTGTAATATTTCGTTTCTAAACCATCTAATTTCATCCCAATCTGTTTGTCCAATTACATCTATATTAGTCTGTCTATATAGATTCCAGGCTCCATCTTCATATGTACATCTTTTATCATCATATAATTCATCTGGATGAATAGGATAATGCCATTCAAATTGGCTATAACCGTCAGGTGTAGTAATTTCTCTCATCTCACGAGGATCTTCTTCAACACCATCCGGATAAATATCAGTAATATGTAAAACATCTTCACCAGAATTGTTTGGATTTGTTGTTCCCATATCTAAATGATTATTATGATAATCAGAAAGAACTTCACATACAAGAGCATCTACCGAACAGTCGATAACGACATTATCGCAATTTGCTCTATCTGGTCGCCCATCATATGCTTCCCATTCTCTTAGAGTTACTTCTACCAATTTTGTTTCTTTATCAACAAGAGCAACCAACCTGGCCGGCCCGTTGTAATTTTCTGTTATTGTTTCAGTAGTAGCACCATCCAAATAATTGTCCGTAGGACATTCATAAGTATAGTCTACATCTACCATTTCTTGCCAAGTATCGCTCATTTTGTAGTTCCTTATGCGTATGTTATTTTAACTAAACCAGAATGGCCTGGAGTACCGAGACAGGCACAGAGCCAGTTTCCACAATATGATTTCTGATTATTCATTCCACCGCCAGCATATCTAAAACTTCTACACGGTGTTTCACAACCACATTGTGCCATTGAATCTTCAATATGTTGCGTGAGTGAATTCTCTAATTTATGAGATGATCCGGTTGTTGTGTATCTTGAATTACAATCGCAATTACCTCTAGTTTTGAAAAATTGATTATTATGAGATGCGTGTGCCATATCAACACCACAACTAGAACCTGCCGCACACTGGGCTGTTCCGTCAAGAAACACTCCCATACACTCATTATTATCTTGCCAGCAATAGTTCATATTACATCTACAAGTACAATAAAGATTGTATCCACCTCTTCCTCCAGGCGCACAAAAGTTGTTAAGTCCAGATCCAGTTACATATGATGCACAACCTCGTGGCGCATCGCAACAAGCAGTCCAACATCCTGTTCCATTATTTGAATTACCACCGTCTCCTGCACATATGTCATAGACAGTTCCATCAATAAAGTGTCCTGCTTCTTTACAAAGAGTCTTGTTGACATAGGTTCCTCCCTGTGAAGCACAAGATGCCATATCACAATAACAACCTTGACAACAATGTCCTGCTCCAGCTCCGCCTCCACTCCAAACTTCAAACATAACTGTTTTCGTTCCGGCGGGAACAGTCCATTGTTCGTGTACGCCAGTGAAACACCAACAGCCTCTAGCACAATCGTTATATATGTATTTTTCTTGCATTCCCATATTTGGGCCTGCTGAATTGATAAACGCTACCGTTTCATTTGCTGTTGCATCGAGTCCAGCTTGCATTCCAGTTTGAACACCACAAGTATCTTTCAGTCCTTGGAAAGTAGCATTGGCTAGATATTCCAACGTGACGTCCACATCTCTCGCCATTGCGTTCATTTTTCCTAGTGTTAAAATATCCATTTAGTTTTTCTCCAGTACTTTAATATTCATTTCTGTTATTTATATTTATATAAATTTATCTAATTATGTTTCCCAAACATCCTTGAGGGTTATGATTCCTCGCATATTTTCAAGGTTACCATCATATCTACTAGAAGTATATAGTACACTTGCAGGAGTACCTAGTTTCCAAGATTGTAATTTGAATGTCCAGGAGTCATTCAATGTATGTCCGTTATAATTTGCAAATTGTACCATTACTCCATTTTTCATATTGTCATATATGGTGCTAGTATCAGTAAAAGGAGAACCGGAGGAATTTGCTTCTGGTCCATAAAGTGCTAAATCAGTATCAACAAGATTAATTGTACTACCTACCAGTGATACTGGCCCTGCAATTATAACAAGAGGTGTTTTGTATGCTGTGCCTGAATTAGTTATTTCAACAGATTCTACATTTCCTGCAGTACCTAAACTTACAGTACCTTCTGCACCGTAGCCAGTAGGTTCAGCGTGAGTATCGACAACTAAAACTCTAGCTTCTCCACTAACATAATCTTGCCAATCTTCAGTAATTGTCACCGCTCCTATACCGTTGTTTAGTACGACGGAACCAGCATATCCATTACCAACTGTTGTATCCGTGCTTCCAATTAATCCCCCCGGATCAGATACTATAAGATGAGGTTCATCGTAACTTTGTCCTCTTGAACTAAACTCAATTGATGTGACAACATTATTAAGATCTGGAGTTAGAACTGCGCCTGATCCTGCTCCGGTTGGATCATTAACAATAAATTCAATATCGTTATATCCAGAACCACCATTCTCCACATTTACAGCCGTTATTTGTCCAACAACAATTTCATCAACCCAGGCATTTGCCGCGCCCACACAAGTTGATTCATCCGTATATGCTGGATCTAAACAATAACCTGGAACCAATTCACTTTGAATTACTGGCGTTAAGATTGCTCCATTACCATATGATTGATCGACTACCAATCCTCCAGCATCGTATACTGGCCATCCGGTAGCATCAAATGCTACAACTTTTGTTAGTTTATCATAACCCGTACCACCATTAGTTACCTCAACTACTGCAATACTACGATCTGTAGTTACAGAAGCATAAGCTCCTTCACCAGGTCCAGATATATCAATAATTTGTACAGTATCCAGAATTTGATAATCTCGTCCTGTTTTATCTACAGAAACATTAATAAGATTTCCACTACCGTTAACAGTAGCAATTCCTCTAGCACCTCCACCAGTAGAGGTAATCATATCTACATAGACTGTATTATCTCGTACCCAAAGAGTTGCTGTTGTGGATGTGTTATTTGAATCGAAAATATCATACTTGTCTGTGATTTCTGTGGCTTTTGTGATTTCATAAGTGAATGTTGCGTTCTGAGGAATATCTCCTGAGTCAAACATTCCATCTTGATGTGTAACAGTATGAGGTTGAATATCAAGATTTTGAAATGCAACAGAGTCGCCAACTTGTGCAGAAATAACTGATGGAGAAAACGCATTGTTCTGAATAGAGACTGCGTGTGTTACAGGTGTTCCTGTCATTGTATATCCAGTTCCCTGATTTGATACAGAGAAGCCTGCAATTCCACCATCTGCTAAAGTCATACTTGCGGCTCCGACTACAGCGGGAGCTCCTCCAGTAATAGCAACCGAATCTGCTATAACATAATCTGCTCCACCATTTGTAATCTCTACTCTGTCAAGTGTATCATCTTCTTTAAGATAAACTGTGCCAGTTGCAAGACCTCCAGTTGAGGTAGTAAATGTAGGAGAAATTGTAGGATTGACTACGTGAGTAGCCAATGTAAGTGGATGAGTATGAGCGCCTGTAGTTGTAGTAAACACAAACGAATTACTAAATGAGTTCCATTCTATGGATTGATCGTGAGTGTGTCCAGGCTGAACAGTAGTTGAAACAACAACCCCACCAGCCATAATATCATTAACTTCTGTTTGAGTTAATTGAACTGTATGAGTATGTCCATCTCCACCCGGAACTTCTGCAACATCTACTTCCCAATATCCAGTATAACCTGAACCAGGTGATTCTATCTTTACAGAATCAACCATTCCATATTTAAGAGTATGGGTAACAACCGCCTTCGTTTCAGAAGAACCAGTAACATCTACAGCACCTAAATCAAATGCTCTTGCTTTTGCATTAACAGAATACTTGGTTCCACCAGAAGTCATTGTGACATCTGAAACGCCGTCATCATAGATAGGATTAAGTATAGCTCCAGTACCTGTTTTATCATTTGCATCAACTGTATATGCGTAAGAATCAGTAAATCCCTGATCATCAGAGATGTAAAGTTTATAAATCAATCCATCAGATAAATCACTATCGTAAGATTCTCCAGGAATACCGTATTCATAAGAACGTGACGCATCATCTAAAAGGGCGACACTAACATCCATATATTCTTCACATTTTTCAGGAGTGTCGTGTGCTCCGCCAGATGAATCTACATCACTTGCGTGGTCACTTGCAAGTACGCCCCATCCTGTTACTGCCGATGTACCATCGTGGCAATAAGATTGAGCAGGTTTAAATAACATTGTATCATAGTCTTCGGCATAGTTACCAAGAATTCCATCATTGTAAATTGTAGTACCATCTAATTCAACAATTTTAATAAAATCGCCATCATCTTGACCACCCCACAACAATGCGGCTTCAGTACCTCGTCTTAAAATAATTTCTGGATTGTCAGTATCAGGAACAGAAGCATTATTTAAAATAGTTAATTCTTCTGCTGGCTCCCCATCAGCTTCGTGACCAGTGGCTCTAAATGAATTTACATTACCAGCTGAAGTGTTTTTAAAGATATCATATGCTTTAATTTTTTCTACGGATGGAGTATCTTCTGGGCCTATTTCTAGTCTCAAATGTTGAATGAAAGGACGAGGCTCACCAAAAATTTGCATTGATTCGCCAAAAGACAAAATTGTACCATCATAGTTGTAATTAATATGATGAGTAATGTTAGGTCCTTCGTGAGCGAATATAACATCATCTTTTGCATTATACAAATAATCAGAGAATTCAATCTGCCGAGTCATTGTGAGATCGGCAAGTAATTCGTTTGTTTGATGAACAGTATAACCGGACTCTGATCCTGATGTATATTGTGAAAGCGTTACTAAAATATCTGCGAGGGCTTGGGCAATGAGAGCATCTTGAGATACAACGTGAGCAGTATAATCAGCCTGCAATTGAGACAGAGTTCCTGTGACATTGGACTCAAGAGTATTGGCGTGATTAGAAAGAACATTGCCTGAATCGTTTGCCCAAGGAACAAAGACTGTATTTACAAAACCTTGAACCTCATCGTTCATATAGGTTTCTACAGAATTCATTGCCGTATTAGTACGGACAACAACTTCGTTTTTGAAAGTATTTTGTTGATTTTCTAAAGGGGCAGAAACATTAGCATTTAACCAGCCTTTCATTGATGCCGCCATAGCGTTCAATTTGCTAGGTATCATCACCGCTGGTGTATTTGTATATATCTCTACTTCTTCGGTAAAGGCCGTGACATCGATACTATCGAAAGTAATATCTGGTATGTCGTTAAACGGGTCGACCGCGGTATTAATGCTTGATAATGTTACTGACATTTTATTTTATCTCCAAAAATTTATCTATTCTTGATATATTTATAATACTATTTATATAAACATCATTGTTTTTTAATCTATGGTCCCATATGGAATGCGCCAATCAGCGTATCCGAAGAACCATCTAAATTAGTTACTGTTACATCATAATCACCGAGTGGTGGATAAAGTCCAGTAATTGAATCTACAGCACCGTTAATAACAACGAGATGATCGGAAGCGGTGTTTCCTGTCTGAAGGACTGGTGTCCATATCGTACCCGCACCAAGTGTATCTACTAACGTTACTACGGTAGTGTGATCTGCTCCATCGTTTTCAATACCTGATCCTATGATTTCCCACTCAGTTGATGTTCCATTCCATCCGGATGGAATAGACACTTCATCAACAAAAATGTGTTCTGGTAAGGAATATCCCCATATTCTGATTCCGTGCCCTGATTCATATTTACTTGTATCCCAAGAGGAATAGTAAGCACCAGATCCTAATGCTGGAATAGTAGCTCCGGGGACTGCACTTGCTTTTTCTGTGAATGTATCTCCGTTCGGATTTGTCACCGTTACATCATAATACATCACACCGAATTTATCTCCTCCGATAGATGCATCGTGTCCAGCTGGAATATCACCAACAATTAAATTCACAGAAAGTTCAGTAGTGCTAATATATGTTAAAGCTAGCCCACTCCCAACAGCAAAGATAGTAGTATTATCACCTCCGGCTAAGTAATTTTGTGGTTGATCTGTCTGGCTAGATTTTTGTGCTGTTACAGTACAAGCGGGATCAAACCCAATTCCATTTATTTTGAAAGTCGCTTCATTGGCGAATTGATCACCTGTTTCCCAATCATACGCATTTGCTACTCCTCCATTATACTTCGCTTTTCCGAGGTCTGACACTCTCGGAGAAGGTTGATACACCGAGATGATTCTCATAGTATCTGCTACAATAAAATCAGAAGTATATGTAGCATAATCCCCTTCTGTATTTTCAATCTTAAACTCTTGTCCTCCCAGAGGAGTTCCTTCTGTAACTTCAAAACTTACTCTACTGGGTAATAGAATTGCTTCTGTATCTTGCACAGTTCCACCAATTGTTATTACCCAATCTATATCAATACCTTCACCAGTTATTTCACCAGTCGTGCCTGCAATAGCAGTCACATCTGCCATATCCCAAGCTCCTCTTTGTGCTTGACAAGTTGTTTGACTTGTAAAAGCGGGGAGCAATCCACCAACATCATCTTGACAATGTGCGGGAACTGTAGGAGTCCATACTGCTCTTGGTGCCTCACAAGTTGGTTGAGTTCCGAATCCAACGTCTGAACAACTTCCTGGGGACCAAATATAAGCATCACTTGTCCAAGTATTACCTGCACTTGTCCAAGACCCGCCTGATCCTGTACAGCCACTTTCATTGCCGTTATAAGCAGAATCAGAACAAGTACCTGCTCCTGTACAGCTAATTTCATTATTGTTATATTGGGTATCAGAACAAGTACCTGAAGTCAGACATTGGGATTCATCAGTATAACCACCGCCAGAACAAGTTCCTGGGGCCCAAGTTCCGTTAGGTTCTATACAATTCACTTCAGTAGTATAAGTTGCATTTGAACAGAATTCAAATGCTTCTAAATACCACAGTCCGTTAGGTACGTGACATTCTGCCGCTGTAGTATAGGCTGGTAGAGGATCTCCTGTAATGAAATCATCACAATGTGGAGTAACTGCCAATACTTTTCTCACACCAGTTTCAACAGACAAAGTAGAAATTGCAATAGGTGGATTCAAGATATCAGTTTGTCGTTTATTAACATCATAATAATTCTCAATTAGTGATTCACCATACGATTCCAATGTACGCATTCCAGCAACAGGCATTCCAGTATAATCTAAATTTTCCATATCCATATGGTTCTTTGCCCATCTCGCTTCTCCTCCCATTGGAATTCCGAACACATTCATTGAACGTGCAAGAAGCAAATATTCATCGGATGAAAGATTTGGAATAGTTCTAACTGAAATATTATCCCAATATGTAAATCCATTACCTGTAGTTGAAAGTGTTAAGTATGCAACTCCAGTAACAGGCGCTTGAAAGACAAACTCTTTATTTCCAACTGTATCGTTTGCGACAATATCTATACTTCCATATCCATCTGAATCAGGAGTAGCACCAATTTTAACTACAGAATCGGTAGGTCTATCAACATTGAAAGTTACTTGATAATTCATACTAGCAACCATTTCAAAATTGATATGTGCCATTCCTCTTACACCAGTGCCAGTTCCTGACGTATAAATTTGTCCCGATATTTGATCAATATATGCTGCCGCGCCCTGCTGAGGAGCAAATGTCCAGTTTTCTTCAATTTCTCGTACAGAAACATCATCAACGCTTCCTTCCCAACCAGTTTGAGAGTAGTATGGGCTGTAAGTTTCTTGATGATTATTATCTACATCTGCAACAAAATGAATAAGAGAATCGTGTGATCCTGCTCTTACGTGATGAACTACTTCACCTTGATGAACAAGTCCAGTAGAATCGTGATCTAATGTAGGAATTTCTTCTTCAAACAACTTAACGTGTGTAATAGAGCCAGTTCCATTCATTCTAACAACTACATCGGTAGTCGCTTCACCAATCATATTCAAATGATGAATTCCACTTTCTGTAACTGTACCTTGAACAACTCCATCTAGTACAACCTCTACAGTTGGATTATTTATTGTTGTTGATGTTAATGTTAAATCAGTATGTCCTTCTGGAATAGTTTGACTAATTAGAACCCAATTGAATGCGTTATATCCGAGAGTAAACATATGAGTATATGTCTCAGAGTGATAAGAATCGGATTGTGGAAATTCTCGTGAGCGAGAATTATCTTCCATTAACCAATCAGCATCTTCCTGCGTAATTTGGAAAGTATGTGAGTGAGTTCCGGCTGGTCCTGGGCCAACTTGAAAATGTAAAATGTTATGTGTCTGTAAGACAACATCAAGCGTTGCTTCGTAACGATTATTCTTAATAAGAGCATTCGGAAGCGTATAAGTTGCGGTACCGTTTGCTGAAGAACTAAATTCTAGTTTTTCATTAACTATTTGTACATCAACTCCACTCATTGTCCAGTTAACTAATACCGGATCAATAATATCAAAGTTCCAGTTAGCAATAAGAGTGTTAGGATTATGACCAAGGGCAACTCTTAATCGTCCAGTCATACCATTATCATTAGGATCTAGGTCCGATAAGTTATACTTGACTTCGTATAATTTTCCTGCATCAAATGAGACAGTTTGATTAATCGATGTAGCTGAAGCGATAGAACCATCAATATGTGCTTTGCCGCCGGCAGTTGCACTCCATCCTTCACCCATATACCAAGCATTCTGTCCAGTGACACGTTCTCGGATTGAAGCATTATCAATCTTACCCATTCCTGTGCTGGCTAGTCTGAATAATGTAGGATTAACTGGCGCAACAATTGTTTCTGAGTAATGTCCTATTACCGTGTTAGAAGTACCATCAACAGTGGTGTCGCCTATAACGGAGGCTTTGATTGTTCCGTTTGGAGCACCAAAGTCATCTTTGAAATCTTCTGTAATATCGTATTGAATTTCATAAGTAATTCCCTCTAGAACTGACCCAGTAATAAGTTGCTCAATGTATCCTGCAGTAGTATCTTGGGTAAATGCCGTTCCACCCTGTACTTGCCAGGAACCAGTCTCTGTCCAAACAACTTCTTTGAAAGTTACGTTATCTAGGGCAATATCTGATCTTTCGTGAACATCTACACTCAGATAAACTACAGCGGTTCCAGTAAAATTATTTGTAACAAGAAATTGTTCTGAAGCTATACCTGGAATCATTACTAATGGATCAATATATTGTACAGTACCAAGTTCAATATTCATTGCTTGAATAATAGGTGTCGACCCTGGTCCAGTTGCTGTCGCTAGATTACCAGTTCCAAGAACATCTGCTTGAGTTCCTGCTACTGGGAATGCGTATTCTGGTTCTGGTTGTACTTGAAAGAAATTGGGTCCTGTTCCGTTATCTACAAGAATTTTATCTAGAACGTGTAACGGAGTGTACATATTATCTTGACCGTGGTGATAATAAACGTGAATATCATCACCAGCATTAACTACGGGTATGTCAACAATATTAAATGTTCCCATCATCGAGGCATGCCACGCACATTGATAATACAATGTATCTGGTGCTACTGTAGGAACAGTAAATTCAAACATTTCATATTTTAGAGCCCCGCTACCATCAGCTCCAAAGTTAGATGATCCAGCATATGTCTGATCTCCAGGACCTTCTTCAGCCCTTGTACCTGTAACACCTAATAGATATTCACCAAAGTAACCACCAGGCGTAAAGTGAGAGCCATCATCTGTAGTCACATAGAACGGATGCCCTGCGGCATTAACTCTGAATCGATATGTACCACCTCGATATAGATTGATTGTACGATTAGTACCTTCAATCATTCCTTCTTTGTCAAATTTGTATAATCCAGAATCTGCCTCAACAGCATAATATCCGTTGACTGCTCCGGGAGCAACAAATGGTCCAAATCCACTTTGTCCGTCTGCACCTGTCAGCCCGAAATCTTCTGGGATTTTCCAAGTAAATTCTTTTGAGAAGTTACCAATCCATTGTGATGCTCTCCATTGTGGGAGTCCAACATCACCGAATAGTGGATTCAATGCTTCACAAGCCGCGTAGTCATCAACACCATTGTAATACCAACCATTAACATCTAATGCCTCACACCAACCAGCTAATCCCATACAAGTTGGAAAATCTTGATTTGATACCCAATCTCCTGGATCTTCATCAGTATCAACGAAATCATTGTGAGTGCCACTAGGTATACTAATACCGTGACTTGCATTTTTAGAGACACAATGATATCCTTCGTCTGGATCACCCAAACCTCTTGTCATTCCTGCTTGTACTAGGTTATCCCAACCTGCTCCAATTATTCCTTTAATACCAGCGGCGTGCAAATACATTGACATTGGCGCACCCGTGAACGGATCAATCATCGTATCATAACCAGAATGATGCCAAGCATTGTTTAAAAATTCGTAAGTACCACCTCTGAATAAGTCAAAGCCACCAACAATTCCATCGTTGCCTCCAAAACTATCGGCTACTGCTTCATCTCTTTGATAAGGTGCATAAGTTGCGGCACTTCGATCATACCAAGTCCATAACCAAGGAGTATCTTGAGCACCCTCAGTAGTCGTAGTGTTCGGATCGCTAAATGTTAGGGATGTTTGTGTATCTACTACAATAGGTAAATGGTCAGTAGGTCCATAGCCATCGCCAAGAGCAACAACCGTGTGATCACGCATTTCTCCGGGCAATTCTGTAGGAATATATGGTAGTGGTCCAGAAGGTAACTGAACAATATCACCAACAGTTAATCCGTGATTGATTGATTTAACAGTACGTGGTCGTGACCAAAGCATTTCTACGCCAGAAACAAAGGCATCACCAAAATGATTTGTTATATCTCTTTCAACTTCAAATTGATAAGATGCCAAGTCAGCAACTACTTCATATTCTTCAATAACATTAAATTCAGTTGGTGTAGTACCAGACGCATCCACCAAAGGATAAATTACTGTTTCTGTTAGTACAAAGTTATTCTCATCAATAATAAAATCTACATAATAGTTAGTATTACCGTGATGAATACCGAGATAAATATTTTGATAATGTACTCTGTCGCCTGCCTCAAGTCCGTGTATATCACTTACAACTCCGCGCTCTTTCTTCACATAACCAGGAATGTCTGTGAATGGAAGTGCTATAGATGTAGGATTGTTATCATCTCCTCCAAGAGCAAAGTCATAATGTCCAACTGTGAATTGAGAAGAACCTGGATACCAGACTCTATCAAAATCGTGAATATGAAAATCGATTGATATAATTAAATATATATCATCCGCTGGAGTAAGACAACCTAATTCAACAGTATGGAAATGCTGAGGATCTGAAGTACCATAATCAGAAGTACGAATTAATGTAGCACCACCAGTGGCACTCCAAGTTCCGTCTGTGTCTTGTGTTACTCCAGTAAGAGGACTTGCCTTTAATGTCGTTTCGTCTGCAACATCAATTAAAATTTCGT
>TARA_B110000116_G_scaffold75277_2_pt1 | contig 14893 bp, 12 predicted proteins | sample TARA_B110000116 | Tara Oceans TARA_B110000116 (sample SAMEA4397355) | marine metagenome | biome: Polar Biome; feature: [ZZZ] marine water layer (ENVO:01000295); material: water (ENVO:00002006), including particulate matter (ENVO:01000060) such as... | depth 199 m
GGGGTAGGAAAGATCAAACAATCGCGACAATACTCTCCTTAGGTTACCATCAATCGCAGGGACCGGCTCACCATAGGAAATACTAGCAATAGCGTTAGCAGTATACTCACCTATGCCTGGAAGTGTTCTCAGCTTAACCGGATCCCTTGGTACCAATCCATCCATATCTTCTGCAACGATCTTAATTGCTTTGAGCAGGTTCCGAGCCCTAGAGTAATATCCCAGACCTTCCCACATATTCAAAACCGACTCTTCGTCCGCAACGGCAAGATCGGAAAGTTTAGGGAATTTTTCTATCCAAGCATTAAAGTAGGGCACCACCGTCTCGACTCGTGTCTGCTGCAGCATTACTTCTGATACCCATACCCGATAAGGATCTGAATTCTCCCTCCACGGAAGCTTTCTGCCTCTCTTATCGTAATAGTCGAGCAACAATTCACTCGTTAGTTCCTGACGGGGAATTTCAGTCATTGAACTGGTATCATTAAGTGGTCGAAGTTATTCTAGCCACTATGGATTACTCACTGGATTTTTTCATAAAGGATCACTCGGAATATTCTGTATTTTCTCAGGATACTCCAAGGTAGCACTTCACACTATCTTGACAATTATTCTCCTCTGTACCACAAATCAAACACATGTATATGAGTCTTTTCCCTATAACCAAGACCATTAATGAAAAACGATAGATTAGCTTGTACGTCACATGAATAATCTTATCGATTCCCTAGTGCCGGATAATATCAAGACCTTGAAGGCCTACAAGCCAGGCAAGCCTATAGAAGCTTTAATAAAAGAACACGGAATCAATAAGGCTATAAAAGTAGCATCTAATGAAAATCCTTTGGGACCATCGCCACTGGCGCTTGAGGCCGCGGCTCGTGAGTTGGAAAAACTACATATATATCCAGACGGAGACAGTCATGACCTAAAAGAAGTTCTTTCGGCTCATGTTGGAGTATCTACAGACGAGTTGATTTTTGGAGCGGGAAGTGACGAATTAATCGACCTAATTGTCCGGACGTTTTGCAAGCCTGGACAAGATCAAATTCTCACCCACAAATATGCGTTCATCAGTTATAAACTTTCTGCTCAGGCGCATAATGTGGAATTCATTGAAACCGCCGTGGATGAAGGTTACCAAGTTGATCTGGACGCGCTCCTTGAAGCTATTACTCCTAAGACGCGAGTTATATTCCTAGCAAACCCGAATAATCCCACTGGACAACATATCCGGCGTCCTGACTTAGAGAGGTTTTTGTCGAGATTGCCGAGAGAAGTTATCCTGGTGATGGATGAAGCCTACTACGAATACGCCATAGATAGTGAAGGCAAGGAATACCCAAACTCTTTGACCTATCGACATGAGACCAGTCATCCTTTGCTTATCATTCTGCGCACATTCTCAAAAATATATGGTCTAGCTGGATTACGTGTCGGCTACGCCATGGCGGACTGCGCTATCGTCGACTACATGAACAGAGTTAGGCGTCCATTTAATATAAACCGAGTGGCTCAAGCTGCTGCTGCTGCTAGCCTTCAAGATTCAGCACACGTAGAGCAGTCGAGGGTCGTTGCACACCAGGGCACCCGAACCATGGTGGAATTGATGACAAGCCTGGGACTAAAAGCCTACCCATCCCTGACTAATTTCACACTAGTGGATTTGGGGGAACCAGTTGATAGTATTTATCGTCAGCTCTTAAATCTCGGCATAGTGGTTAGGCCTCTGGGGCCTTGGGGACTACCCGACCACTTAAGAATCTCAGTAGGGACTTCGGAAGAGATCGATAGTGTCATTGCGACTCTTTCAAAGGTCTTGGGATCATAACCTATAACGGAAATAGAAAGCGATGATTGTGCTCAGGGGATTTGCATGCAACCTTTCTGAGCGGATCTAGACAATAAACACCTTCTTGCGGAGAGAACGAATGAACGTTGACAACCCAACATCTGAAAACTCGAACAATGGTGGTATGCAAGAATTTCTACGAAGCTTCGGTCCGGGGTTGCTCTGGGCGGGAAGTGCCATTGGAGTTTCTCATCTCGTTCAGTCCACCCGTGCCGGTGGAGAGGCAGGATTCGCACTAGCTGGAGTTATTATCTTTGCCCTAGCTCTAAAGTACCCCTTCTTTGAGTACGGACCTCGCTACGCTGCCGCCACTGGGGAAAGCTTAGTAGAGGGATACCGCCGGATTGGGAAATGGGCCGTCTGGTTATTTTTCGCTCTGGCAGTCTTTACTGTAGTCATCACCAACGCAGCAATCATTCTCTTCACCTCCTCCTTGTTTCAATTTGCTCTTGGCACTGCAGTAAGTCCCGTTCTCGCATCCGCACTGATGTATGCTTTGTGTGCCGTGTTACTTAGGGTTGGATACTCGGCGTTAGACATAGCGATTAAAGTGATACTGCTGACATTGGCTGTTTCCACACTTATTGCTGCTTTTGTTGTAGCCCCTCAAACTGACTTTTCTACTTTCAGCATAAGTCTGATACCACCAGCTGGTAGCACAGTCACCCTTGCATTCATGCTCGCACTGGCTGGTTGGATGCCTTCAGACATTTTGATATCCCTCTATAGCTCTCTATGGACCCTTGCCAAGAATCAGGCCACCGGAATAAAAGCCAGTGTGGCCACGGCAAGGCTAGACTTTAAAATTGCCTACATGGGAACGGCGATCCTGGCCTTTGCATTTCTTACTCTAGGTGCTGGTGTTATGTATGGATCGGGAACAGAATTTAGCTCTAATGGTGCAGTATTCTCAACACAGTTAATTGACCTATATGTCCAAACACTCGGCTCCTGGACCAAATGGCTGATGACAATCACCGCTCTAACAGCCATGATGTCGACTGCCCTGACCGTTGCAGACGGCTATCCAAGGGTACTAGATCGGGCAGTAAAAGTACTCACCATTAATGACCCAACTAAAACAGCAAACGCACCCATTAGCAGGCCTTACTGGGTTGCAGTGATTCTAATCGGTATTGCTATGACCGCTGTCTTACAACTATTCCAGACCAGCATGACACAGCTAGTGGACTTTGTAACTATCGTCGCCTTCCTGACGGGACCTATCATTGGATTTTTGAACCTGAAGTGCGTTACATCTCCAGCAATGCCCGAGGAGCACCGACCCGGCAAGGCAATGCGCGTATACTCATACTTGGGCCTAGCTGGAATGACGACAGTCGCCATAATATTTATTGCAAGCAGACTCGGCTGATGGAGGGTATTACTAGGTCGGAAATATTGGTGTAGCAGGAAAGCTACCTAAAAGTATAAAAAAGGAGATTATGATGCGGACTCAGTATTCTTATCTGACGATCATGGTAGTCGCTATCGTCGGAATGGCAGGATGTGCTCCATCAGGCAGCTCAGTCACTGCGGATTCAAGTGGCAACCTCATCACAGGCGACGGTCTTGTGAACCCGACCACGTCCGTCATCACGAACTGGGGTGATCTCCCTGAAGGAAGGGAGTGGGGGACCACAGCTGGAGTCGACATCGATCCGCATGACGGACACATATGGGCTTACGAACGTTGTGGAGCAGGTAGCTTCGGTGATGGAGAACCAGTGAACTGCGAGACGAATCCGGTTCCCCCAGTTTTCAAGTTCGATCGTAACACCGGCGAGGTGCTCGCAAACTTCGGAGCCGATCTCATGGTCACTCCGCATGGTATCCATGTCGATGCCGAAGGTAACGTTTGGATCACTGACTTTGCGGGTAACCGTGAGGGTACGCGAGGTCATCAGGTGTGGAAGTTCAGTTCCGAGGGAGAAGTCCTTCTGACGCTCGGTGTAGCGGGCCAGCCAGGGAATGCACCCGGACAATTCAATCAGCCCAATGATGTGGTGACCGGGCCGGATGGATCCATTTACGTCTCTGACGGCCACAATGGCCAGGGCATGACGTCAAATCAGGCGATGAATTTAGGTCGCGACGCTGGCCAAACCGCACGTATCCAGAAGTTCACCCCACAGGGTGAGTTCGTAATGGAATGGGGTGAGATAGGTGTCGAGCACGGCCAGTTCCGAACCCCTCACGCGCTCGCCTTCGACTCCCAGGGCCGGCTGTGGATCGCTGATCGCGGTAACCATCGTCTGGAAATCTATGACGCGGACGGTAATTACTTGGACTCGCGTTATAGCTATGGTCGTATCAGCGGGATCTTCATCAAGGACGAGATGGTGTACGCTATCGATTCAGAGTCCAGTCCGACGAATCATCCGAACTGGCGAAACGGGGTCCGTATAGGTCCGGTCGATGAAGACCGAATCGTCGCGTTCGTTCCGCCGTTCGAGCGTGAGAGTCGTGTATACCAGGGTACGGCAGGTGAAGGTGTCGCCGTAGACGAGGACGGAAATATCTATGCTGCCGAAGGTCCAAATTCGCTAAGCTGGGCGGGCGGTGCCTTCACGAAGTACGTGGCAGGCAATTAGCCACGGATAATTTGGCGCCTATGGAATCGTTACCTAAAAATCTAGCCAGAGACCTAAAGAACATCGTTGGTAGTAAATGGGTTCTTACGGATAGAGATCGGCTACTCGCCTATGAGTCTGATGGTCTAACCGCTTATCGGAGTACGCCCCTAGCTGTAGTGCTTCCAGACAGCACCAGCCAGGTAAGTAATGTTTTCAAACTATTGTCGCAAAATGGAATCAAGGTTGTCCCCAGAGGTGCTGGTACTGGCCTTTCAGGAGGCGCCCTGGCTGAGCCAACTTCAGTAATTATTGGAACTTCAAGGATGAACACTATTCTCGAGCTTGACGCCGATAATAGAAGAGCAGTAGTTCAACCTGGAGTTATTAACGCTCATTTGTCAGAAGCAGCATCACCTTTCGGCCTTTATTACGCCCCAGACCCCGCCTCTCAGAGCGCGTGCACAATTGGCGGAAATGTGGCAGAAAATTCTGGGGGGCCTCACTGCCTGAAATATGGGGTTACTTCACGCTATGTCACTGGACTAACTATCGTAACTTATGAAGGGCAGATATTACAATTAGGGGGCCTCGGACGAGAACGAGGAAGCTATGACCTGGTCGGTGTCTTCGTTGGCTCTGAAGGATGTTTCGGGATTGCTACAGAAGTGGAAGTGAAACTGTTACCGAAACCAGAAGCAGTACAAACATTGCTGGCAATATTCGACCGTATTGAGGATGCTGGAAGAGCCGTTACCTCCATCATGGCAAGAGGTTTATTGCCCGCTGCACTGGAGATTGTCGATGGCGCTACAATCCGAGCTGTAGAAGCCAGTGTGTTCGCAGGAGGATACCCAGCCGATGCTAACGCCGCACTAGTGGTGGAATTTGACGGTATTGAGAAAGGCCTGGGTGCAGATGTCCAAAAAGCTGTTTCGGACTGCAACAATTCAGGAGCTACAGAGGTGCGTTCAGCAGCTACTTCAGAGGAGCGTCAGAAACTTTGGCAGGGTCGAAAGAAAGCTTTTGGAGCCATGGGAAGAATAGCTACGGACCTTCTAGTCCAGGATGCTACCGTGCCTCGTAGCAAACTTCCAGAGGTATTACTGAAAATATCCGAAATAGGTGACCGCTATGATTTAAACATTGCAAACGTTTTTCATGCTGGGGACGGAAACCTACACCCCAATATTTTATTTGACCGTTCTGACTCTGAGGAACTAGAAAAAGTGGAACTAGCTTCTACTGAAATCATGAAACTCTGTGTGGCTGCAGGCGGAACTATCACTGGCGAACATGGAGTGGGCCATGATAAGAAATCTTACATGCCCCTGGTTTATGGAATCGAAGAAATGAAAGCAATGAAAAAAGTTAAAACGGTGTTCGACCCTCACCATGGTATGAATCCCGGTAAAGTACTACCAGCGGATATCTGACAAGGAAAGAGAAGACTTTGGACACTAGCCTATTACGAGAAATACTCCCAGTAAAAGGGCAGGTATTGGAACATTTCGGAGAAACCGACTGGTCTTTCTTCAGTCGCCAACCTCGGGCTGTACTTTTTCCCCATTCCCACGAGGAAATCACGTCCGTCCTATCCTTAGCAAATGAAAACAACTGGAACTGTATGCCAGCTGGCAATGGCACTTGGCTTGAAGGATGTATGAATACCGATAGAGACGTGAACCTCATAGTTAGCATGAGCAAAATGAACAACATTCTTGTGCATGAACCAGACAATCTATTTGTAGAACTGGAGGCTGGGGTCACCCTGGAACAGCTTCAAGTCACACTTCGACCTTCCAAACAATGGCTTCCACTCGACCCCCCTGGAAAGAATTCTTCGACAATGGGCGCCATCATAGCCACAAGTTCCTGCGGAGCATTGCAAACTGGATTCGGCAGGCCAAGGGACCACGTACTGGGGGCAACCCTAATCACTGGTGATGGAAAAACCCTGAAACTTGGAGGAAAAACTGTTAAAAACGTTGCTGGGTTTGATCTACTTAAGCTCCTCTCTGGAAGCTGGGGGCGGTTCGGTGTCATCACTAAACTAATCATGCGTTTACATCCACTACCAGAAGCAGACCGCACCTTGCTTTTCAACAGCAACCAAGCGCATCCAGGAACCTCTTTAGCTCATGACATTATGCACACCCCTGCTACACTTCAGTCAATATCTATACTATCACCAGGACTTCGAGAAGAACTGGATTCTGAGAATACTGGAGTCGCTGTTCGCATTTTGGAATCTGAAGCAGCAGTAGACCAAGTAGAAGCTTTAATCCTTGAGAGAACCGACCTTCTCCCATACAAAAGCCTGAATGGCTCAGAATCTGAAGCATTTTTTGAAAGCCTCAAGAACACTGACGCTGATTCAGACGTTGTCATTAGGATCAAATGTCTGCCGTCCATCATGAAGAATCTGATATGCCAAATAGAGGCCCTGCAGAGTCTGGTAGCGGATGATAGTCTGGATGGATTACAATTCTTAGCTCACTATGAATCTGGCATACTTCTTGTCTTGATAGACAAACTGAAGTTAGAAGATGATTGGTTGGCGCAATCCGCTGAAACACTAAAGGAATTTCGTGATACCGTAGAACAACAGGGGGGAAGTTTGACCCTCTTGTTCGCACCAGAAGCGCTCCTGAAAGAGGTCACACCCTGGGGATCCCTTGACGAATTAGAGACACTGTGCGCTGGTCTAGAGAAAGTGTTCGATCCAAATCAGATTCTTTCCCGATCCTCATCACCCCAATCAGAAAAAGAGGTAAGTTGATGCGCTCCGTTGAACATGGGGGGGCCGAAACGCCACTAACCTTGACCGGATTGACGGAGGCTCTAAGGGGGCAAGAAGAAAGGCTTTTGCCTTGTGTTCATTGTGGCTTCTGTTTACCCGCCTGTCCTACATACACACGTCTGGGCGACGAAAATGATTCTCCGCGTGGCCGACTTCACCTAATGAAAGCTGTAGTAGAAGGCCGGATGTCTCCAAGATCAAAAGCCTTTCAAATCCATATCGATCGATGCTTGGGTTGTAGGGCATGTGAACCAGTTTGTCCCTCTGGTGTCGAATATGGCCTCCTCCTAGAAAGTGCCAGAGAAGTTGCATCCAAGGCTAGCACTTCTATTACCTTTTCAAGATTACTAATGGAGGCAGTCACTCGCCGTCCTTGGTCGCACTTATTCATGTCCGTTGCCAGAATTCTGCGTTGGACGACACTTCCAAAATTTGTCGCACGCAACATTCCAAGGTTCCAAGCCCTGCATCCTGTTCGCTTTGGTCTTGCCATGCTAGCCGCCACCTCGGAAGTCAACCTGGAAAATTCTACCCCAAAATCTTCCAAAAATGAGAAGCAAAAAGGCGACCCAATCAAAATTCAACCAAAAGGTCGGGTTGCACTTCTAGAGGGATGTGTCCAATCTGGTCTATTTTCGAGAGTCAATCGGGCCACAGAAAGGCTTTTGCGAATCAACGGCTACGAAGTCGTCACAGTCACTGAGCAAGGCTGTTGCGGTGCCTTACATGCACATGGAGGCGCCACCCATTCAGCCCGTAAGCTGGCCATAGCCAACCTGCAAGCCTTCGACCTAAACCAGTTCGATTACATAGCCACTAACTCAGCTGGGTGCGGACTTGCCCTGAAAGAATATAGTCATCTCCTCGAGCAAGATTCGGAGTACAGTCAGATTGCATCTGCTTTCTCTGATAAAGTACGTGATATTTCAGAACTTCTAACTATGTCAGATGGACCCAAATTAGGGGGGGCAATGCCACTAAAAGTCACCTACGACGCGGCCTGTCACCTGTGTCATGGCCAAGGCCTCCTAACGGAGCCTAAAGCTCTCCTAAAAGCCATTCCACAACTGGAGATCGTGGATCTACCTGGAGAAGAGGAATGTTGCGGTGGAGCAGGAATATATGGAATCACACATGGAGATTTAGGTGTGAGTATTGGAGAGGATAAGGTAACCTCAATCATGAAGACTGGAGCTGACTTTGTTACAACCGCCAACCCTGGATGCATCATGCAAATTGGTGCTGGACTGATACTGTCAGGGTCCACTGTCAAAGCACAACATCCCATAGAACTACTAGACGAAAGCTACCGCAGAGCTGGTTATTATGCCGAGTGATTTACCTAAGCAGGTTCAAGATCACATACTTTGTCACAAAGAAGAGATAGTCAACTTCTTGATGGAGCTAACGAAGATAGAATCCCCTTCCTTGGCTCCTGAAACACAATTGCCCGTTCAAGAATTCTTGCGAGAACCTTTGGAGAGCCTAGGCTTTCAAGTAGAACTGAGAGAAGGCGACAAAACTGGGGGTCATCTGTATGCCATACGGAAGAACACTGTAGGCACCGATACCCCCAAGCAGCTTCTCCTTGGACACACAGATACCGTCTGGCCATTGGGGACTATCAAGAGCATGCCCGTGATTTGGGATAAGGATCAGAACATCGTGAAAGGTCCCGGAGTCTTCGACATGAAGGGTGGAATCACACAAATGATATTTGCCCTGAAAGCCCTGGATGCCTTGAAATGCATCCCAGAACTTACCACCACTATACTTTTGAATTCTGATGAAGAAATAGGCAGCGCAGAGTCCCAGCCTCATATCGAACAGTATGCACGAGAGTCAAGTAGGGTATTCGTTATGGAGCCCGCTCTTGGCACTAACGGTCTCATCAAAACTACCAGGAGAGGTGTAGGTCAGTTTGAAATCAAGGTCGTAGGAAGGGCAGCACATTCAGGGCTCGCCCCAGAAGAAGGTGCCAGTGCGATTCAGGAAATGTCACACGTGATCCAGCAGCTTCATTGCTTGAACCGACCCCAAGAAGGCCTGGGAATTAATGTCGGCACAGTTGCCGGAGGGACCAGAGCTAACGTAGTAGCCGCCACATGCTCGGCCGTTGTGGACGTGCGAGTGTCCAACCAAGCTCAATCCGTATGGATCGACCGACAAATTCGCAACTTAAAGACTACAGTTTCAGGTACCCACCTAGAAATATCAGGGGGTGTAGATAGAGCACCAATGGAATCTAACGCCCGAAACACTGACCTATGGCATGCTGTCCAAACTTGTGGCACAAGCCTAGGACTGCAGCTGATCGGTGGACAATCTGGAGGGGCCTCAGACGGTAATATCACCAGTCTGTACACAGCAACTTTGGATGGACTGGGAAGCGTCGGCGACGGAGCCCACGCCCTCCACGAATATATCTGTATAAACGGGCTCCTCGAGCGAACGGCCCTGTTGGCCCTTGCCATCCTCTTGCCTGACAACCTCATTGGTCAAGGAGACTGAAATGACCATGAAAACAACATCAAATCATTTGAAAGGCATTTGCTCCATGCTTCTAGTCGCCATGTTATGCCTAGCTGCGTGCGAAAAAGTATTGGACTTAGAAGAGTTAACTATTGATCAGATTCACAGCATGATGGAATCAGGAGAAATTACCGCGGAGCAACTGGTCACAGGTTACCTAGCACGAATACAAGCATATGATAAAAACGGCCCCTACATCAATTCTATAATCACCGTAAATCCCAACGCGCTAGACCGCGCACGGGAACTTGATATACAATACCAAAAATCTGGTTTTTCCGGTCCACTCCATGGAATCCCAATGGTTGTTAAAGACAACTATGACACTTTTGATCTACCAACTACAAACGGAACCCTTGCCTTCAAGGGCTTCATGCCACCGAATGATGCTTTCCAGATCAAAAAAATAAGGGAAGCTGGAGCGATCATTTTGGGAAAAACTAACCTCGCCGAGTTCGCATCAAGCGGTGCATTTACAGTCAGCTCTGTTCTGCCTGGATACACTCGCAACCCTTATGACCTCCGCAGAGTGACAGCTGGTTCTAGCGGTGGCACCGCGGCAGCGATTGCTGCCAACTTTGCCGTCCTGGGACTCGGTACGGATACTGGAAGCTCAATCCGAGGTCCATCTTCCCACCAATCCCTGGTCGGATTTCGAACCACTATGGGCCTCTCAAGTCGAGATGGAATAGCCCCCCTCAACCTAAGTCGCGACATCGGTGGTCCGATGGCCCGAACTGTAACAGACGCTGCCATCCTTCTGAATGTAATTTCTGGCCCCGATCCCGCAGATTCAATCACCGCCCTGGCTACGGGACATATTCCTGACAATTACACTCATTTCCTGAACGAAAATGACTTCCAAGGAAAGAGGATCGGTGTACTAAGACAACTCTTCCAAGAACCTGATCCACAACTTACAGGACCTGAACCAGCTGCTATAAACTCCGAAGAACCGACCAACCCACAACCACCTACTAAGGTCCATCCTGAAGTTTTGCGTCTGATGAATCGAGCCTTGGATGACATGACTGCTGCTGGAGCGCAAATTATCGATTCAGTTACCATTCCACACCTAGACAGTCTCCAAGCAGCGTTTCCTTCAATACCGCGCCTACGTTACGATTTCGAAAACTACCTCTCTAGCAGACCGGAACTTCCCCACCAATCCCTGCGAGAAATCCTAGAATCTGGAGACTACCATCCCTACCTCCGGTACAACCTTACTCAGCAAGTCCAGGATTCTCTGAACCCTAGCACACACAAAGATTACCCCTCCTATTTACAAGCACAAACCGACCTTCAGACGGCGGTTTTAGACCTAATGGACAGCTATGACTTGGATGCCTTAGCTTACCCCACATACAACTATCCCCCCCGTCTAACTGGAGACCTGAATACTATATATGGCGCCAATAGCAGTAGTATATCGCCACCCACTGGCTTCCCGGCCTTCAATGTTCCTATGGGTTTTTCCTTTGGATCACTTCCTGCTGGCCTACAGCTACTAGGCCGGCCATTCGGAGAACCTACATTGCTAACCATTGCCTACGGCTATGAACAAGCCACAAAGCATCGGAGAAGGCCCCCAACTACTCCAGCCCTCAAGTAAACTGTAATATCTGTTGCATACACAACCGCAGACAATTGGAGGCTTACAGCCTGTATTCTATACTTAGACTTGCTAGTTGTACACACAACTATTAATATGGAACATTCCTGGCGGTGGTAACTTTCAGCAGCAGCATAAAATACTAGCGATTACCATGTATATACAACCTATTTTGATATGAGCCAAGTAGACCTGGCGCGAGAAATACTCCGTACCTGTGTTTGCAGTAGAACCAGAATGTTAGACAGGATTCTGACGCAAGTGTTCGACGACGCACTGAGGAACATTGGAATTGGCTCCAGTCAACTGACGATGCTTGCATTGGTTGCTTCCCTGGAAGGACTTCGGGCAGTGGAAATAGGACGCATGCTAGAAATGGAAAAAAGCACTGTAAGCAGAGGACTTTCGGTACTGAGGAAAAGGGGCTGGATCCATACTGTAGAAAGAAAGGGAGGCACGGGACAAGGTGTCGGTGTGACGGATCAGGGTAACAAAGTGTTGCGAAGGGCTGGGCCTGTCTGGAGAGCAGCCGAGGATAACGCCAAAGATGTTCTTGGAAGTGATGCCATGGATTCTTTAAAAAGAGCCGCAGACTCATATCTTCACTTAAGGGCTATTAGCTAACCTGCTGACTATGACTATAGAAAATGACTGATACTGATATGGAAAAAATAGAGATCAGGTCTTTTGAATCAATTGATGAATTTCAGGAGTGCGTCAAATTCCAAAGTGATACCTGGGGGGGACATTTCACGGAGCGTGTACCGGTAGCCATTCTCAAGGTAAGCCAAAGGTTGACTGGCATTGCAGCTGGTGCATACAACCCTAAGGGGCAGTTGGTAGGTTTCGTTTTTGGAATGACAGGAGTACAAAATGGTGAAGTAGTTCATTGGTCGGATATGCTTGCAGTACAACCAGAGTTGCGAGACTCTGGACTAGGAGTCAGGCTCAAAGATTATCAACGAAAAACTCTTTTGACCAAAGGTATAAACAAGATGCACTGGACCTTTGATCCCCTAGAATCCAAAAACGCTTATTTAAATTTGATGAAATTGGGAGCCACCTCCAAAGAATACGTCAAGGACATCTACGGGCAAACGGACTCTCCATTACACAGCGGCATCGGCACTGACCGACTTGTAACGACTTGGATCATGGACTCAGACAGAACCGTGACACGAATGCGAGGCAGGTTGGACGGACCAGTACATGATCAAGGAAACGAGTACCCTTCTGCTTTCGAAGTTAAGAGTAAAGATGACTTAGTTCGACCTATGCGACCCGATTTGAATTTAGCTGCAGAAGTCGTGCTGGTGCCAATACCACTATCCATCCAACACCTGAAACAAAACTCCCTAGATTTGGCGATCGAATGGAGGATTGCAGTACGAGATGCCCTGACTGCATATATAAATCGAGGTTATGAGGTAAGGGAACTCTTGCGAAAACCCGATTATTCTGAATACCTGTTACTAGATTCCCAACGCCTGAAATAATTTAAAAGAAGCAAACGCGCTATGGTTACATGACTCAACAGTACTACCTGGAGATAAAACCTTGAAAATTGATCGTATCGTATTACGAGAAATAAAGATGCAACTGAAAGAACCTTTTGAAATCTCAAGCGGCGTCTGTTATGACAGGCGTGTCATTCTGTTGACTCTGTTCTCCGATGGACTGGCAGGTTGGAGCGAGTGTGTAGCAGGCGAGGACCCTGGTTACTCCTACGAAACATGTGAGACAGCATGGTCCATTCTAACACAACTCATTTTACCACAAATGATAGGGAAAGAAGTAGCTTCAACTCAGAAGAGTATGAAGGAGACCGACTGGATTAAAGGTCATCCAATGGCCAAGGCAGCTGTAGAGATGGCCTTACTCGACCTCGAAGCCAAGACACAGAACAAACCATTGAGATCTATTATAGGTGGCACAAAACAGAAAGTTGAAGTTGGTGTTAGTGTGGGTCTCCAACCGAATGATGAAGAGCTAGCAAAAAAAGTCGGCGACTTCATCGAAAAGGGATACTCCCGAATCAAGTTAAAAATCAAGCCAGGACGTGATGTGCGCATGGTGGGGAATATCCGAGATCTATACCCAGACACCCGAATCATGGTAGACGCTAACTCTGCTTATACATTACAGGATATGGACATTCTAAAAGAGCTAGACCAATTTGACCTGATGATGATCGAACAACCATTGGCTTACGATGACTATTTGGACCATTCACGGCTACAGCAAGAACTTCAAACCCCTATTTGTTTAGACGAGTCGATCAGGTCCGTCCGCGATGCTAAGCTTGCACTCGAATTAGGATCTTGCCAGATAATTAACATCAAGCCTGGAAGAGTTGGCGGAATTGCTTCATCAAAAGCCATCCACGACATCTGTTTGGAAGCAAATATACCCGTGTGGTGTGGCGGCATGCTTGAATCCGGCGTCGGAAGAGCTCATAACGTAGCTTTAGCCTGCCTGCCAGGATTCGTGCTTCCGGGAGACATTTCCGAGAGCCAAAGATACTGGGCTGAGGATATTGTGGATCCAGAATTCACCATTAAAGATGGGCATGTCCAGGTGCCGACAGGTGCCGGAATCGGAGTAAGTGTCTTGGAAGATCGGGTGAAGAAGCTAACTGTTCGTAGCCAACAGTTCTAATAACCAGGAACTGTTGGCGGTTGGTCAAGCGTTGCTTCTATTCTTCAGCCTGAACCAAGCCCATCAGATCTAAGCCTCCCTCCTGGACGGACTTATTCTCTGAAGATGCAGGCCGCACATCCATGGTGATTTGGACAGCCACATGGCCCATATCTGCCCTGTCTCGAAGAGCGTCTTTAATCCGTGGAGCAAGTTTCTTATAAGCTGTTAAAACACCGTTGCGTATCTCGAGTCGGAGAACCTTAAGCGCATTGACGTCTGGGCGACTTGTCTTGGTTTCTTTCTTCGCATCTAGCAATCTTTGGGGGACTATCTCATAAGGAGCCATCCCAATATCGTCTAACCTAGGAGAATCGACGTACTGTATCGAAACCGATACATCGCCCCTGCCATGATGATTAGGTATATCACCAACTGCTCGAAAATGAGAAGCCAATCTTCCCAGTTCAGTATTGGAAGCCGCCAGGCCATAAGCGTCTTGAACAACCTGAAAAAGTCGCTTTGTCCTCTCTGGTGTAGTGGCGTCTAGATCTGGAGTATCAGTATTAAGCGCTCTACCTATGGCTTGGCGGTTTTGATTGCTTTGACTCTCCTCTTCTCGGAGTTTCTGCTTATCAATATTATCAAGGATCCTATCGGGATTCGTCCGAAGGCTCATGATTTTTCCCCTAGTGTGACAAGTTCATCTACTTCATCTCCAAGCAAACGATAACCCGTTTAGGCCACATAGGCCAAGAGGTGAGTTGTGATGAAGTGCGAAATCAATCTATCCTATCTGCTACCAACTATGTTCCTGGCAGGCCAGAAGATGTAAAATAGGCGTCGATAGTTAGGCCACAATTCTACATACTGGATACTGGAAC
>TARA_B110000116_G_scaffold272440_1_pt1 | contig 14878 bp, 8 predicted proteins | sample TARA_B110000116 | Tara Oceans TARA_B110000116 (sample SAMEA4397355) | marine metagenome | biome: Polar Biome; feature: [ZZZ] marine water layer (ENVO:01000295); material: water (ENVO:00002006), including particulate matter (ENVO:01000060) such as... | depth 199 m
CCTGTGCGCTTCTCTTGTTTTTGGCGCTCGAGGGCTTCGGGATTTGTTGCTGCGAGCGCCTCTCTAACAGCTTCGACGCCGTTGGTCGAGGCCATCTCGTTGGCGGCGGCTACCTCGGCTTCGACGAGGGATTTGAGGTCACGTGCTCTCGATCGGAGGTCCGCACGCTCACCGAGGAGTCGGCCGAGGACTGAGCCCGCTTGACCGGCCCCATTGTATTCCACTGCATTTTGCATGGCATACTTGCGGACCGTTGCAACGGTCTCTGTATCCCACTCGGAATCCGTCATGCTATCGGGCCTACGGCCCGAAGTGAGGCATTTGACGCTTCTCACGATGACCAGTCGTCAAGTGAGGATTGCACGACGGCACCCCCGCTCGCCAAACGCACTGGAACTGGGGTGCCGTGAGTGGCGGACCAGATATCTGAGACGGTGGCCCAACTCCAGCGAAGACAGTCGTGCGGTTTTCCATTTGTGAGCAGGTCTTCGACGGCTTTTCGGGTCCTCAAATCGGAGGGATATCCTGACCCGATATCGAGTCCGGTTCGTATCGAAATCTCGTGAATTGTAGCGTCACGGGCGACTTTGGCAAGAATCGAGGCTCCGCCCGTGACCAAGTCAGAGGAATCCATGCCGTGTCTGGCTTCGACATCCCAATCCGTCCACTCCTCCCCGAGGGCTGAGGTCAGACGGCGAGCAAATCTCTGCTCATCAACATCGCAGGCGTCGGCCCGAACGACACCATCTTTGGTGGAGAGTGCTGTTGCTTCGATGGCTTCAGCGAATAATTCGATTTCGAGGCTGTTCAGGTCCGAGGTCTGGCTATTGATGTCGATACGACTTGGTTGGCAGATAACTAAGCCTGATCGCCAACGACCCTCAGCGACTCGGTCAACAATCTCGGCTTCGATTCGCTCGCGTTCGGTCACAGAGAGGTCCTTCGAATCCTTGACTCCGAGTTCACGTAATTCCTCGGTATCTGTTGCCCGAATCGCAAGAGCTCCGACTACCAGAGGGCCAATCACTGGCCCCCGTCCAGCCTCATCGACACCGATGACCCACTCGTCACTCACGCTTCTTCGGCTGCTTCAAGGGTCTTCATCATCGCGCAAGTTGCGACCGAGTGAATCCAATCTATCATCGAAATCATCGAGATCGAGGACTATATTCTCTGGATGAATCATATCGCTCTCTTGTAATTGGTCAGCCATCTCTATGGCATCTTGAATCGCATCTTCTGCCTGAGTTTCATCCAATAAATCTCCAGCCTTCCCGACAACAGCAGTGTCTGGCGCAGGTGCAACATCTCTCGAATGGTCGCCCGACTTCTCCATGAAGTCGGCGCGGAATGAAGCGACATCGGTCGTCGGGCTCTCAATTATCTCTGGAATTTCCTCACCACCTTCTTCGAACTTGGCCATCCAATCGCCAACCTCCTCAACGACGACCTTTGGGTTTTGTTTGCGATAGTAATCGCGGTCAGCCTCGATTCTATGACGAATCGCCATAGCAACAGCAACCATACCCACGAGGCTAACTGTTACAATCAGAATCGTTTGCAACCATCGCTGCAAGAACACGCTGAACGCAGATGGCTCGTCAGGCTCAACTGGCGTAGTCGGTTCAGCACCATCCATTGCAGCAGCATGCTCGATAACATGCATTACAGAAGGGTCTCGGACTGAACGGACCTCTACAGTGAGAACCACATCTGCTGCGATTGGGACTTCTTCTGGAACATCCATCCAGACTTCGAAGAGGACGGTTCCGCCAATCGGTATATCCAGAATTTCGAAAGAGCGAGTATCGCCATTCGTCGTGTGGCTGTCAGAACCCTCTGGAGCGACGACCCCAAATGCAGTGAAATCAGTGCATTCGAGACTTACAACCAATCCATCGGGACTATTTCCAATATTGCGCATTTCCCAGAATCCAGTGAGGCGATCCTCGACCACTTCTGAATCTGCTCGAACAACCTCCCAAGCGTGTACTGCGGCAATACTGACTTCGAATGAGACCTCTGCAGGAACCCAATCATCAACCTCTACTTGGATGGTTACTTCACCGCTCAAACCAGCCGTCAGACCGACCGCGGTCCAAGCGGTGACATCGATTCCGTGAACCCTCTGCCCAGGTCCGAGGAATCTTGTGTAGTCAGAGATGTTGACGACCAGCCAATCGGGCTGGTCGACCACACTGAGATTGAAGAGGAATGCGGCATCACCTGTATTTTCGATGAATAACTCGACGAGGCACCAGTCGCCAGGGGCAACATCGAACAGACAATCCACGTTCGTCAGTCCCAGATCACCACCCGAACGCGGGACGATGCTAATCGACTGATTCAGCCGCTGGACCTCCTGAACTCCATCAGCCCAAACTTGGATCATCATGTCCAGCCGGCCTGCGGTGCGGATAGGAGATTCGACTTGCATCCGCACCGTCGCGCTCTCGCCGGGCGCCATGTCCTCTAGGCCGGCGCGGTCGTAGACGATAGCCGTCCATCCATCATGGGCGAAGGAGTGGTCCGGTGTTGCAACTGGGGAGCCATTCTCATCGACAGCAGCGATATTGATGCCGAGCGAATTACGAGAGTTTCCTATGTTGCGCAGGACGAATTCGAGGTCGACGATTCCACCGGGGTCAATCGATGCGCTTCCGCCGCCTTCGATGATTTCCATTCCTTTCCATTCGCCGTAGCGCATCGAAAAATTCCACCAATCCTCATTGCCGGTATGGTCGCCGACCAAACTGACACTGAAATCATGAGTCGAATCGGCAAGAGGCGCCCCGCCATCAACAAGTGGCGCGGTGACAGAAAACTGCAACCACTGAACTTCATCGCTAGGGGCTTCGAATGAATTACCGACGCTCGGACTTGTAGGGTAATTCCATGAGAGTTCCCAATCGGAAGGTCCTGTAATCGCGACCAACGCCGTAGTATCTATCTCAGCCAGATTGGTAAAATTCACTCCAACTCCAATCGTTAGGCCGGGGTCGATATTGAACACCGAACCAGAGTCGACCCCGAATTCAACTCCTGGATCCTCATACTGCCAAGGATAGGTAAGTCCCGCTTCCAAGGAGGAGTTGAGCACCGTGTGGTCAGCCCATTCTTGCAGCGCGAGGGTACGGCTTGCGTTGATTCCGCCAGTCGAAGGAAGTCCAACCGAAGGTAATCCGGTAATTGAGACATGGATTACACAAGCCGCAAGATAGGTGCCTTGAATCGATGGATGCTTGCCATCCGAGGCGTAAAGGTCTGAGAAAATAGTGTAGTTAGCAGTCGGGTTGTTGAGCGAATCATGGATATTCTCGTGAGCCATTCCGACTGGAGCGGTGAATACAGGTCGTTCGCTGGTCGAAAGGTTCTCTGCGAACGCGAGATAACCGGTTTTCAGGTGATCTTGCATTGTCGAGAAATCAGGAAACCGCCATTGATTACTCTCGTCTCCAAATCGATAACCCCATGTCATCATGAAGAAGGTATCACCGCCTTCTGCTTCGACCAGCGCATCGATGATTTCTGCGCCAGCGAGGCTATCTTGCCAATATGATGAGCTGGTTGGGAAACCTGGAACCTGACTTTGATCCTGTAGGACGACATAATCGTGGGATTCACGGAGAGTGTCGTACCATGATGTGCCCTCGGTATCGGCTTGTTCTCCGTGCCAAGCTAGAGTCTTGCCTCCACTGGTCAAGGCTTGGACATCTGGGTCCAAGCCGGCAGCGTCGAGCAGATTGTTCACCCGCACGTGTAACTGATTGTTTGAGGTGTAGGAATTTCCGAGCATTACGATGTCAAGTGTCGATTGGTCCAATTGGCTTGATTCAGCCTTCGCCGCATCCTCCGAAAGTAGGCTCGGCGAAGCCAAAGATGTCAGAAAGACGAGAACTAGAATCAGAGCCATTCCACGCTCTCGCATAGGCGACGCTCATCGTTCTCGTCTTTGATTCCTACCCTTGGTTGATGATTCGTGGTGTGGAAGAGTCTATCGAGTGGGGTGATGTTCGCTGCTTATGGCGCCTATGTGGCCGTTTGGGAAGAAAAGCGTCCCCACGGAGCCGAAAGCAAAGCCAAAGCAAGTCGAGGTCGTTGAGTACGAGCGAAAGAAAGACACCTCTCAGAAGGATTTGATTGAGGACAAAAGTCACCTCAAAAAGAAGTCTTTCATCGATGCTATGGCGCTTCTCGGCGACGATTAGAACACCGGTTACAATACCGGGTCGGGTATCAAGCGGCCTAGAGCATCGATATCGAAATCGCCAGCTTGGATTGGTACTCTCAGGCCGAATTCCGCAGTCACGAAGGGATCCAATTCACCGAATTGACCTACTTCTTCCCCTGCTACAATCGCCTTCGCTCCTCTCCCGGTGAGCCATGGTCCATCGTTTGGCTCAGTCGCTTTCCATTCGACCTCAGAGAGGTCGGCTCCAATGTCACGGAGGAATGCCTGTGCGATTCCTTTGGCGGCTGAGAATCCTCCTGCGACTTCAGCGCAGGCCCATGCTGCCCTTGTCCCATTGTGAGAATCATGGACTACTGTTCCGAGTTCGTAGACTCGTTGAGGTAGTTCGTGGTGTCTATTTGCTGCGAGTAGTTGTAGTAAGCTTGGTAGGATACGTTGTCGCATCATCGTATGGTCGACGGTGATTGGATTGGCGAGGACGGTAGTCTCTGCCAATTTATTCCATCGAGTGTGTTCAAATTGGACTCTGTCGTTTGACAGAGTGAGGCTCTGAGTTTCTTGCAGATTGAGTGAGCGCATGCTCTCGCGGGCGCGTCGATGAAGATGGGCTGATGGTAGAGGGATTGCATCTAGATGGACTGCAGAGAGGATGTTTGGCATATTTTCGTAGCCGTAGCCTATTGCGATATCCTCGACGATATCGATTGGGTGCATGATGTCTGAGCGCCAGCGTGGCATGGCGATTACATGCTCTCGCTCGCCGACCTCTAAGTCAGCCCAGCGCTCGGCCTTATTGACTCCGTCAGTTACTGCCCGAGAGGCGAGATGTCTGCCGCCCATCCTGCTGATGGCTGCGGCGATATCTTTGCTCTCTAGAGTCATTCCGAGGATACGCTGGATGAGTCGGTCCGAGACTCTGTGTTCCCGCGCTTCCATATTTGGAGTCATTCGAATCTGACCATCCCAGCCATTTACCTGCACCTGTTCGATTGTGCCTCCACGCTCGGCAAGTGAGAGGCAGATGAGCAGAAGACTGGCATCAACAGAGCGTTGGTTCCAACCTGTCACATCGATGAAGAAGTCGCTCGTCGATTCGCTGACAGTGGTATGGTTTCCATTGATTATTGGTGGGAATGAAAGGATGTCGTCATTCGCATCGAGGATTACAGGGTAGGATTCGAGTTCGTCCATGAGGTGGGCGTACTCGACTCCCTTCGGATGTTTGCTGAGGATCTCATCGATGCTCATTTCATCATTCATTGCTAGAGGCACGAAAGAATGTGAGCCATCTACTGTGACAACGCGGAATGGAGGATTGAGTGTTGCGAGATCGTGCACTCCGATTGAGGCGAATCGCCGGCCTCGACCGAGACTCAGGTGGAGTTTCTCTTGATGGTCCATGAGAGATTGGATGAAATCATCTTTTTCTGCAGCGTTCTGGCCCGTATCTACTCCTCTGACCACCGCTGCGAGAATGATTGGACGGACGTTTTCGAGGCTTGGGTCGACATCGAGGGTCATTCCGCTATCGCTTGTGTCGACAGACGGGTTCTGCGTCTCTCCTTGCAGGAATGCACGTGCGGCGCGTGCCATAGTTTCGTGACCAAGTAAATCGGGTCGGTCCGGAAAGACTTCGATTTCGATTCCTTCCTCATTGCTGCCTTCGACGACACAACCGATTGATGATAATCGCTCGACCCAATCTGCGTCGTCGTATTCAGCTCCGTTGCTTTCCTGTATTGAACGGAGTATTGAGTGATTGAGGGTGATGGTCGGCAAACTCCCACCTCAATTGCCCAACCACATAGGGAGCGGTCTATCGTAGCCTACTAATCTCAGGCCCGAGATAGCTGCGGTATCGTGGTCGAGGGCTCTGAGGTTTCGTCGATTCAAGTCTGCGAGGTCGCTGATGCCCAGTTCGCGCATCCAGCCTCGTAGTGTACCGTCAATCCAGGCGAGGGAGGCTTCGACGTCCTCGTTTGGAGCAGGAGCGATGAGAGCGGTGCAACCTGCTCCGCGGGCTATTAGGAGGTCCTCTGCCGAGGGTGCTTCATCCATCTCGAGAAGGATTGTTCTTCCTTGATTGAGGAGATTCATCGCGCGTGCGACGAGACCGATTCGCGGAAGGGCAGCTGCAGCGCGCGAACCTCCTGCTGCGGCGACGTCGACCACCGCACCGTCGAGATCGAGGTCGACAATGAGTCGGAACAAATGTTCGACTCGCGAGACACTATCCTTGATGAAGACCAACGAGTCATCAGACATGCGGCTGTAGAGTGAGACGAGAAGAGCCTCGATTTCGGCGTCGTTTAGCGCGGGGAGATTGGTGAGGTCGAGAACCATTCCTGAGCAATTCTGTATCAGACTCGCAGCATCGAGAAGATTCTCCTCATTGATCAGCATCAAATCATTGCTGCGAGGCTCAGAAGTCACGATTCCTGGTTGAGCAACTCCATACTTGCCAGTTGCTGAGGTCATTCTCTCGGCTTCGACAATCCACGGTAGAGGTGCGAGCAAGCCATTCTCATCCTGACCTGCGGGAAGAATGAGTGTCAAGGTGTCCAGAGATGACTGATCGGAGAGACGGTCGTGCGCGGAAGGAACCAGAGTGATTCCTTCGAAGCCCTCTGCAACTGAACTCTCAGGGGCTTCTCCAATCGGTGAACCGGCTTCGCTCGGGACGATTACCAAAGCATCCGAGTCGAGTTGCAAGCCAAGAGGTTCGAGATGCTCCGCTAATTCATCAAGTTCGGCCGCTTCAATCGACCTCATCGCCGCTCCATCTCCTGGTGGAGGACAAGATCCAGCGACGATTACACGGCCGCCGACCATACTTCGCCCAGGCTCGCTTCCAGTGTTACCGAGAATAACTACGGTTCCACCTTCCATCGCGGCTCCCGAAGCCTTGCCAGCGTGTCCTCGAACAATCATTAATCCGCCGCGCATTCCGGCGCCGGTTTCGTCACCGGCGGAACCCTGAACGACGATCTCGCCGCCAGTCATTCGGTGACCAGAGCGGTCGCCAGCATCCCTTTCGATAGTTATTCGTCCTCTTCGCTGGAAGGCCCCCAACATCGAGGTGCATCCACCTTGGAGAGTGAAGGTTCCACCATCGTTCATCGCGCCCGCGCATTCACCTAAATCACCCAGTAATAGTACTCTGGAATCCGCTGGAAGATGGGTGATGACTCCGATCTCACCTTTCTTCGGTTTCTCATCGCCCTGCTTACCCCATCCGATGCGGACAAGCAGGTCGCGCTCAAGCGCCTGCTCGAGCATCTTCTCGAGGTCACGGTTGAGTTTGATGCTCTTCGCAGTGACGTCGCGCATGGTACTCCTCGGCAGAGACGGCATGGTTACGGTCTTCATTCTGACGGGTATGTTACCATAGTGATTATGCATAATTCACCGTTTTCCTCTGACCCGACCCTCAAGAGCATAATTGATAGAGGATAGGCGATGGCAATGAAACGCCAAAGGGCGCATGGGGCTTCACCATGGGGAAAATCAAGGTAGCAATCAACGGATTCGGAACTATTGGTAAGCGTGTAGCTGACGCCGTCGATGCTCAGGACGATATGGAGATTGTTGGTGTCACTAAAACTGGCCCTTCGTTTGGCTGTGGCCTTGCTGTGAAAAAGGGCTTTCCACTCTACTGCACTTTCGATGATTCGGATCGAATCGCTTCGTTCGGTGAGCAGGGCTACGATTGCAAGGGGGGACTCTCCGACCTTCTTGCAGCAGCCGATATAGTCGTCGATTGTGCTCCTGGGAAGATGGGTGCAGACAATCTCGCGAAGTACAAGGCTGCGGGCATTAAGCATATGTTCCAGGGTGGCGAGAAACACACTCTGACTGGACTATCATACACCTCGTGCGCAAACCACGAAGCCAACCTCAATGCCGAGGGTTCTCGAGTAGTCTCTTGCAATACCACTGGACTTTCACGAACTCTCGTACCTCTGTACGAACATTGCGGCTCACTCAAAGTCGAGTGCACGATGATTCGCCGAGCCGCAGACCCAGGCGACTCCAAGAAAGGGCCGATTAATGCCATCAAGCCTGTTCTGAAGGTGCCCAGTCACCACGGTCCAGATGTGATGACGGTCAAGCCAGAAATAGAGATTAACTCGCTCGCAGTTGCTGTCCCTACCACTATAATGCACGTCCACTCCATCATTGCTGACCTTCCCTCTGGACATGGCCTGACGACTGAGTCTGTCATCGAGATGTGGAAGAACCAGCCGAGAGTGATCGTTATGCATGGTGCTGAGAACAAAATCACCACCACCGCAGAAGTCATGGAGATGGCTCGTGACATCGGTCGTAAGTGGGGAGACCTGCACGAAATCTTCGTCTGGGAGGATGGAGTGAAGCTTGTCGGCGATCGACTCTATTACTTCCAAGCCATCCATCAGGAGAGCGACGTTATCCCCGAGAATGTCGACTGTATCCGCGCCTTGATGGGGACAGAAACCGACTGGCGTGCATCGGTTGCGAAGACCGATGCTGCTATCGATGCTTACTACGGATTGTGAGCGCTTCAGCGTACATCTATACAACTCGATTATAGTTGCCGAAATCACTCGGGAATTTTGGTTCTGAGATGTGTTTTCGAGTGATTTCTCACGATTGACCTATGGTCAATCAACATGAACGGTCAAAAGCCCCTCAAGGTTCCGAGGAACCCATGAATGACCGCCGCTTGGTACTCGTGACTCTAGTCATGCTAGTATTGAGTGGTTGGTCAACGGGGATAGCATCAGCATCGACAACGGAAGATAAGATTGCTACGCAGCACGTCGATTCTTCAAGTGAAGAAGCACTTTTTCAAGCGTTTTCTAGCGTTTTCGAATCGACCTATGAATTACGCCGAGCTAGTGGTTTGATCCACTCCCCTTACGGCACATTTGACCCGATAGAGCAGCCGATTCCTCTCGGACCGGAGAATCTCTTCGATTCAGCCGCTCTAGAGAGGACTCGATTTGCTCTCATTCAATCGACTTCAGCAGACCTGACCGGATTAAGTCAGACATTGTCTGAACTCGGTTTGGTGCTCATCGAGACCATTCCTGACGATACCATCCTCATTCGAATTCCGATGCAATTCGATGCCACAACAACTCTCAGTGAACTCAGCAATCTAGACGAGGTCCGATGGGCTGGTCATTTACCAATCGCCTGGCGAGTCAGTCCGGAAGTTGCGGTACTCGCTGGAAGGGAGTCGATAACGGTGGATCTCGACCTGACGCCCGCTCCAGATATCACTCAGGTCGAGCTTCAAAGTTTGCAAGCAGACCTTACTTCGATTTCCGGCGAACTCGGTCCTCGAGCAGTTTGCGACGCCTATCTTTGCCAACCACGAGCAGTCAACGCTCTCTGGTTACCGGTTCTAGCAATGGATGGACGAATCCTCCACATTCATGAGGCCTCACGAATTACCATCCACAATTCAGTCGCCAGCGACGTCTCTGGAATCAGCCAGGCACTAATCGACTCGGGGAATACTCTCAACGGCAGTGGCGAGGTCATCGCGATCTCAGACACTGGACTTGATGCAGATCACGGGGATTTTGAGGGGCGGATTCGTGGAATTTACCATCAATTCGGACCTGACAATTCGGCCCTTGATCGAAACTCAGGCCACGGGACTCACGTCGTTGCAACTCTCTTGGGAGATGGTTCTGGCGACATGTCTGCTCTGGGGATGGTTCCAGCTGCCTCGTTTCACTTCTACCAATTAGAGGTCGATTCTTCGGGGTTGCTTGCTCGATGGGGTTCGTTGTATGACATGTTCACCCACTCTTGGCAGAATTCTGCTCGAATTCAAACCAACTCGTGGGGCAATGAGAACCTCGCAGGTCAGTACAGTTCTGATTCTCGCTCTGCCGATTCCTTCATCGTCGACAATCCGCGATTCCTCGTTCTCTTCTCCGCTGGTGACTTGGGTGCGGACGGTTCCAACACCGTGACTCCCCCCGGCTCCGCCAAGAACGTCCTGACTATCGGTGCCTCGACAACGGGAGCAGCAGGTTCGGATCCTGCCGGTAGTGTCTCAGACTTCTCCTCGATAGGCACGACACTTGATGGACGAATCAAACCGGATTTAGTTGCGCCGGGAGTCATGCTCTGTTCGGCTCAAGCCGAGGAAGCAGAGAGTGCACAGGGTGAATCCTGTTCCATCGCGACCCACGATGATGGGTCGACTCCTCTGTACATGACTCTGAATGGCTCATCGATGGCCACAGCTGTCGCAGCGGGCGGGGTTACGATGGTCCGGCAACATCTCAGGACAGTAGAGGGAATTACAGAACCACGCTCGGACCTGATCAAGGCACTTCTGATCAACGGAGCCGAGGACCTCGGTGCAGACGATGTCCCGAACCCCTCCGAGGGCTGGGGACAAATCGATGTGGCGAATTCAGTCTCTCCCTCTCACGACGGAACATCCCTCGACCTATTCTACGATGATTCAAGAGAACTTGATCCAGCTCACAGCTTCGTCTATACTTTCACAGTTGATTCAACCACCGATCTCGACATTACCCTCGTTTGGGTAGATTCCGAAGCATCAACCATCTCTAATCACACAGCCACCAAATTAGTCAACGATCTCGATCTTTCGGCAATTGCACCTGACGGCACCGTCTATCTGGGCAATGTATTCGCCAGTGGCTACTCAATGAATGGAGGTGCCGCCGACCGACTGAATAATGTCGAGCGAATCAAAATTCCAGCCGGAGACAGTGGCCTTTGGACGATTACAATTGGTCACGCTGGAGGCATGTCTCAGGGCTTCTCCTTAGTCGCTACAGGTCTGTTAGTGGAGGAGAATACCGCAGATCTCGCCGTCTTCGAAGGATCACTCTCGACTTCGATTCTCGCCCCACTGCAAGGCGACACAATCCTCGTTGAAGCCACATGGCGAAACCAAGCAGGACAAGACAGCGGGGCCTACACAATAGAGATTGAAGACCTGACTGAGGGCACCATTCTCTACACCTCCGATCGGAGTTCTCTAGCCGGGGGTGCAACCACCTCTCTCTCATTCCCGCACGTCTTCCAGACGACAGGAGATCACATCCTCGAACTCAGACTCGACACCGGCGACACCGTCACGGAAATCAACGATATGACGAACGGCCTAGACAATAACAGATACCAATTGACCGTGCAAATCTCCCAGATTGGGGTACGAATCACACCTCTGATGGAAGACGGTTCCTTACCAGAAACTCCTCTCGAACTTGAGCAAGCAATGACTCGCACCCTCGACCCGAGTACAGGCAGCATAATCACCTACGAATTTCAACTGAAGAACGAGGGTACATCTGAAGTGACGGTTGGATTGTCGGTGACTCCTCTCCAAAGAGTCGACGAGCAGGGCATCCTACAGGCTCCGAAGGATGAGTGGTGGAAACTGCTCAATGAGTCTGCACCATGGGATCTTGCAGCCTTCGGAGAGGAAGGCGATTCAACGATAGTCACCCTGACTCTCGAAGATGTCGACGCAGACCTAATGAATCCGTCAGGGGCCCGATATGCTCTGCCAGGAACTTTCGTCAACGATTTGAATATCTTCGATAAGAACGCCCCGACGATATCTCATACAATCCGAATTACATCGATAGTTGAGAGAATCGAAGGCCTCTACACAATCCTCGCAGGAACCGGAGACGACCTCGGTGCGAAGCCGGGTCAAACAGCGACATTCTCACTTTCAATCAGGAATACTGGTAACGGAGACACCCAGTATTCTGTTAGTTGTTCAAGTCCGAGTCAGTGGATTGTTCAAGTCGGTGCCAGCCAATCCTCTTCGGTTGTTCTCGACCCCCTAAGCCGACTACAATTCCTACCTCTGCCGATTCATGTCCAAGTCCCTTCTGCACAAGATGGCTCTCCAGCTGCGGGGCTAACGGAGGATGTCAGTTGTGTGACGACATCGGTTCAGGATTCGAGTGTGACTGCAACCGATGTCGCGACCGTGAATGTCTTCGAGAGTCTCGATTTCACGGTCGACCTCATGACTGAAGATGGCGTGATTCTTGGAGCCTTGGCATTAGCAGAGGATAGGGCAGTTTTGAATGGCGAACTTTCTGCGACGACGGTGTTAGTATCGAACGATGGCAATGTACCGATGGATTTCATAATGACAGTCAGTTCCTCACTCAATACATGGGCCGCACAATTGATTCTGGGTGAGGAGGAATCCCTTGGCGAACTTGATTTTTCAATCCCGGCTGGTGACACGGAAACAATCACGCTTCAGATGATGGTTCCAATGAACGCAGAGATGGATACTCGCAATACACTAACGCTGAGAACAACTCTGATTGGCGACGAAATGGTGGTGAATGGAACGCGATTCATCGTACAGGAAATTGCTTCCCTCGAGGCGTCTGATAATTCTCAAATCACAGTATCTCTTGGACAGACAGGTACAGCCGATGTATGGGTCAGAAACGCAGGCAATGTGCCGCTGACTCTGACTTGGAGCATCGGGAGCCTCCCTCATGGTTGGATCGGTGGATTCCAATCGATTATTCCGACCTCTCTCGACATGAATCGGGAGGCTCTGGTTACCGTTGGTTTGGACGTGCCCGGTAACTTGCCTGTAGGTCTCTCTGAGGGAATGGTTCCGGTTATTGTTGAGGCGGTCACTCCTGGGATGGAGACGGTGATTCACACTTTCGAACTCGAAGTCGAAATTGTTCCGTCGATCTGGGTCGTGATGACTACCGAAGAGATGACTCTGAACGACATCAGTTCTGGGTCATCTGGCTCATTCAGGATTCTTGTTGAGAATCTTGGAAATTCGGATTCGGGATTCACATTCGAGGCTAGTTCATTGGATCATTGGAACTTTGTTGTCAATCCGGCCTTAGATGAGATGATTCCTGCGGGTGGTTCAATCGAGATCACTGTCAAAGCGACTCCATCATCATCAGCCTCTCTGGGACTCGCGAGTTTCGTCCTCTGGGCAAATTCGACCGATGACGCCTCATCGAATTCCATCACCAACGAAGAGTTGGAGTTAGAAATCTCTCGCGCACGCGATGATTCTTGCAGCGGTATCGGTTGTCTGATGGTCCAATTGGGTCTGCCAAAATGGTCGCTTGCGCTAATCTTCCTCGTCGTCCTCGCGGGCCTTGGTGTAACTCTAGTTCGCATGCGTCGCGAGTCGGCATCGGCGATGAGTCCGGACGAAGAATTGATTCCGGTGGGTTCGGCTCTCCATTCTGGGTCGAAGGTCGAGCGCCGCGAGATGGCATTGGAGACGAGTTCAGCTGGAGAGGTTCTGAGCAAGGCTGTCAGTGATGATGAGATTTCTAATGTGCTGGCGTCAAGCATGCCTACGCTATCTCTGCCGCCCGTTCCGCCCGGTGCAATGCCTCTACCACCGAGTGGCTTGCCAGATGGTTGGACCATGGACCAGTGGGTCGCATACGGCCATATCTGGCATGAGCAGAACAAGTGAACTTACTCAGGGTCTGCCTTAAGACCGCGAGACGGCTGGCTTGTCTGATGGCAGGATCGATAGTCCTCTTCGGGCCACCGGGAGCGGGTAAAGGCACCCAAGCGGGGCGTATTGTCAATCTCACAGGTAAGCCTCAGGTATCCACTGGAGACATGCTTCGGTCGGCCGTCAAGGCAGGGTCTCCTATGGGGATGGCTGCGAAGGAATTCATGGATGCCGGCCTGCTCGTTCCCGATGAGGTAATCATCGGCCTGATAGAGGAGCGATTGCAGGGGGATGACGCTGACTCTGGCGTTCTATTCGATGGCTTTCCTCGAACGATTCCTCAGGCCGAATCTCTTGAGCGGATAGCCAATGTCACTTCGGTTATTTCGATCGAGGTTCCTGACGATGCAATAGTCGAGCGAATTGTCGGGCGCAGAATGGATCCCGAGACTGACGAGATCTATCATGTAACTTTCAAACCGGCTCCCTCTGAGGTTGAATCTAGGCTCATTCAGCGTCCTGATGATAATGAGGAGACTGTTCGAGCCCGGCTTGAGGCTTATCACGCTCAGACGGCTCCACTTGCGGATTGGTATGCTGAGCGTGGCTTGCTAATCAGCATCGATGGAAATGCTTCCATCGAAGAGGTCGGCGCCTCTGTCGAGGCCGCCGTTAGAACCAACTTCTGAGGTGATTTAATGGCAGGTCGTAGAAAGGGACGTGATGCCGCCTCTCGCCGAAAGAGGGCCGAGCAAGCCGTCGATCACCTAGCCTCGTTAATTGACAGTTCAAACCACTCGAATCAAACTCTCGGCGACTCAGCCGCTCGTGACCTACTGAGAACCACCAAACGACACGGTGTCGGCGCACCCGCTGACCTCAGAAGCAAAATCTGTAGAACCTGCCAGCAGACATTGGTCCCTGGGCGTAATGCTCGCGTTAGAATTGAATCTCGAGTGCGGATAACGACTTGCCTCGATTGTGGTAGAGTCATCCGCACGAAACTCACAGTGGAGGGTGAATGATGTCGTCGATTCCAAAGCGCATTAAGGAGCAGGCTATGAATCGCGATCTCATCATCTCGGTCAGGATTGGCAGAAATGGTTTGACCGATTCTCTAGTCCAAGAGATGCGGGATCAATTGAGCAAACATGGCCTTGTCAAGGTCAAAGCGAACAGAGGTGTTGTCGAAGGATCCGACGAGCGTCTCGGGCTATTTGGAG
>TARA_B110000116_G_C16801021_1_pt1 | contig 14824 bp, 19 predicted proteins | sample TARA_B110000116 | Tara Oceans TARA_B110000116 (sample SAMEA4397355) | marine metagenome | biome: Polar Biome; feature: [ZZZ] marine water layer (ENVO:01000295); material: water (ENVO:00002006), including particulate matter (ENVO:01000060) such as... | depth 199 m
TCTTAATCAATATTAGCTTTTCTATTACTCTATCTTTTTCAATTTCGGCTGAGATTCTTTTTGATTGAGGTCTTGAAGATTCTCCTCCTATATCTAGAATATCGGCTCCTTCTTTTACTATTTGCTCAACTCTTTTTAATAAGGAGTCTTTAGTTTTATATTTATTACCATCGTAGAATGAGTCAGGAGTAAGATTTAAGATAGCTACGATTAAAGGAGATTGATCTAAGTTGAATTTCTTTTTTTTAATTTTTAGATGCATTTTTATGCTTTTTCTATACTTTTTAATGCAGCTGTTGGATCACTTTGAAGACCTGACCAGCCCGAATCGTTATTGCTTCCTGAGCCAGATGAATCACCAGGGGTCTCGTCCTCTGGAGGTGTTTTAGGATTGTCAGCATTAATAAGTGCATCTAACTGTTTTGCATTTACACTTTCTGTTTCTAGCAATAGATTAGCTAGATTGTGAAGCATTTTTTCATTTTCTTTTAATAATTTTAGAGAGTAATTATATTGGTTTACTATTATCTCTTTGATTTCTGAGTCTATTTCAATACTTGTAGCTTCACTATGATTAGTCCTTGATGACATATCTTTTCCAAGAAATACAGCCCCTTCTTTTTGAGCTAACCTTATAGGGCCAACTTTTTCTGACATTCCCCATTCTGTAACCATTTTGCGTGACATTTCAGTAGCTCTTTCTAAATCGTTACCAGCACCAGTTGTTCTTTCGTTGTATATTATTTCTTCTGCAGCTCTTCCAGCTAGTAAGACAGCTATACTTTTAAGCAGGTAGTCTTTACTGAGCATATATTTGTCTTCAGTCGGTAGCTGCATTGTTAATCCAAGAGCCATTCCTCTCGGTATAATTGTCACTTTGTGTACCGGGTCAGTACCGGGTGTAAGCTTAGCCACCAAAGCATGACCAGCTTCATGATATGCTGTCACTTTCCTTTCGTGGTCGCTTACAACCATACTCTTTCTCTCAGAACCCATAACAACTTTATCTTTTGCAAATTCAAAATCATCCATATCAAGAGTAGTCTTATCACTTCTGGCTGCTCTAAGCGCAGCTTCGTTGACTAAATTCTCTATGTCTGCACCTGAAAACCCAGGAGTAGAGCGTGCTACAACTTTAAGCTCAACATCTTTGTGGAGGGGTGTCTTTCTGGTGTGAACCTTTAATATCTCCTCTCTGCCCTTGACGTCTGGCTTTGGGACTACAACTTGTCTATCAAATCTTCCGGGTCTTAATAACGCTGGATCTAATACGTCAGGCCTATTCGTTGCGGCCATAACTATAATGCCTTCTGTTGATTCAAAGCCGTCCATTTCAACCAATAATTGATTGAGTGTTTGCTCTCTTTCATCATGCCCACCACCTAGACCTGCACCTCTATGTCTTCCTACAGCGTCTAACTCATCAACAAAAACTATACAGGGTGCATTTTTTTTCGCCTGAGCGAAAAGATCTCTAACCCTGGAGGCACCAACACCAACAAACATTTCAACAAAGTCACTTCCACTTATTATAAAAAATGGAACCAATGCCTCTCCAGCAATAGCTTTTGCTAGAAGAGTTTTTCCAGTACCTGGAGAACCTACCAAAAGTATTCCCTTAGGTATCCTACCGCCAAGATTTGTAAATTTTTTAGGATTTTTTAAAAAATCAACAATCTCTTGAACTTCATCTTTCGCTTCATCTATACCAGCAACATCACCAAAATTTTTTTTATTATCTTCTTTGTTTAACATCCTTGCTTTACTTTTACCAAAACTCATTGCTCCCTTTCCGCCAGCTTGAATTTGCCTAAAAAAGAAAACCATTATTAATATAAGGAAAATCATTGGGCCCCAGTTTATTAAAAAGCCTAGTAGCCCACTTTCTTGGTCAGATATGAAGTTAAAATTGATCTTTTTTGATGAAAGCTTTATTAATAATTCATCCCCAACAGGTCCAAACGTTTTAAAGTATTCTGGTTTCCCATCTCCAGCTGGCATTAGGAATTCACCAGAGATTTCATTGCCTTTTATTTCAACTTGTAAGACTTGACCTGCATCTACAACATTCAAGAATTCACTATATTTTAAATCGTTATATTCCTTTTTTCCTTCTGAAAGGATTTGGTAAGCTCCCATTAAAGAAGCAAAAATAATAAACCAAACAAATAAATTTTTTAAAAAAGAGTTGTTCATAAAACACAATATACCTAAAAAAACTAGCTAAAGATACCAGTGCTTAGATATCTTTCTCCGGTATCACATAAGATTGTTACAACTTTGTCACCTTTATTGAGTTGTTTTGCCATCACAATAGATGCCAATACATTTGCACCAGCAGAGACACCTACAAGAAGGCCATAATCTGTCGCCAGTTTCTTGGTCATAGCGACTGCTTCTTCCCCTTTTATCTTAATTACTTGGTCATACGAATTTTTATCAAGAGTCTGAGGTATAAAACCTGCACCTATTCCTTGAATCAAGTGAGGTCTTGACTCTCCTTCTGAGATAGTAGGGCACTCATACGGTTCAACAGCAACTATTTCTATGTTGGGTATTTTTTCCTTTAATGCACTGCCAACACCGGAAATTGTTCCACCAGTACCTACACCTGCTACGAAACAATTAATTTTTGAATTCATTTGATTAATAATTTCTAAAGCTGTTGTTTTTTTGTGTGCCTCAGGATTGCTAAAATTATTAAATTGTTTAGGTGAAAATGAGTCCTTAATGTCTTTAAGTAGTTCTGCACATTTTTGAATAGAGCCCTCCATTTGAGTTTCCTTAGGAGTTAGTATTACTTTTGCTCCATATGCTGCCAGCATTTTTCTTCTTTCTTCACTCATATCCTCAGGCATGGCAAGTATTAATTTGTATCCTTTTGTTGCGCAGATCAGAGCAAGACCTATTCCTGTATTCCCACTTGTGGGCTCAATTATAGTAGTTTTTCCAGGAGTAATTAAGTTTTTATCTTCCGCATCTTCAATCATCTTGAGGCATATTCTGTCTTTTATACTGCCCCCTGGGTTTAAGCTCTCTAATTTTCCAAATATTTCAACTTCTTGATTTTGATATAAATTATCAAGTTTAACAATAGGAGTGTTCCCAATTGTTTCCAAAATACTCGTAAACAATTTCATTATTTGTATTTTTTCTCTGTGATTAAATTTAAAACTTTTAGGAAGATCTCTTCATCATAATCCTTAAGGTCTTTTAAGAATATTCTTAGCTCAGGCCAAAGCATGTCTTTTTTCATACTTTCGTTCTTAACTTTAAGTATTAATCCTTTTAAGACTTGATCGTTTGTATTTTTTAAAATTTCCTTAAAGCTCATCCTCTAAACTTACCTTAAGAGTAGCTAAAATAAAGACTTAACTAGTCCACCATCAACATTGATAGAATTCCCAGTAATATAACTAGACATTTCAGAACATAAAAAGGTTACTATAGGTGCAAATTCTTCAGGATTACCAATTCTTCCAATTGGCAAGTCCTGACCTAAAGCTTCTAGTATGTCGCGCTTATCTATTCCGCTCTCTTTGCTCTTCAACTCTGATATTTGAAGTATTCGATCAGTAAGTATTCTCCCAGGTAAAACATTATTTACCATAATGTTAAATCTTGCGTATTCATTAGAGATAGATTTTGAGAATGAAGTTGTTGCTGATCTCATTATATTTGAGAGTATTAGGCTGTCTATAGGTTGTTTAGCAGATGTGGATGTAATATTAACGATTCTTCCCCAGTTATTTGCTTTCATTATGGGAAGAACTAGCTTTGTAAGTGTAAATATATTCTTTAAATTTTTATTAAATGCATTTATTAGTTGTTCTTCATTAACATCATCAAAAGTTCCTTGGTCAGGACCGCCACAATTGTTTACTAAAATATCTATTCTTTTACTTTTAGAAACCGCAAACTTAAATAATTTCACTACTCCCTCGTTTGTTGATAAGTCGACTTTTAAAGTGTGAAAGTTCTTAAGTCCTTCGTTTAACAGAATTTCACTAGCTAGAGAAATATTTACTTCTTTTGATGAACAGATTAAAACTTCACAACCTTCATTTAATAAGGATTTTGCAACTGCAAAACCTAAGCCCTTTGTTGATGCACAGACAATAGCAAACTTTCCTTTCAATCTTAAATCCATACTTTAATGTATAATATTTTTATGAAAAAGCTAAGATTTAATTTTAGCGAAAAATTAACCCTCTTGATTGCTTTTATTTTAAATTTTTTTATTTTTGCTATTGAGTTCTATTACGGTTACATAGAAAACTCAGCCGCTTTGCTTAGTGATAGTGCTCATAACATTGGTGATGCAGTTATATTAGGAACAAGTATTTTAGTCATATCATCGCCTCAGTCCGTAAAAGCTAAGCTGGCAATAATAAAATGTTCTATCTGGGGTCTTTTTGGTTTACTCGCTATATATCAAGTTTATTTAAGCTATATTTTAATGCAAGTCCCCTCTTATAGTGTGATTGGATGGATTGGGGGTCTAGCTCTATTTGTAAATATATTTTCTGCTATGATTTTGCTCTCATATAAAGATAAAGATGTTAATTTGAAAAGTGCTTATATTTGTTGTAGAAATGACGCCTTTGGTAACCTTCTTGTTGTACTTGCAGGTTTCTTGGTTTATAAATTAAATTCATGGTGGCCCGATATTATTGCTGGGCTAATAATTGGCATTATTATCTTAGTAAGTGCTATAATTCTAGGAATTGAAAGTTATAAGATCATGAAAACCGAGGAAAAATAAGGAGAGATTTGGATGATAATACAAAAAATTCTAAAAGAGTGGTCATCTGCACTTAAGTTTTTTGAAAATAAAAAGGTATGTATAATTTTTCGTAAAGGTGGGATTCATGAGAAAGACTTTGTTCAAACCGAAGATTTTTTTGGTTTCTTTCCCACTTTTGAACATGAGTCTAAAGATACAGTTAAACCCCAATATGGAAATATAAAATATTTGCTTAATGATAAAGTAGGGTACAGTGGGTTAGGTGAACTTAATTATTTTGGTAAAATAATAAGTTCTTATCAGATTAGTTCAATTGATCAACTTTCACAATTAGACCCTTTTTACATTTGGGAGCAAAAATATTTAGTAGATAGATTTAATTTTAGACCAAAGAATCCTTTAAGATGTTACTTGCTTGATGTTTTCAAAGTAAAGCTTCCAAAAAGAATTGAATATGATTCAAAAAAGGCTGCAGGGTGTACCTCCTGGTTTGAATTAACTAATGCTGTAAATGTTCACAGCTACGATAGGATTAATGATGACTTTCAAGTAAGAAAAGCAATGAAAATATTAGATGTCCTATCTTAGTTTTTTTCTTTTTTCAAACCTCTTATAAGGTTATTTCCGCTTTTATGATCTAAATAACTTATTGTACGCGTTTGACTACCCGGCTTGGTAATAAGTGATAAGTGAATCCAGTATTGTCCATCAGAATTAATATTTTCTTTAGATGAAAAGATATAATTCTCCGTTGTTTCAGGTTCTCTATTTAACATTTCTGTTGGTATATGTAGGTGCTTATAGTATTTATTTTCAAAACTTAGAAGTACTTTTTTAAAATCTTTTCTTGCACTATTTATATCATTTGAGTATCCCTTGATATCTTCCAACATAAAGAGTCCTTCATCATCTTTAAACCAAAGTTTTGTTTGTTCATATTCGTCTTTTCTATTACAGACAATAAATTCATTTGAAAAAAGAATTTCTTTGCCAGCTTTTATCAGATAACACCCTAGAGGCTTTGCTCTTCCAGGCTTTGTAATATATGCATTACTTGAGCCAGGCAGTAAATCTAAACTTTTTAAAAACTCCCTTTTTTTTATTCCAAAACCTATTCCAAGAGATTCATTTTCTATGTCTTGAAAACCTTCTTTTCTGAGAGATTCACTGGATTCCCCCTTAATTCTTTTATAAATTTTGACTGTATTTTCTCTCCATTTAGAGTAGGTCCATGTATGTCCAGCAACAAATTCATCAACAAGATTAAAATTTGTTTTAATCATGTCATTTAGTCTCCATACGTGGATTCTATTCGCATGAGACATATCATCGAAGATAATCCACTCTATACTTTTATTGTTTATTATCTCGTCATAAACGACGTCCCATTCATAATGGTGAATATGATTTGTATTTGTAATATTTATTGGTGACTTTGCTTTAAGTTTTAAATATAGGTAGTAGTCATAATTTGAAAGTATAAAGATATCTTTTCTAATATTTCCATCTTTTGATTCAAATTTTTTCAGCAAGTTATATTTCTTAACCCATTCTGGCCATTTATTTTCTGGATTTCCATTGGCCAAATCAGCCACGGTTATATAGTCAGAACTAGTATCAGATTTTCCTCTAATGATATTCAGACTTTTCCTATTTGTCGGAGATTTAGATATTATTTCATGGTATCTGACCGTAGAATAGAAATTATGATCCAGCCTATAAGTATTTAATGATAGCACTGATAAATAGGACAAGAAAAGAAAAGCTATCACTGAATAGGAAGTATTTAAAATCTTACTGAAAGCATCATTATGATTTTGATACATAATTCTTGACGCTAAGAGTGTTATGAGAATTATAAGAGGATATGAAGTTAAAGCTGCAGGGCTATGATGAGTACTTTTAAAGAGGTAATAAATTTGGACTCCTATACCCAATATACTAACAAGGAATATTCCGGCACTTAAGTTACTTCTTTTTTTCATAAATAAGTCACTGATTGCCACTGCAATACCCACTTGATAGAGCATTAAAGTGCATATATGTCTCGCAGCTAGTTGCCAAGGATGATCACCAGAAATAAAAGCACCACCATATAGAAAAAGCGGCGCAAATATGCTTGATATAGTTAACCCATCAGAACGACTATTAATAAAAATAAAGAATAATCCAACCGTAACTACGCAAGACGTCAAAGATTGAATTATTGTGTAAAGCATTGGTATTAAATTTTTAGTAAATTTTTCATCGGGATTATATTTTAAGTACAAATCAAACACTATGAATGCAAAAAAAACTGCTATCCCGGTTTCAATATTCCACATAATACCAAGTGATAAAATTGATGAAATAATAATCCTTGAAGTTAGACTCTGATTTTTAATGTAGAAAATAAAGCTGAAAAGTAGAATAGCTGGAAAGAGACTCCTAAGAGGCATGTACTGGTAGTATATTTCGCCAGGCCATTCCATTCCCATAGTTGTCGAAACAAAAACCGCAGCAATCAACCCGACAAGTGATAGAAAATAATTTCTTGTTGTATTTAGCATAAATAGGAACCATGAAAAAATGCTAAAGAAAAAAAGTATAGAGAAGGCAACAGATATTGATGTTATGCTAAGCTCTGCAATATATAGAAATGGAACAATAAAATGAGCGTATAATCCATATTGTGAAGTCACATCCACCATCACACTAGCACCATGATAAACTTGTATTATTGAGTTAAATACAATGCCTAAATTTAAATGATTTTCGTTATATCGATGATATTCATGGATTACAACGTGATATGCCATAAAAATACAAAAGGCTACACCTAGAGCAGTGAGTGCAATCTTCATAATCTTTTTTGATAAGAATCTCAAATTTAAATATAAAATAATAGAGAGCAAAGCTACTTGGACTATAAAGAGCAACAGGTAATTGTTAAACACATGTGTCGCATTTCGATAGTATTTGTAGAAAAGCTCAAAGTTATATTCAAGGAGAAAAATGGAAAGAAACAGTAGTGGTACAACTAAAGAGATTGTTCTAATTACTATTTTAGAGCTCAATATATTCTTATTCTTTATTGCTATTACATTAAATAGGAATGGTATAGCTACGAATGAAAAGCATATTGCTATGAATTGATCACGAGCTGGGGCGCTTGAATTGTATACAAGCCATGCAAAAAGAATATTTATTAAGAATGGAAAGAATAGATTCATAATATTTTTTGATTATTAAGAAGATTATAAATCAAATAAACTCTTAATCAAACAAGGATGAAAACCTCATCTAAATATTAACTTGAATTGAACTCTACAAACTTTACTCTATCCTTTAGCCTTTTTAATATCTTTACTAATTGAATCAGCCACCTGTTTTCCAGTTTCTTTTTTGGATGCTGACTCTATACCTTGCTTTGTGGCATCTTGTCCTTCAGTTGGGGCTGAAGTATGGGTAACCTTAGGCTTCTTAGCGTAATCAGTAGAGTACCATCCATCACCTTTCAATTGAAAAGATGAAAGAGATATTATTTTCTTAACTTTTGATTTTTTACAATAAGGGCACTTCGTGATGTCCTTATCGCTGAAAGATTGTAATTCTTCAAATATCTTATTACATTTCAGGCACTCGTATTCATAAATCGGCATTATATAACTCCTTATTTTACCTTCTTCAAATATATAAAGTTTTTTTTATAAATTCAAGAGGCCTATGTAATCTCTTGCGTTAAATGATAGACCGGTTTCATGTGCTTCATTACTACAGAGATATAGAAAAACTGGAAGGATATCTTCTGGCTGAGGTATTTTTGCTTGGTCCTCTTTAGGTAACGCGACTTTTCTCATCGCAGTAGCTGTCCCACCAGGGTTTACAGTGTTAACTATAATTTCGTCTACTTTAAGTTCTTGAGAGAGGATGACTGAAAGTCCTTCCATTCCCATCTTTGAGATTGAGTAAGCTCCCCACTTTTCTCTTGGTTTTTGACCAACGGATGAGCTTGTTATTATTAATGATCCCTTTTTTGATTTTTTTATAGCAGGCAACAGTTCCTTTATCAAAAGAAACTGATTGTTTAAATTAACATCTATAGTCTCACACCATGTATTGTAATCGTAATCTTCGATTTTATCCAAATCACCAAGAACTCCTGCGTTACAGACTAAAACATCAATTTTACCAAAAGTCTCGCTTACTTTTTTAGAAAAGTCTTTTATAGATTCAGGAACATTCAAGCTAAGTTCCATAGGATAGAAATTTCTGCTGAACTTAGTCTTAGTTTCATCTAAAGACTTAATTTCACGACTTGTTCCAATAACTATATTGCCTAAATCTAGAAGTTTTTCAGTTAGTGCTAATCCTATACCTCTTGAAGCTCCTGTAACAATAACAGTCTTAGATTTTAAAAACTGTAGATCAAAATTTTCTATATTCATAAGTCTTTATTTTAACTTAAATATAGGCTCTATGTTTTTAATTTGTTTTCGTTCCTGGTGAAGCTAGGCCAAGATAAAAAGTGATAATTATCGGAAGTATTATTGAAAACATAAAAAGATTAGGTTGATTTGCAGCTAACAAGAAAGAGGGTAGAAAAAGTGTCAGAACGTAAAAGATTGGGATCCATTCAGATGAGTTAATTTCATTAATCCTTTTTTTGGCTATAAAAAAAGAAAAGACTAATATTATGATACTTAGAAGCCTTGGTATCATTTTAGTAATAAAGAACATCATAAATGATATTCTATCTTGTCCAATATCAATGAAGATAGAGTTTCCTATTTCGTCTAAAATTAAAGAGAGCAAATTCAAACTTAGAATAGCGGTCCAAAAAGTCTTTCTATCCAAATTTCCGTCACTAGACAAAAGAAGCCATTTGATGTTCATGTCAAAATCTTAACCCAAATCCTTGACTTTCATATAGTTAATTTGATAGAAGTTAGTTATAAAGCTATACAATTGTTTTCAATGGTTTTTCTTCCTTCTGTTCTCTCAGAATAAGCTTTAAGGAGATAATTATGGAAAAACAAGAAAAAAAAGCAATTAGCTCAGATTTTCTAACTAAGAACTATTGTCCTTCGTGCCTGCAATTTAAAAATATAGAGAAAAAGATATCAATTGTTGTTGAACATAAGAGGAAAGAATACGATTTGATATCATCATGTCCTGATTGTGGAACAACCTTGAAGAGGAAAAATAAATTTTTTGATTTAGGCGGTGGTGATTAATTGTCTAGCAGCTCAAAAGATGATCCTGAAGCTAATTTGAAATATCTTACAGCCAAGCACAGGGCTCTTGATATAAAAGTATCTGATTCATGGAATACATATGTTACTGATTCAATCCTAAAGAAATTAAAGTTCGAAAAGGCTAAGATTAAAGCAGAAATGCAATCTTTAAAAAAATCAAAATAATTTCTTTATTTGTAAAAATCAAGTTTAATATGTAAATTGAGTTTATGCGGTTACTTCTTCTTCTCTTTCTTTTAATTCCACAATTTTCATTTGCTAAAGGTGAAGATTTTATTAAAAAAATATCTTCTTGTGCTGAAAAAATTCAAAATGAGTACCCACCAGAAGAAAGGGTCCCAACAAAGTTGATAGTTGCACAAGCAATACTTGAGTCAAATTGGGGTAAATCTCGTTTTGCAATCGAAGGGAATAATTTTTTTGGTATTAGGACTTGGGATTTAACTAGAAGTCATCTAAAACCTCTTGCGAATAGTGAATCAAAGTTTGGATTAGTTGTTTATAGTGATATGTGCAGCTCTGTAAAAGACTATTTGTTTGTTCTTAACACCTCAGAAAAGTATTCGAATCTTAGAAGAATCAGGTTTATTGAATTAAAACTATGGGGAAGTGTTGATCCGATTCTTTTAGCTAAGCACTTGGAGTTCTACAGCGAAGAAGGTGATATTTATGTAGCGAAAGTAGTTAGTCAAATCAAAGGAATTGAGAACTATTAACTTCCATCACTTTAGAACATAAGTCTTAATTATACCTTCTTTATGAATCTCAATTGTATCTGGAGATTTAAGTATGAATTTACAACTGGTATTACTGCATTCTTTTTTATTTATAGATTTCAACTTTCTAAGATTAGACATTATGATAGTTTTCATAGAGTGGTCAAAAATAAATTCGTCAAATTCCTGGAGCACACTCGGACTCTGAGATGATTTAAAAAAATTCCCTGATTGTACGCTGGTTGATAATAGAAGAAATAGAAAAAAGACTTTAAACATTTAGTAATATCTCCTTTTACTGGATCTAGTTATAAGTCTAATTATCAAAGGAACGAAGAAAAATATGAATTGATAATAAAATAAGGTTAAATAGTTTTCAGAAAAAATCAAAATAGTTGGATAGAAGAGTAGGGTGAGAGGAAAGATTAGGGCGCCAACTATCGAAAACATTAACCCGTTGAGTGCGTAGATTAAAATTATACTTTTATAAATAAAAAAGAATGATGATCCTAATAAATAGATAGTTAAATATTTAGATAAGAAAGTGCTTCTTATTCTGATTTTGATTAAGTCTGATACAATCGGTAAAAACATATTTAATTATAAATCAATAATCATATTATTTTTAGACTGTACATAGAAATCAATTTTTGCAGAGCTCTCATATGATTTGTCCATACTTTGATTATTAAATTTTAAACGTGCTACTGTTGATGTTCCCATATCTCTGATATCGTAATTCCCTACTAAGTAGGAAAGTAGGTCGCTGACGCCAGGATTATGACCAATTATGGTTAACATGCTTGTATTTTTTGCTTCAACTACTATCTCTTTTAGTAGTTTTTTAAATGTTCCAAGATAACTGTCATGCGAATAGATTATTTTACTCTCAGGATTTAAGGAACTTTTAATACAATCTAGAGTCTCTCTTGTTCTTGTAGATGTTGAACATATGATCTTGTGCTTGTGAAAGTTGTACTGCATTAAGTAGGCATCTATAGTCTCTAAGTCATTTTTTCCTTTTTTACTTAGACTTCTTAGAAAATCATTTTTAACACTTGAAGGTGTTTCTGATTCTCCATGCCTTATTATATTTAAATATTTCACAATTAATCTACACTGCCCTTTTAAAACTTGAAAAACATTATAAAGTCATTTCGTGAATAATCCTAAAAATTGACATAGGTAAATCTTGAACTATTTTATAAGTTATTGAAGTTGGATAGGGGGTTAAAATGGTTAAAAAAGAAATTAACATCCTTTGTGTATGTATACATAATTCTGCAAGAAGCCAAATAGCTGAAGTTTTCCTGAATAACCTATCTGAAAATATAATAGCAAAAAGTGCAGGTATTCAACCAGGTAAGCTAAATCAGCTTGCCGTGGCGTCTATGCTAGAGTTAGGGATTGATATTTCCAAAAATAAAACTAAATCTATTGAAGAGATTCTAAGAAAAAATATTAGATTTGATTATGTCATTTTTGTTTGTGCTGAATCACAAACAAATAGCTGCCCAGTTATTCCTTATGAATCAAAGAAAATATATTGGCCAATTGATGATCCATCCCTGTTAAGTGGTACAGCTATGTTGAAATTAAAAAAGATTGCTCTGATTAGAGATAAGATTGAAGTACTAGTGAAGAACTTTATAGAAGAATATAAGATTCTATAGATTAAAGGTTTTTTTAAATTAAGATTTACTATAATTTACATTATCTTTGGTACAATAAATCCATGAGGCATTTAATTTATCTTATATTTTTTTTTTCGCTAATCCTTCCTCATTTCTCTTATTCTGATTCCATAGTTAACATTATTGTTCCTAAGATAAGTAAAGAATTTTTGGTTGGTGAGTCTTTGTTTAAAAAAAACTGCCTAGCTTGTCATGGTGTTCACGGTTCTGGTATAAAGAACTTTGGTCCTCCACTTGTCCATAAGCTATACGAATCAAGTCATCATGGAGACAGTTCTTTTGTCTCAGCTATTAGGAATGGAGTCAGGTCTCATCATTGGAGCTTTGGAGACATGGCCCCTGTGGAAAGTATTTCAGATGATGAAATTTTAAAAGTTATAGGTTATATAAGATTTATACAAAGAGCTAATGATATTTATTAAAAATAGCTAGGCAAGTTTAGAGTGTCTTTTTCTTTCATTTGGACATAGGAACTTCTTCCTTAATCTTAAATTCTTAGGAGTAACTTCTATCATCTCATCTTCTTTTATATAAGCCATTATTTCTTCTAAGGATGAGTTCCTAGGTGAAAGTAAAGTTACTGCTTTATCGCTACCTGAAGCTCTCATATTAGTCAGCTGTTTTCCTTTAATTACATTTATATCCAAGTCATTGTTCTTGCTATGTTCGCCAACAATCATTCCTTCGTAGACTTGAGTCTGAGCTCCAATAAACATTACTCCTCGATCCTGTAACTTAAATAAAGCAAAAGATACACTTGTCCCATTCTCCGCAGAGACTAGAGCACCATTCCTTCTACCCCGAATATCTCCCTTGTAGGAATCATAAGAATGAAAAAGTCTATTAACAACTGCTGTTCCTCTAGTTTCCGTTAGAAGCTTACCTTGATATCCGATTAAACCTCTAGATGGAGCATGGAAGATTAATCTACTTTTACCGGCCCCGACAGTCTTCATGCTTAACATCTCCGCTTTCCTCTTGTTCATACCATCAATAACGCTACTTGAATACTCTTCGTCAACATCAATTATTACTTCTTCAATTGGCTCAGTTCGCTTGCCGTTGGCATCTTCTTTAAATAAAACTCTTGGCCTACCTATTGTCAATTCAAAACCTTCTCTTCTCATTTCCTCAATTAATACTCCAAGTTGCAACTCACCTCGTCCGCTAATTTCAAAAGCATCTTTGTTTGGATTCTCTGAAAAGTTTATAGCAACATTAGTTTCAGCTTCAGCTAGAAGACGATCTCTAATCAAAGTTGATGTAACTTTTTTACCTTCTCGTCCAGCTAAGGGTGAATCGTTAACAGATATAGTGACAGACATAGTAGGTGGGTCTATAGGTGTTGACTCAAGTGGTTTCGTTACTGAAGGTGCACATATAGTATCTGACACTGTAGCTTTACTTAAACCTGCAATACAAATAATATCCCCTGCACTTACTTTTTCTACAGCTACCCTTGAAGTCCCCTCGAATTTTAACAATTTTGTTAATCTTCCTGTTTCAATTGACTTACCATCTAAGTTGATTGCTTTTACTGTTTCATTAACATTAGCACTGCCTTGTATGACTCTTCCTACTAAACATCTTCCTATAAATTGGTCAGAATCTAATAAAGTTACTAGCATAGCAAAAGGTTTATCTATTTGAACATCTGGACTTGGTACGTGATCTAATATTAAGTCGAGTAGGGGCTCAACATTCTCTCTTGGGTCGTCTAATTCCTTTGCACACCAGCCATCTCTGCCAACCGCATATAAAATAGGAAAGTCTAATTGCTTATCCGTAGCGTCTAATGCAACAAAAAGATCAAATACTTCGTTAACTACGTCATCTGGTCTAGCGTCTGATCTATCAATCTTATTTATTATAACTATGGGGTCTAGTCCCTGAGCCAACGCTTTTCCGAGCACAAATTTTGTTTGTGGCATTGGGCCCTCTGCTGCATCTATTAAGAGCAATACGCCATCTGCCATGTCCAATACCCTTTCAACTTCTCCACCAAAATCAGCATGACCTGGAGTATCTATAATATTGATTCTGATACCTTTGTAGTCTATAGATGTTGGTTTCGCTAGTATTGTAATTCCTCTTTCTTTTTCTAAATCTCCAGTATCCATTAATAATTCTGTTTTTTTCTCAGTTTCTCTCATAAGACCACTGTTGCACTGCTTTAAAAGTGCGTCACACAAGGTCGTTTTTCCATGATCTACGTGAGCGATTATAGCTATATTTCTTATATTAAGACTCATAATTGATAATGCATACTAACTCGATTTCATATAAATACAAACATTTTGTGATAACACTAGGAAATTGTGGCAATGGATTCTACATATTTCGCACAAAATTAACCTTATGGAAACTTATCATCAAACTTCTGGTGGAGATCCTATGGGAACCTCTTGAGGCATATCATTATCCTTGGAT
>TARA_B110000116_G_scaffold200343_1_pt1 | contig 14727 bp, 10 predicted proteins | sample TARA_B110000116 | Tara Oceans TARA_B110000116 (sample SAMEA4397355) | marine metagenome | biome: Polar Biome; feature: [ZZZ] marine water layer (ENVO:01000295); material: water (ENVO:00002006), including particulate matter (ENVO:01000060) such as... | depth 199 m
CCAAAAAGAATTGCAGCATTTATGATGGGAGTTTGGTTTTTATCATCAACTTTTGCTCACTATATTTCTGGTGAGATTGCTAAATTAACAACTAGTGGTATTAGTGGAGAGAGTAACTGGCTGTCAGATTTAACTAATTGGTTTATGGGTTATCCTGACCAATCTAATGAAGCAATAGCGACTCTATTACAATACAACAGCATATATGGACAAATTGGTTTTGTAACAATATTTATCTCTATTTTCGTTGTTATAATATCACCATTTATTAAAAAACTGATGCATGGTTTACACTAAATAATTAAATTTAAAAAAATGAACAAAATATTATCTATACTTCTGCTATTTATATCTATCAATTTATACTCTCAAGAGAGTGAATTAGAATGGCATACTGATGTTAGTAAGGCTATTAATATCTCAATGGAAAATGAAAAGCCTCTATTTTTCTTTTTTACAGGAAGTGATTGGTGTGGATGGTGTATTAAATTACAAAAAGAAGTTTTCTTTAAACCTGAATTTGTAAAATGGGCAAAAAACAACCTTACACTTGTTGAATTAGATTTTCCAAGAAGAAAGAAATTAGATGCTTCTTTACAAAAACAAAATGATAATCTACGTAATATGTTTGCAGTTAGAGGATATCCAACTGGATGGATTGTTATTCCTGAAATTGTAGATAAAAACGTTAATTTTAAAAGACTTGGATCCCAAGGTTATGTTGCCGGAGGACCTAGTGCCTGGATAAAGGGAGCAGAGAAAATACTTGAGAAAAAATAGATGAAAAGAATTATTATTCTTTTACTAAGCATAGCCCCATATTTCATTTTTGCTCAAGGTGCTCCTAAGACTTCAATTGACTGGGTTTCTCTTGCAGAAGCTGAGAATTTTTCAGAAAAATATAATAAAAATATACTCATTTATTTTTATAGAGATAATTGTGACTATTGTATGAGAATGAAAAAGGAAGTATTAAGTGATCCTCAGATTGTTAAATTAATAAATGAAAATTTCTTTCCTGTAATGATTAATGGTAAAAGCAAAAAACCTATCATTTATAATGGAACTAAATATATTAATGATGTATCTATTGAAGAAGATCCAAATTCAACATGGAGACATAATCTATTTTTTGATTTAGTAACCCCAACAAAAAAAAATTTCTATTGGCCAACAATTGTTATCATAAATGGAAAACATGAAAAACAGAGACAATTTGCTGGATTCCAATCAAAGCCACAATTAACTAGAAACTTGAATAAAATAAAAGAGAGCTGAATAAATCAACTCCCTCTTTTTATGGGTGGCTGATGGGATTCGAACCCACGACCCCCGGCACCACAAACCAGTACTCTAACCAACTGAGCTACAACCACCATTTTAGGGTTGCAAATATATATTAATATTCATTAAACATAAATAACTTATATATATTTGTTGAATGAAAAATGAGGCAACAGAAACAATAACATTACATGTAGAAGGGATGACCTGTAATAATTGTGCTTCTGGTATTAAAAAACACCTTGAGAACAACCTAATAAATGATGTGACTGTAAATTTCTCTTTAGGTGAAGTTAATTGCTCAATTGACAATACGACAAAGAAAAACATTATCTCAATAATAGAGGATATTGGCTACAAAGTAAAAAATACAAATGATAGTGAAAATAAATTTTCAAAAGTTGAAATTCTTTTCTTCATTTCTTTGTTTTTTACAATCCCTCTATTTAGTCATATGTTTTTGGATCATAGCAGTATACTCTATAATCCCTGGCTTCAATTAATATTATGTCTACCAGTATATATTATTGGTATTATCTATTTTGGGAAAAGTGCTTTTGGATCACTAAAAATAGGAGTTCCAAATATGGATGTATTAATATTTATTGGTAGCTCAGCAGCATTTTTCTACAGTATATATGGATGGTGGTTTTTTTATGGGACTTCTCAAGTAAATGAATATTTATTTTTTGAAACATCAGCAACTATAATCACTTTAGTATTGTTGGGTAATGTTATGGAGCACAGGTCAGTAAAACAAACTACTACAGCAATAAAAGAATTATCTGAGATTCAAAATGTTATTGCAAAGAAACTAGAAGGTGAGAAAATAATTGAAATTAGGTTCCAAGATATAAAATCTGGTGATATCTTAATAATTAATAGTGGAGATATTATTCCAATCGATGGTAAAGTTATTTGGGGTAATTGTACTGTTGATGAGTCTATGATCACAGGTGAAAGCCTGCCTATAACTAAGAATATAAAATCTGAAGTTATTGGAGGAACAACACTAAATAGTGGAAGTATTAAGATAGAAGCAATAAATGTAGGAAACAAAACTATACTATCACAAATTATAAATCTTGTAAAGAATGCACAAAATAATCAGCCCGAAATCCAAAAAATTGGTGATAAAGTAAGTTCAATCTTTATACCTATAGTTCTAACTATATCATTGGGAACATTTGTTATTTCTCATTTCATTTTTAATATTTCTACTCATGATGCTTTTTTAAGATCAGTAGCTGTACTAGTAATCTCATGCCCATGTGCTATGGGATTAGCAACACCTACAGCAATCATGGTAGGTATTGGAAGAGCTGCTAAAAATGGTATCCTTATTAAAGGAGGGCAAACCTTAGAAAAAATTGCAGGTATTAAGAATATAGCTTTTGACAAAACAGGTACAATAACCACCGGTAATTTTAAAATTAATGACTTTAATATTTTAGATGGAGATGAAAAAGAGATAAAAAACATAGCATATAATATTGAAAAACATTCTTCTCATCCAATAGCTAATTCATTAATTAATGAATTAGCTGAGTACTCCCAAGAAATCATTATAAACAATATTAATGAAGAAAATGGATTAGGTATATCTGGAGATTATAATGGAAACCATTACTTTATCGGAAAAGATACTAGTAATAATCAAAATATAGAATATGATGTTTATATTAAAAAAGATAATAAACTAATTGCAACAATTAATTTACAAGATGAAATTAAAAAAGGAACTAAAGAAGTAATCCAAGAGCTAAAGAATAATGGATATTCAACCATACTAATTAGTGGAGACAGAAAAGAAAAATGTGAACAGATAAATGAACAATTATCATTCAATAATATCTTTTTTGAACAATTACCTAAAAGTAAATTAGAAAAAATTGAAGAACTAAATAAACAAAATGATACAATCATGCTTGGGGATGGAATAAATGATGCTCCAGCTCTAGCAAAAGCAACGCTTGGAGTATCACTCGGGAATGCAAGTCAAATTGCTATTCAATCTTCGGAAATTATTTTATTAAATAATAATAACCTCTCTCAGCTTCCAAAAGCACTAAAAATTGGTCAGCACACTCTTTTAACTATAAAACAAAATTTATTTTGGGCATTTTCATATAATATTATAGCAATTCCAATTGCATGTCTAGGATACCTTAATCCAATGTGGGCTGCACTTTTTATGGCCTTTTCTGATGTTGTTGTAATAGGAAATTCTATTAGATTAAAATTTAAGAAAATTTTTTAGTATTATTACACTACATATTTAACTAAAACAAAAATTATGAAAAAAACTTTTACATATCTAGTAGCAATTATATTTTGTAGTACTATTGTTGCGCAAAACTCACCATATAAAATTAAAAATGGAGATGTAAGCTTAGTTACACCAAAAAATATGATAAGTGGTAACGAAACCTTAAGTAACCTAATTACAAATACTAACCCAAATACTATCGCATCTAAGGTTATGAGTATGGACGAGGTGCTAATTGGAACAACAACATATGACTTACAATCAAATGCATCTGTAGATAATAGATTACTTAGACATAATGATGGAACTATCTCTGCAACATGGACAATGAGTGCTCAGTATGCAAGTGCATATTCGGATAGAGGAACTGGATATAATTTTTATGATGGCTCAACATGGGATTCTAACCCTACTTCAAGATTAGAGTCTTCTAGAGGAGGATGGCCTTCAATTTTAGCCACTAACTCTGGAAAAGAAATAGCAATAACTCATAATACTGATAATGGATATCTACTAATGACTCATCGTACATCTGTAGGTTCTGGAACTTGGGATGAACAGATTATCTCTTCAATGGATAGTAATGGTGTATATACTGATATAATTTGGAATAGAGCTGTAACTGGTGGGTCAAATGGAGAAAGCATCCACATGGTTGGTGTTATTGCACCTACTGGCCTCGGAGGTACTATCTGGAATGGTTTAGACGGGGCATTAGTTTATTACAGATCTCAAGATGGTGGAGTTACATGGGATATTAAAGATATGCAATTACCTACTCTAGATACTTCTAAATATGTAGGATTTAACGGAGATGATTATGCTATTGCAGCTCAAGGAGAAACTGTAGTTGTTGCTTATTTTGGAGATTTTGATGACTCAGCTATTTTAAAATCAACAGATAATGGAAATACTTGGACAAGTACTGTTTTTCTAGACTTTCCAATTGATAAATATACTACGGATAGTGGAATAGATCTTGATGCAGATGGAGTAATGGATAGTGTCTATTCAACTGATGGAGCTGGTACAGTATTATTAGATAATACTGGAACAGCGCATGTTTTCTTTGGAAATATGCGTTTATTAGATGCTGATCTAGGAGATGGCACATCTTCATATTTCCCAGGTACTAGTGGAATAATTTACTGGAATGAAAATATGGGGCCAGATGACTATGCAAACAACCCAATTTCTAGCCCATCTTTATGGTATTCAAATCTTCCACAAATGATAGCTTCGGCTCAAGATTATGATGGTGATGGTATTCTTAATTATGTGGGTATTCCAACATATTATCTGTCTTTAGATTGCATGCCTAGTGCAGGGATTGACAATAACGGTAATATTTTTGTTACATATTCTTCGCTTATAGAAAATATAGATCAGGGTTCTCAGAACTTTAGACATGTACAGGCGATTAAAAGTATGGATGGAGGAACAACATGGAGCACACCTAAAGATATAACTCCTCATGATTTATGGGGTGGTGCACAAGAATGTGTTTTTGCAAGAATGGATAGAAATGTAGATGATAAAATAAGATTAATCTATCAAAAAGATTTTGAGCCAGGACTTGCAGTTAGAGGAGATGAGGATATAATTGACCTTAATGAAATCATTTATTTAGAACTTGATACAACAGAGCTAAGCTCAACTACAACAAGTGTAATTAATAATGATGTAAAAATAGATTTTTCAGTATATCCAAATCCTGCTAATGAAGAAATCACATTAGAATTTATTAGTAATAATGGCAATAAGATGAACCTATCAATAACTAATATTTTAGGTGAAAGAATTAAACAATATTCTATTAGTCCTATTATGGGAACTAATAGATATAATATTGATCTAAACGATATTAGTAATGGAATTTACTTTCTAAATTTCAATAACAATACTTTAAAATATACAGAAAAGATTATTATCTCTAAGTAGAAAAGTATTATAATGATAAAAAAACCGAACTATAAAAGTTCGGTTTTTTTTATTTGAAATCATTTAACAGATTAATCTTGGGAAGTTGGTGAGTAATAAATCCTTCTGCATAATCACATGATGTTTGCCTCCCAAGATCTTTAGCTCTATATTCAATACTATCCAAGAATTCCTGTGATGATATAATAGTATTACTTTCTTTTGAATCAGGATCAAAAAACTGTGATTTATATTCTTTAACGGCCATAATTTTCTGATCAAAATATGATGATATGTCAACAACAAAGTCTGGAGTTAGATTATTAAATTGAATGTAATGATATATAGCCTTAGGACGCCAAACCTCTTGATTAGTATCTATTTTTTCTAAACCTGCAAGAAAACAAGAGTCTATTGTTAATTGAGAAGCTCTAGCATGGTCAGGATGTCTGTCAGATGGTGCATTTGTCAATACAATATCTGGTTTATATTCTCTAATCTTCTCAATAAGAATTTTTTTATGTAAATCATCATTAACAAACAAACCATCATCAAAATCTAAATTTTCTCTTAAAGAAAGATTCATAATTTTACTTGCAGCATCAGCCTCTTCCATTCTTATTTGAGCAGTACCTCTTGTTCCTAATTCCCCTTTGGTAAAATCAATGACTCCTACTTTTAATCCATTACTAGAATGTTTAATAATTGTACCCCCACATCCTAACTCAGCATCATCTGGGTGAGCACCAAAAACTAATAAATCTAATTTCATGAGTAATATTTATTAAATTTCAACTTTGCTAAAATAGCAGTTACAAATATAAGGCCTATCAAATAATATACAAAAGAAGGAATTGGCATAGGATCTCCAGCCGCATAAGAATGTAATCCAGATAAATAATAATTAACACCAAAGTATGTCATAATAATCGACGATATCCCAACAAGAGAGGCAAGATTAAAAATATAGAAACCTGACAACGCTGGTATTAATCTCATATGTAAAATAAAAACATAAACTAAAACACTAACAAGAGCCCATGTTTCCTTAGGATCCCAGCCCCAATATCTTCCCCATGATTCATTTGCCCATACTCCTCCAAGAAATGTTCCAATTGTTAACATGAATAAACCAATAGTAATTGTCTTCTCATTAATTAAGGTTAACTCTTTAATAGTATTTGTAAGTCTATCCAGATTATTCTTGTTAGAAAGAATAATTAGCCAAAGTGAAAAAAGTCCTAAAACTGCTCCTAAAGATAAGAATCCATATGATGCTGTAATAATAGCAACATGGATCATCAACCAGTATGAATTTAAAACAGGTACAAGGTTAGTAATCTCTGGATCTAACCAATTTAAATGAGCAACCATTAAAAATAAAGAAGTAACAATCGTTGTAGCAGCAAGTGTCATCTTTGATCTTTTACTAAAGATAATACCAGCAAGCATCGTTGCCCATGCTATGTATATCATTGATTCATAGCCATTACTCCAAGGAGCATGGCCAGAGATTATCCAACGACTGACTAATCCTAGACTCTGAAAAAAGAAACCAAAAATTATAAAGCCCTGAATTAATTTTATAGGAAATAAAAGAATTTTATTATTGAAAATTTTAATTAATAAAAAAACTAAGAAAATAAAACCAACAATAAAATAATACATAAAGAGATTAGAAAATATATTAAGCTTATTATATAAAACTTCAAGTTGAACTTTATATGCCTGAGGCATCACCTGATTTCCATAACGATTCTGGAATTTTGATATATATGAAACTACACTATCACATGTTGACCAATTATTATCAATAATTGCTCTATCTAAAGAATTCATATACATCAACATAATATTAGAAACAAAAAGCGAGTCTTTATTAGAAAAAAAACTACTTTCTCTAGCTGTATACCATGTATTATTTGAATCATTTGCTAAAGGAAAAAGCCTAAATATATCACCATTATAAATAGTAAAACAGATATTAATACGTTCATCAACAGAAATAATATCCTTATCATATTTACCCCTATTAATGGGAGCTTTTGAATTAACCTTCTCAACCTCATCTTTTAATATATAATCTCCATCTTTGTTAAAAAATGACCTAAATGTAACTCTACTTTCTGTTGTCTTTAATAATAGTTTTAATTTTTCATGACTTACTTTAATCATAGGAACATCACTCCATATTTTAGGGTTTTTCATCATTCCTAAAATAACCTGGGTGGAACTTTGATTACCAATTTTATCTTTTCTGGAAATTTTTCTTAAATACTCTGAACAAACAGTATTGATAGGCTTTATACGACCACCATTATCTTGAATTAATAAACTTTCAAAATTCTTAACATGTTCATAATTAATAGTATGAGCTAATATTATACTATCAGAATTATATTCAGTTCCGGAGGCTATAAAACTAAAACATCCGAATAAAAGTATTGTTATTTTACCCTTTATTTTATTAAGCTGTCTACTTAAGTATGAAAATCTTGTTTCAGAAGTAAAAAAGACCATAATCATTCCTAAAGCTAATAAAAAATACCCAAAATAACTTACCATTGTACCTGCCATATCATGATTTACTGATAGTACTGTACCCTTTTCATCTTTATCATATGAAGATTGAAAAAAACGATAGCCCTTATAATCTAATACATTATTCATAAATATTCTAAAATCTTTTTCATATTGGTCATCTTGAACTGTAACCTCTGCAGCAAAAGATGCTGGACTCATCGAACCAGGATATCTTTCTAATTGAAAATCTCTTAACTTAATCCTAAAAGGAGTATAATAATTCTTAGAACCATAAGATATGTTGAAATGAATACCACCAACAACAGATTCATTTGGATTAGATTTAAATCCTTTTCCTCCTTCTAAAGTAATCTTTTTTGAAGCTCCATTGCAATTTATATTTACAATAAGAGCATCATTACTTCCATCTTTCATTACTTTCGAAGAACTATATAATTCATCACTACCATTTTCAATAATTTCTTTTAATACAAAATTAAGTTCATTAATAGAATATAATGTCTTCCTTGATAATTCAAAGCTAGACATAGCAGTAAAATTATTTACTGAACGATCAATCATCTTCATAGATCCAATGTCAAATGGAGCTTCACAGTTTAGTAAGCTATCATTAGAAGTTATATTTATAGCTCCAGAAAGAGGGTTATTAAAAGTAAAAATATAATTACTTATCTTCTTTTGCTCATTATCTTTTAAATACTCTGACTGCATCCCATTATCTCCAGGAACTATTAAATGGAGTGTTCTTACTCCATCATCACTTAATATAAAAGTATCTCTAGCATTTGGGAGAAAATCAAAATAATCTATTGAAATATCATTATCTAGAAAGTTTATTGGAATTGAAAAATTATTATTACTTATACCAGATAGGAATAATTTCTTATCATATTCTAATTGCAGTTTTCTATTATCAACTTTGATTTGTAAAAAGACATCATCAGAAACAATAATATTTGATTCCTCTCCTTCTCTAATATGCATCATACCTTCAAAACTATAGTACCTAGTAATACCTGATCCAATTAATATGACTATAAAAGCTAAATGAAATGTTAGAACAGTAATCTTTTCTTTTCTAAATAAATTATATCTTTTTAAATTGTAAATAAGACTAACAGTAAGGGTTAAAAGAATCAATTCAAACCACCATTTTGAATAAATTAATGCTTTAGCAGAGATTCTTCCAAAATCATTTTCAATGAATGTAGCATAACCAATTACAGTAGCAAAAACTAGAATTAAAATTGATGCTAATTTTACAGATAATATAAATTTAAAGAAACGTTTAATCATTATAATATTATGAAATGCAAATTTACAATATGTTTGCTAATTTTGTATTATAATCATCACATATAGCTACAATAAATTCTAAGAGCTCATAAGTCATAAAAATGAAGAAAATACTTTTAATTGGATCCGGTAATTTAGCTACTCATTTAGCACTTAAAATAGATAAAAAGAAATATCTTATAACTCAAGTTTTTAGTAGAAATATAGATAATGCAAAAAATCTAGCTAATAAGATACAATCTGATTGGACTATAGATCCAAAAAAAATAAAAAAAGCCGACATAACTCTTGTTGCAATTAGTGATGACAGTATAAAAAATATAATTAATATCTTACCGAAAAATCCTACAATTCATACTTCTGGAAGTACAAGTATTGATATTTTTAAAGAACACTTCTTAGATTATGGAGTTTTATACCCTTTACAGACTTTTAATAAAGATTTAGAAATAGAAATGAAAGATATACCTTTTTTTATTGAATCAAATAATAAAAAATTTGAAAAAGAAATCTATGAATTAGCATTGTCATTTTCAAATAACATAACACAACTAAACTCATTTAAAAGACAACAACTTCATATAGCTGCAGTTTTTGCTTGTAATTTCAGTAATCACATGCTCGTAATTGCTAAAGAGCTAATGGAAAAAGAAAATATTAGCTATTCATTATTATTACCTCTAATAAAACAGTCATTATCAAAAATAGAATCTGGAGATCCAAATAAATTCCAAACAGGGCCAGCTGCAAGGAATGATAATGAAATTATTGAACAACACATCAAATCTATTAATCAAGATCACATCAAGGAACTATATAAATTAATAAGTAAAAATATAATAAGAAAACATGATACATCTTATTAATTTTATTAAACTTATTAGGCCTATTAACCTATTAATCATTGTATTAATCCAATGCTTAATTAAATATCTACTTATAAACTACTTTATTGATCTACCAGCTCTTAGTAATTTTAATTTTTTACTTTTAGTTACCAGTACTGTATTAATTACTGCTGGAGGTTATATTATTAATGATATTTATGATGTAGATGTAGATAAAATTAATAAAAATAAAAGTAGAATAATTAATAAAAAGTTAAGTGCAAGGATTGCAATATTTTGGTATTTCTTTCTCAATACCACAGCACTAATAATGATAATATATGTGTCCTATATTATTAAGCAATTAACCTTTAGTTTAATATTCTTTTATTCTATTTTTTCGCTATGGAAATACTCAAAAAATCTCAAAACTTCATTTCTTAGAGGTAACCTTCTTGTTAGCTGGCTTGTAGCATTATCTATTATAAATTTAGGCCTCTTTGATGTAATTCCAATAATAGCTAACAACAACTCTTCTGAAATAATTTTTAAGATTATTCTATTATATGCTTTCTTTTCTTTTTTGATGACATTTTCTAGAGAAATAATTAAAGATATAGAAGACGAGGGTGGAGATAAAACAATTAACGCTAATACATTAATAATAAGATTAGGATTATATAAAACAAAATTAATAATCAATAGTGTAAATTTTCTGGTCTTTATACTGATTGGATTATGGCAATATTTTCAATATAGTCTTTCCCAGACGCAGTTCAATCTTCCTGAAGATCAAAAAATGATAATATGGGGTACAGATTCAGGTTCAATCTTATATGTTATAATAATACAGCTCTTGCTAATATTTTATATAATAAAATGTAGCATATCACACAGCAAAGAAGATTTCTCATTCTTAAGTAAATTTTCAAAATTTATAATGATTACTGGAATTCTTTCAATAGCAATCTTCACATATAACTATATAAATTAATGCTTAAAAATTTAGACAAATACAATATAATACTAGCCTCAAATTCTCCAAGAAGAAAAGAAATACTAAAAGATATGGGTATAAAATTTGAAGTTAGAGCCTCAAATATTGATGAAAATATCACTTCAAATCTTGCAGCCAAAGATGTGCCAATTTTTCTTGCTCAAAAAAAATCTGAAGTTCTAAGAAATAGATTAAAAGAAAATGAAATACTAATAACTGCGGACACAGTTGTTTTATACAATAATGAAATAATTACAAAACCTACAAACTACAAGAATGCTAGAGAGATATTAAAAAAATTATCTAATAAAAAACATGAAGTTATAACTGGAGTATGTTTAAGTAACAAAGACAAAACTTCTTTATTTGCATCAAAAACAGATGTTACTTTTAATAAACTAAGTGATTATGAGATAGATTTGTATATAAAAATATTTAAACCATATGACAAGGCTGGTTCATATGGAATACAAGAATGGATTGGTTTAATAGGTGTCAAGAAAATAAATGGATCATATACAAATGTTGTTGGATTACCGTCTTCTAGACTATATCAGGAGCTCAATAAATTTATTTAGTATTTCTTTTCTTATCTTTGCAAAAAATTATACATGAATAAATATAATTATATTCTAATATTTATATTACTAATTGTTGGTTCATTATTTTATAGCTGCACACCAGTTAGTAAGATTACCTATATGCATAATATTTCTAATGAAGGCTGGGACATTTCTCCCATTCCTCCAAAACACCGTATTGAAATAGGAGATATCCTCATGATTAAAGTTATTAGTAGAAATGAAGAATCAACTAAAATGTTTAATATAGAAACAAATACAAATAATGCTAATACAACTACAACAGCTGCAAATCTTTATTTAAATGGATTTACAGTTAGTCAAGAAGGTACAATAGATTTACCTAATGTTGGATATATAAATATAGTGAATCAAACATTAGAAGAAGCAAAAGCAACAATTATCAATATGGCTAAAGAGTATATCATTGATCCGTTTGTTATTGTTAAACTTGCAAACTTCGAGGTTACTGTTTTAGGTGAAGTTAATAACCCAGGTACATTTCCTGTTTACAAAGAGAACCTTACTATTTTTGATGCTCTTGCCATGGCAGGTGATATAAACGACTATGGTAATCTCAGAAAGATTAAGATCGTAAGATCGAATAACAACAAGAAAAAAGTATACTTTTTTGACCTTACTGAAAGCAGTATTTTAAACTCAAACTTTTACTATTTAAATAACAAAGACTTAGTATATGTACAACCTCTAAGATTTAAAGGCTTAAAAAAATCACAGTCGCAGATCCTATTATCTAGTCTAACAACATTTGCAGTATTATTTAATGCAATCTTAAACTTTACAAGAGATTAATATGAATACTGAAAAAAATCAAATACAAGAAGAAAAAGTAGATATAAAAAGTCTTTTATTCAGATACTATAATCATTGGTACTATTTTCTTCTTTCAATAGTACTATTTAGTCTCATCGCATTCGCATATAATAGATATACAACACCAACATATAGCGTTTCAAGTACTTTACTCATAAGAGATGATAATAACACTCAACTTGGAGCAGAAAATATACTTGAAGGAATGGAACTATTTAGTGGAAAGACAAATATTAATAATGAAATAATTTTATTAAAGTCATTCTCATTAATTAACCAAGTTGTAAATGATTTAGAACTCGGCGTTTCATACTATCAGCATGGTTTTCTTCAAAGAAATGAGTTATTTCAAAATACTCCATTTACTGTAAAAGTTGATTCCAATCATCAACAAATAACTAATAATGAATTTAGAATAAAAATAATTGATGATAAATCCTTCAGATTAGTATGCTCAATAGATGACGAATATACATATGATCTTAAAACTGATAGATTAAAGAAAAATATATCTGCAAATCTTGATCTTGACAACAAGTTTTTATTTAATAAGCAAATTAAGACTGAATTCTTTTCATTTAAAATAAATAAAACAAAATCATTTAATCTAGAAGAGATCTTAGAAAATGATAAAGAATTATCCTTTAAACTTCACCAAAGAGCAAAAATAGTTGGAAGTTTTATTGAAGGTGTATCAATTAATCCAATAAATAAAGAAACATCAGTATTAAAGCTTAAAATCAATGGTGAAAATCCAGTAAAAAGCATTGTCTTTCTAAATAAACTTACTGAGAAATATATAAGTAGTGGATTAAATGACAAAAATAATATGGCAATTAATACTATTGATTTTATTGATGAACAACTAAGTATCATAAAAGATTCATTAATATTAATAGAAAATAATATTGAGCAATTCAAAAGAAGTAATCCTAACATAGAAAATATAGAAGAAGAATATGGTGCTTTTTTCCAGAAACAAAAAATAGACAACTCCATAGCTGAGCAGTCAGTTAATATAAAATACTACACCTCATTATTAAATTATCTTTCTAAAAATTTAGATGCTAATAGTATTGTATCCCCTACATCAATGGGCATAACAAATCCTGAACTGAATACATTAATTAGTCAATTATTACAGCTATTAGCTAAAAAAAGAGATTTAGAATTAACTACAACAAAAAAGAACCCAAATTATATTTCATTATTATCTCAAATATCACATACTAAAGAAACAATAATTGAAAACTTAAGAAATCTTATAGAGACATCAAAAATATATGCAAATGATTTATTAAAGAGGCAATCTGATTTTAACAATAGTATTAACACGTTACCTGGAAACCAGAAGGAATATATAATTCTTAAAAGACAATATCTATATAATGAACAAACCTCTGTTTATTTACAAAATAAAAAATACGAAGCATCACTTGCAAAGGCGGGAACAGAATCAGACCATAAAGTCATTGATTATGCTAGATTAGATAGTGAAATACCTATTAGTCCTAAAACTTCTGTTACATACTTTTTTTGCTTAATTCTTGGAATATTAACACCTGTTGTGTTTATATCTCTTAAAGAATTCTTTAATAATACTATTAGAAGTAAAAAAGACTTACAAATTCATTCTAACATCCCTATTTTAGGCTTAATTGGCCATAGTGATAAATTAACAAGTCTTATAGTACCAAAAAATTCTAAATCAGTTATTTCTGAATCTTTCAGAGCACTTAGAACTAATATTCAATATTTAGCTATAGATAAAACTAAAAAAGTTATTACTGTAAGCTCTTCAATTGGTGGTGAAGGAAAAACTTTTTGTTCTATGAATTTAGCATCTATCTTTGCTTTATCAGGACATAAAACAATTTTAGTAGGTGCAGATTTAAGAAAACCTAAACTAGAACTAGAATTTAACTCTGAAAACAAAAGTGGATTAAGCAACTACCTTATACATAAATCAACTTTAGAAGAAATAACTAATAAAACAGAGATAGAACATTTAGATATTATTTTTTCAGGGCCTACTCCACCAAATCCTGCAGAATTACTTGACAGTAGTAAAATGAAAGATTTAATTAAACAACTAAATGAAGAATATGATTATGTCATTCTTGACACCCCTCCTATAGGATTAGTTACAGATGGTGTTATATTAATGAAAAGTGC
>TARA_B110000116_G_scaffold92685_1_pt1 | contig 14707 bp, 10 predicted proteins | sample TARA_B110000116 | Tara Oceans TARA_B110000116 (sample SAMEA4397355) | marine metagenome | biome: Polar Biome; feature: [ZZZ] marine water layer (ENVO:01000295); material: water (ENVO:00002006), including particulate matter (ENVO:01000060) such as... | depth 199 m
TTCTTAAATCTTGATGGAGCAAATATCCTGTCTCAACGGTTTAATGATAATATTTTTACAGGAATAGACTTTTTCAATAAATTGCGTGGTGAACAGATACAGGTAAAACCAAAAAATGGGAAATTAGTCAAGGGTACACTATTAGAAATCAGTTCGGGTTCGGTAACTATTTCAAACCAGGATGGTATTATCACCTTTAACCGTAATGAACTAGAATATCTTGGTAGTAAGAATGAAGACCTCGACCTACCAACATTCAATCCCTTTTTATCATGGGACCTTGAGTCAAAATCAGAAAAAGACGTCAAAGGGGAGTTAGTATACAAATCCAATAATTTTTCTTGGACAACTGTTTATCGTTTAAAAATGCTTAATGAAGAAAAAGGAGAATTAATTGCTGAAGCGGTAATCTCAAATAGCTCCGATATGAGTTTCGAAAGAACAAATCTTCATTTAGTTGAGGGACATATTAATAAACCATTAATTAAAAGACCCCGTCCCGAATTTTCGAATCGTATGTCAACAGCATCTCATAGTGATGCGATGCCAATGATGGATAAAGATGAGCTAGGAGACTATCACATTTATACTTTAAATGATAAGCATGACCTAGAGGCGAAAGAAAATATTACGGTACGTATGTATGGTCCTTTAGATGTTGGATATTCAAAAAAATATGTTTTTGAAAACAGCGAACGTCGTCAAAAAGAAGAACCGTTAGAGGTTCAGCTAACAATGGAGAATACAGAGACAAATGGTCTGGGCATATCATTACCTGGTGGTAAAGTAGAGATGTATTCTTTTCAAGAAACAAGTGGTCTCGAATATATTGGGGCTGATAATATGGGCCAGGTTCCAAAAGGGCAGTCAACAACTTTTTCATCTGGAAGAGCCTTTGACGTAATTGGGAATCGAAAGGTTCTAAACTATGATAGACAGCGTAAAAGTGAAGAAGCAGTCATAGAGATAAGGGTAACCAACGCGAGGAATGAAGAGGTGGATGTCCTATTGATTGAACATATTAATGGTGGCTGGATCATTAAAGATGAATCTCTTAATTATCAGAAAAAAGATGCATCAACTATTCATTTTCCTCTTTCTCTAAACGCTGGTGAAACAAAAAATGTCTATTACACCTACCGGAAGGAGTGGAAATAGACCCTAGAGGAGGATAGTTTTGGAACTTGCCACTCCAATTTCAAGCCTAAAAGGGGTTGGCCCTCGCCGTGAAGAAGTTTTAAATGACCATGGTATATATACAGTTTCCGATGTCCTCTATTATTTTCCAAGGAGGCATCTAGACAGAACAACTATTACGCCAATAAATAAATTTAAAAAAGGTGATGTTGTTACTCTTATAGGAACTATTGAGACGTTTGGCGAAAAACCGATTCGGCGTGGAAAATTATTTCAGGTTGTAGTCTCTGATGGAACTGGACTTCTAAATTTGACTTGGTTTAACGGAGTTCACTATATAAAAAGTCTTTTCAAGGTTGGTGATAAATTAGCGATACACGGTAAGGTTGATAAATTTGGAGGTTTTACTATTACCCATCCTGAATTTGATAAGTTAGGGGATGACTCAGACCATGTGAGCAAAGTAATTCCTCTATATTCACTCACGCAAGAATTGAAGACCGCCGGGATAGACCAGCGAATACTTAGAAATATGATTAAGGAAGTCATTGGGTCAGGTTTACATGTTCCTGAAATACTCCCAAATTATATTTTGAAACAATATGGGCTGATCTCGTTACCGATTGCTCTCAAGGACATTCATTTTTCAGATGGAACAAGTGATCTGGAAAATGCGAGAAATCGTCTAAAGTTTGATGAGCATTTTTTCCTTCAATTATTAATGGCCTTGAGGAAACAAAATTTTAATGCCTCTGTGACAAATCCTTTAATTGATATTGGGCCTTATTTTAGATTAATTCTGGATGGTCTGAAATTTGATCTTACAAATGCACAAAAAACAGTAATCCAAGAAATTCAAACAGATCTAAAAAAAGAATTTCCGATGAACCGCTTGCTTCAGGGTGACGTTGGTTGTGGAAAAACAATTGTCTCTATTTTAGTCACAGTAATTGGGGTTGGCAATAATGTCCAGGTTGCTATAATGGCCCCAACAGAGATACTAGCAACTCAACACTATTACTCTTTTAAAAAAGAATTAGATAAGGTGAAGATTCCATGTGCTTTACTAGTCGGGAATATGAAAAAATCAGATCGCGAGCCACTGCTAGGTGGAATCGCTAGTGGCAATATTTCTGTCGCGATTGGAACCCATGCATTGATTCAGAATGATATTGCTTTTAAGAGCCTTGGTCTAGTTATTATTGATGAGCAGCATCGGTTCGGAGTAAATCAGAGAGCGGCGCTTGTTGATAAAGGGGAAAATCCGCACTTCTTGGCGATGACCGCAACACCAATTCCTAGGACGTTATCTATAACCTACCATGGTGATATGGATCTCTCTGTTATTGATGAGATGCCTGCCAATAGGATACCTGTAAAAACTAAAGTGGTTGAGCCTACTCGCTTATCAAAGGTATATCATTTTATTGAAGAAGAGGTTAAGGCAGGTCGGCAATGCATGATCATATACCCTCTGGTGGAGGAGTCAGAAAAATCTGATCTTGCAGCCGCTGTTGAAGCCTATAAAGATCTAAATAAAAACATTTTTGATAAATTAGAAGTGGGGCTAGTCCATGGTAAGATGAGGTCAAATGAAAAAGAAAGTATCATTAATAAGTTTATCGAGAATCAGATAAGTGTTTTGGTCTCAACAACGGTCATCGAGGTTGGGTTTGATATTCCAAATGCAACGGTTATGGTAATCGAACATGCAGAAAGATTTGGACTCACCCAGCTTCATCAATTAAGAGGGAGAGTTGGGAGAGGCTCTGATAGAAGTTATTGCATTTTAGTCAAGAGAAACATTACGGATTCATCCCGTACCCGTCTCGCAATTATGGAAAAAACCAATGATGGATTTGTTATTGCTGATGAAGATCTTAAACTGCGTGGACCTGGAGAATTTTTTGGTATAAAACAGTCCGGTTTTTATCAATATAAAATAGCAAACATGGTGACAGATGGAGATATCATTAGAAAAGCAAGAAAGGTTGCTTTTAATCTCGTGCATGAAGATCCAGGCCTCCATAAGAAAGAACATTCTTTAATACGTGAAATATTTGTTAAAAACTATTCAGCCCAGCTAGATGGGACATCGATATCTTAATTAATACTCATTTTGTCTCTTGATCAAGAGATATAAATTCCCCAGCCTTTATTCTAGTGTGAACTAGGTAAAAGGAACCTTATGAATCAAGAAGACCAACTCAAAGAAGAAAAGCTATTTACTTATTTAGTTAATACATTTCAATCTAGTGCGTGGATTTCATTAGGTAAGATGAAAAATCCAATGACGGATAAGATAGAAATAAACTTAGAACAGGCCTCGTACTATATTGATCTTTTGAATATGCTTCAGGTTAAGACAAAAGAGAATCTCTCAGAGTATGAGGAACAAATGCTTATTAATACAGTTAGTGAATTAAAAATGAATTTTATACAAGAAAAGAAAAAAATAGATGAATAAGGGAGAACATAATTTTAAAGGCCCACAGTTTTATCTTTTTAGTATTATTTAAGGAGAAGATGGTTGATACATTCTGATTATATACGCTTAAATCGTATTCTTGCAGGCGTTGTTTTTTTAATATCATTTATTATTTATTTTGATACAATGGCACCAACAGTCTCTTACTGGGACTGCGGGGAGTTTATTGCTGTCGCGCATACATTGGGTGTCCCACACCCTCCGGGAAGCCCTTTTTTCTTAATCCTCGGAAGAGTGGCATCAATGCTCCCGATTAATGATGATATAGCATTTAGGGTAAATATTCTATCTCCCTTATCGAGTGCTCTTGCTGTGATGTTTCTTTATTTAATTATTGTTCAGGTTGTTGCACACTGGCGTGGGAAGTTAGAATCCTCGATGGATATACTTGTAGCAGTTGGTGGCGGTATTGTTGGATCATTGGTATTCGCTTTTACGGATAGTCATTGGTTCAATGCTGTAGAGGCAGAAGTATATGCGTTCAGTACTTTTTTCACAGCGATCGTGGTTTGGCTTATTTTACATTGGAGTGAAAGGGCCGATGAAGATGGACATGAGAGATATATACTGATTATTGCGTATATGATTGGTCTAGCAACGGGTTTGCACCTACTAAATCTTCTTACGTTACCTTTTGTTGCGTTAATAATATATTTTCGAAAGTACAAATTTGGATGGCTTTCTTTTGGAATCACCATTGGCATCACGGGTATTGTCTTTTTTGTTATACATGATGTTATTGTTAAGGGAATGCCTAAGATTGCAGCTTCGATCGGAATTGCATCAACCGGGATTTTAATAATATCTGTATTTGGTGCAATGGTCTGGGCTATTGCAAATCAGAAAAAATTAATGTCAGTTGCCCTTACATCAATGACCCTTGTTTTAATAGGCTATTCCACATATGCTTTAATTTTTATTCGTTCAAACCAAAACCCCAGTATTGATGAAAATGACCCTGAAACAGTAGAGGCCTTTATTTCTTATCTTGAGCGTGAGCAGTATGGGGATGTAGGTTTATTCCCTCGACGATTCAATGGTATCGAGCCAATTCATGAGGTCGTTGGATATCCAGAGGGCCCAGGTCGAAAATTCTCAGCATCTCAGGAGAGTGATTACAGATCTCATCAATCGGATAAGCAATGGACCTATTTCAAGGACTATCAGATTCGAAAAATGTACAACCGATATTTTCTTTGGCAGTTTGCTGGTCGCGGACCGGCTACTGATCCGGGTGTTATTGCAATGGGTGCAAATAATAGAGAAGACGGTATTGACCTTACCCAATTTGGTCTTCCGCTTGCTTTTATACTTGGTATAATTGGAATGCTCTACCATGCCTATCGTGATGAAAGGATGGCTTTCTCTATCATGTCGCTCTTTATTATGACGGGCTATGCTATTATCATATATCTGAATCAGGATGATCCACAACCTCGAGAGCGTGATTACTCTTACGTTGGTAGTTTTTTTGCTTTTTCTATCTGGATCGGTGTTGGTACTGCTGCAATAAGTGAATGGATCAGTCGCTATGTTAAAAATACGGAGATAAGTAAAAAACTTATTTTGATAGCCTTGATTTTCCAAATATTATTTATCCCGACTGTGATGGCCAGAGTAAATTATCATTCCCATGATCGATCCGGAAACTTTGTTGCGTGGGACTACAGTTATAATATTTTACAGTCTTGTGGTCCAAATGGTGTGATCTTTACTAATGGAGATAATGATACTTTTCCCCTCTGGTATCTTCAGGAAGTTGAGAAGGTGAGGACAGATGTTGCGGTTGTCAACTTAAGTCTATTAAATACTCCTTGGTATATTAAGCAGTGGCGAGATAAGCGATCAAAAGAAACTCGTTTTATAACTCTGACAGATAGGCAGATCGATAAACTAACATCTAGCTTACAACGTTGGGAGAAACAAAAAGTAAAAGTACCTGTCTATGATGATCCTAAAAATGAAAAAGGGTTTATTGAATGGGAAATGAAACCTACATATGGAGGACAAGCTATTCGAGTTCAAGATATGATGGTCCTACGGATTATCAATGATGCTGCTTGGAAGATTCCAATACATTTTGCAGTTACGGTATCGCAACAAAATAGAATTGGCTTAGATAAATATATGGATATGCAGGGGCTTACCTTTCAGCTGAAGAGTCACAAGACCAAGCCTGTTGATGCTGATCGTATGTATGATAATCTTATGACTGATATAGGTCCAAAGTCATGGTCTACTAATTTTGATAAGGTCGTCTTTTATGATAAACCAGAGGATGATAAGAAAAAATTAAATAATAGACTAACATTAGATGATGATACAAATTATTTAAATTGGTCAAGAGATTATCAGTCAGGATATATGTTTCGCAATCTTGGAAATGAAGAGGTATATCTTAATAAACAGACCAAACGCCTTCTTCAGAATTACCGTAGCGCCTACATGCAATTAGCCGTTACCTACTACATGGATTATCAACGTAAAGACAGGAAGAAAAAAAATAGATCAGAAGAGAAATTAGCTGAATTAAAAAGTAAGATAATTAAAACACTTGATAAAATGGAACAAAATATTCCAGGTAAAACAATTCCTATTCAGTCAGAAGATCTCCATTATCAGGTAGCGCGAATCTATGGTGACCTTGGTGAAAAAGAATCTATGAGAGATATAATGGATACTCTTGTCGATAGGAAAAAAGGAAGGCCATTAAATAAAGTAGAGTATGCAAACACTTACTATAAAGAACTAAATGATATCGAACGTTCTGTTGGTATTTTGGAAGGTATGAGGTCTCAATACCTTCAGCTTGAGGGGATGGTTAAGACTAGTGGGTTTAGCAAGTATTCTGTAAAACAAGGTGAATGGTCTCGCTGGCAAAAGGCATATCCTGAGATAGTCTCATCACTTGTTTATATTTATAGAGAAAATAATAGAAATACAGATGCTGAGTTAGTTTTAGAGGGCTGGGTCACTAGAAACCCATCAGATAAAAATGCAAGAAATATGTTGGATGAGGTTCGTTCCGGCGAATAAAAATCATAGGTCAAGATGACCGGTACAAGTCCAAAAGTTTCAATTATAATACCCCACTGGAATGGCATTGAAACACTATCAGAATGTCTTGAATCTCTTAAAAAAAGTAGTTATTTATCTTATGAAATTATCGTTGTAGATAATTTTTCAACTGATGGAAGCCAAGACTGGATAAAGAAAAACCACCCCAATATTAATTTATTAGAGAATGATAACAATTATGGATATGCGGGTGGCTGTAATCGTGGAGCTGATTTAGCACTCGGTGATTATCTTTTATTTTTAAATAATGATACAACGCAAAACCCAGACTGGTTAGCCCCTTTGGTTGATCTTTTAGAGAAAGATAGCTCGATAGCTGCAGCGCAACCAAAGATATTGAATTATTATAAAAATAATATTTTTGATTATGCCGGTGGATCAGGTGGATATATGGATCTCTTTTGTTTCCCTTTTGCAAGAGGTCGGGTGTTTTTGACCCAAGAAGAGGATCACCAGCAATATGATGATTCCAAGGAATGTTTTTGGGCATCTGGGACTTCTATGTTGGTACGAAAAGACCTCTTTCTGCAAGCCGGTAAATTTGATGAAGAATTTTTTTCACATATGGAAGAGATCGACCTTTGTTGGCGTTTACATGCGATGGGGTACAGTATCTGGGTAGAGCCAAGTTCAATAGTCTATCACAAAAATGCTGTTTCATTACCGATGCATACACATAAAAAATATTATTTGAATCATAGAAATTCATTGTTAATGCTCTTTAGCAATTTTTCGATACCAATAACATTCTATGTGGGTATTATCAGAATAATGTTAGAGTTTATAGCAATTGGTTACGCAGTGGTTAAGCTTGACACAAATCATATTAGCGGTATCTTGAGATCATTAATTTGGATTATTTTTCATCCATTATCTATTATTAGAAAAAGATTGCGATTTAAAAAGATCCGAAGAATAAAAGACAAAGACATAATAAAAAAGATGTCAAAAAAGTCAATCGTCTTAGAACATTATTTAGGTGGCAAAAAAACTTATTTAGAAATTGAATCTAATTCTGATTGATATACACTGCGTCTATCCGGGTCAAGTTCTTTCATATCTTTCAACATCTCTCTACGACCTAACATAGATAGCATTTTAGCAATTTTAGATGATTGGACCTTTAAAAAATATTGGGTATGGTTATCTCTCCCTATATCTTGGTAAGACCGTTCAATTCCATCCAACATTGCCTTGAGTTCTTCGAGAGCACTATCCATATCGCCATCTTTGAATAGATCCATGGCTATATACCATGCTAGACGAGCTTTTCGGAGCCCAATATTCCTACTCAGATTGTCTACAAGGGTTATTCGTGACCCCCAGCCTTTTTTATAATCAGAGGCTGAACCTCTTAGGGCAATATCGCGTGCATACTCGAGTGACCCATTGCCTCCATTATATTCGTAAGTATCAATCTCTCCTGCAAGGATAAGTTGAGCGTAAAAAGCGAGGAGCCCCGATAGTGGTTCAAATAGTACAGGGTCATAGTATAGGCTGTTACCAGAATTATAGTAGAATTGCGTACTCTTATCAAAATAACGTAGATCGCCACCATTTGAGAATAGTATCTGGCAATTATAAATTGACTCATTGCCTTTCTCGGTTACTCCTTCAAATACGATCTGTATATAGGCAGGAATTTTGAGGTCGCGATATGAATCATCCCAGGTCGTTGTTAGAAAGAATCGTTCAATATCATTTTTTAAATTAATTATATCACGTTTTTCTTCACTTCGAAGAAGCCGGTCATCTACTGTTATTTCAACAGAGCTAAACTGGCTTAGAACCTTATTTGTAAGCATAATGACAATAATAACGAAAGTTATTCTTCTAACCATATCTTGAAATTGAATGAAGTGTTTTTTCTTTACAAGGTTTTTGTAAGGATTTTATCTTGGTAATTTCTGCAATGATTAATATCAAAGATTTATTGAAATCAAAAGAGTATGGCTCGGTCTTATCTATTTTGAAAATAGCCGGGGCATTAGGGAAAAATAAAAAAGTCTATGTTGTCGGAGGTTTTGTTCGAGATCTCATCATGGGAAAAGAGCTAAACGATATTGATATTATGATTGTAGGGGAGGGAATACCATTTGCAAAAAAATTAGCTGATGAATTAGGTGTTAAGAAAATTATTCCATTTGAAAAGTTTGGAACAGCGATAATACCAAATCGAGAGATTCAGATAGAAGTGGCTACAGCTAGAAAAGAAAATTATAATACCGAATCTAGAAAACCTTCAGAGGTTATATACACTGATCTCCAGGAAGATCTCCTTAGAAGAGATTTTACAATCAATTCAATGGCGATGGATCTTCATCCTGATTCATTTGGAGATCTAACTGATCCATTTGGTGGGATATTAGATATTGAGAAAAAAGTTCTTCAAACACCATTGGACTCAGATGAAACATTCTCAGAAGATCCGTTGCGTATGATGCGGGCAGCATATTTTGTTTCAAAACTCGGATTTGAGCTTGATAGCTCTGCCCGAGCATCAATGAAAAAGCAAGCTTCTCGAATAGAAATTGTTTCAGCAGAACGTATCCGAGACGAGTTTATAAAAATTTTAAGTACTAAAAAACCATCAACAGGGTTGAAAATACTACAAAAAACAGGTCTAATGGAGAAGGTTTTCCCTGAGATTGATGTAATGTATGGTATTGAACAAACAGCTGAGTGGCATCATAAAGATATTTTTGCACATACATTACAGGTCGTAGATAATGCGGCAGAATTAACAGACAAAATGGAAATTAGGTTTGCGGCTTTGGTCCACGATATTGCCAAACCTAATACTCGGAGGATTGATCAAAAAAAGGGGTATACTTTTCACGGGCACGATGCTATTGGTGAGAGAATGTTAAACAAAGTAGCAGGCCGCATGAAACTTTCTAATGATTTAAAATCTTATCTAAAAAAACTTACGTTACTCCACCTACGTCCTATTGCACTCGTAAAAGATATTGTCACGGACTCTGCTGTAAGAAGATTAATGGTCTCTGCTGGTGAAGACCTTGACGATCTTATGATATTATGTAGGGCCGATATCACAACAAAAAACCCTAAAAGGGTAGAGCAATATTTAAAGAATTTTAATAAAGTTGAAAAGAAAATGGCAAACGTAGTTGAGAGAGATGCAATGAAATCTTTTCAATCACCAATACGTGGAGATGAGATAATGAAGATCTGTGGCCTTATTGAAGGAAGGAGAGTTGGAGAAATAAAGAATGCTATTGAGGAAGCGATTTTAGATGGAGAAATAAAGAATGATCATAGTTCAGCCCTAGAATATCTAAATAAGATTAAAGAAAATTTTCTCAATTAAATTGATTTCTACTTAGTTAAAAAAAAGGTTATTCAATGGAAAGCTGTCCAAATATAGGAGGGAAAGAGATTAAAAAGCGATTTTTCGCAACTCTTTTTGGGTTACTACTCACCATTATTACTGGAATATATATAACCTTTTTCAATGATGGCGAATCAGGTTTTCTGGTGATATTCCCTGCCCTGATTATGGGGGTATCTTTTTTTGAAGTATTGGATAAGACCTGTATCGTCAATGCTTATTTTGGAATAAAAAATATGGGCGATAAAAATCAGAGAGAACGAGATTCCACTTATTTAAAAATACAGAGATCTAGATCTACAATGATAATAGCAAAAGGGGTTTTCATGTCGTTAGTAATCACAGTGATCTTTTATATTATATAATCAGGTTTAAAAAGTCTTTAATCATTGAATAGGTCGAATCAAGAACCTAAACACGAGTAATTTTAGATATGTATAAAGTGGCGATACTATTTGTTAGATGATAAGGAACTTTAGCTATTATAATGCGTCTATATAACATCAAAAAATATTTATTATTTTTATTTTATTTTTCAGGTCTCAGTGCTCAAGGATACAGCCTAGATGATTGTATTCAGTCTGCGCTTGAAGGTAAAAAGACAGTCCTATCTGCACAGCTTGGTGTTATTTCAGCTGAGCAAGGATTAAAAAGTTCATATAGTAATCTACTTCCATTTGTTCAAGCTACAACAGGAGTTGGGAAAACACAATCTTCCAACCAAGAGAGTTATCAGTTCGACTATAATAATTTTTCTGCAGGGCTTTCATTAAGTCAGAAAATTTATAATGGTGGTCAATCTTTAAATCAAGTAAAACAGGCAAGGTCAGCCTTAGAGATTGAAAAATTAAATCATCGATCAACTAAAATACGAGTAATTGAAAATGTGATCAAGTCATACTATGGTTTACTGAAGGCACAAAAATTAATGAATGTAGCTGAAAAAAATCTAGAAATGTCAGATCAACAATTATCATTAGTAAAAGAAAAATTTGACCTTGGCGTGGTAAAACGTTCTGATTTTTTAAAAGCGCAGGTTGCACAAGGACAGGCAAAGGTTGAAGCACTTAACAAGCAGATCTCCCTTGAAAATTCAAGGCGAAAACTATTTAATGATATGGGTCTACAGGACTTTGGTCAGACAATTAATGCGATAGATGAAATTTGGATTATGCCAGTGATACCATCGAGCAGTGAAATATTAGATCTATTAAAAACACAGAACCCTAGCATTTTAATTGCTCAGAATCAGGTTAACTTGAGAGAACTTTCTTATAAAATAGTAAAAGGATTACGGATGCCCTCATTGAATTCTTCAATAAATTATTCTGCCAATGGCACAAACGCTGATGAATTAGTAAATGCTTTAAAAGATGGATGGACCCTAGGGATGAACCTTTCTTTAAGCGTGCCAATTTTTACGGGTAACAGTCTCTCCATTCAACAGCAGCAAGCAAAAATATCTAGGCAACGCTCAGAATTCTCTTATGTTACGTTATTAAATGATCTAAAAGTTCAGGCAGAATTAATTAGAGAATCATTAAATAATTATGCTGAAATAATTCCGTTAAACAGAGCTGTTATTGCATCGGCTCAAGAAGATCTGAATTTAGTACGTGAAAGATATAGCTTAGGCTCTGCGACAATTGTAAATCTTTTAGATGCACAGGTTTCAGAGATTAGTTCTAGTTCAGCCCTTATCAATACAATCCATGATGCGAGGATGCAACATGCAAATTTGAAAGCACTTCTTGGCACACTGGATATAGAATATCAAATAGAAGAAGAATATAATGTTAAATAAACTAAAAAAGAAAAAAGTCTGGATTCCTTTATCGATTAGCTTTCTCTTATTGGTCGGTTATTTTGCGATGTTGGGCGGAAAAGATGAGGGGCTATCTGTTAGTGTGGAATTTGTTCAATTGAGAGATATTGTACATAAAGTAAATGCAAGTGGGAAAATTCAACCAGAAGAAGAAGTAAATATCACTTCGACTATTACAGGATGGATAACTGAGATAACGGTTCTTGAAGGTGATACCGTTGAGCCGGGACAGCATCTTATTAGTATTGATGAAAAACAGTATCGACCTCGATATAATAATGCATTATCTCAAGTAAGGTCATCAGAGGCGAATCTTCGAAAAATGCAATCTCAAATGGATCGCACTCAGTCGCTCTTCTCTCAAGATTTAATATCAAAGCAAGAACTGGAACAAATTGAAGCATCTTATCAAATGGCTGTCAGTCAATCTGAACAGGCAAATGCAAATCTATTATCTGCAGAAGATGAATTATCTAAGACTCGCTTGACAGCTCCTAAATATGGCATTGTCACAAGTTTGACAAAAGAGGAAGGCGAAATGGCAGTTGGGGGGATGTTCAATCCTGGGGTTCTAATGACTGTTGCAGACCTCAGTAGGATGGAAGTTGAAGTTGATGTAAATGAAAATGATGTAGTGAATATTGACGTAGGAGATAGCACGGAGATAGAGATCGACGCTTTTCCAGATACTATGTTTTTTGGAGTTGTAAGTGAAATTGCTCACACGGCACAATCTCAGAATATGGGTAGTCAACAACAGGTTACTAATTTCAAAGTAAAGATAAGGATTCTTTCTCCCCCCGAAAAAATAAGACCAGGCATGAGTAGCACCGTTAATATTATTTCAGAAACAATTAAAAATATTATATCAATACCAATTCAATCTCTCACATCTCGTCCTGAAAACTTTGAAGAGATAAAAAATAATAAAAAATCAGGGAAAGAAAAACGATGGGGCGGCTCTAATGAAAACGAAGATGAAAAAGCGAATAATAGTTTTCTACCGAAAAAGAATAACGTTGATGTTGTCTTTGTATTGGAGGATGAGTTTAATGGAGAAACTGCTCCAGAAAGTAAAAAGTATGCCCTTGTCAAACCCGTTACGGTTGGGGTTTCAAGTGAAAATCACTATGCTGTAAGATCCGGTCTAGAAGTAAATCAAATGATTGTGACTGGTGGATATAAAGTTTTGAGTAAAGAACTTAACCACGGAACATTGGTATCTCCAGATATCAAAGATATAGAGGCTCTTATGAAAGAAAATGGTGAACGTAGTAGCCTTTCAATTAAAATTGGTAACTAGAATAAAAACAGGTATTTAATTTGAGTCTGATTCTACTAAAGAATATTTATAAGATCTATAATGTTGGAGGTGAGGAGGTGCGTGCTTTAGACGGGGTTGATCTAGAGATAAAGAATAATGAATACTTAGCCATTATGGGGCCATCCGGGTCAGGTAAGTCGACCTTAATGAATATGATCGGATGCTTGGATACTCCGACATCAGGGATTTATGAATTTGAAGGGGAGATGGTTCAAGTCATGGATGATGCGCAACTGGCATCCATACGAAATCGTAAAATTGGTTTTGTTTTCCAAACATTCAATCTATTGCCAAAAGCAACAGCACATCATAATGTTGAGATTCCACTGGTGTATGCAAATATTAATAGAGCAGACCGTCTTGACCTTGCATCAGAGGCATTGAGCAATGTTGGCCTGAGTGACAGGATGCACCATAAACCAAATGAATTATCAGGTGGACAACGCCAAAGGGTTGCGATAGCGCGTGCCCTGGTAAATAGTCCTTCTATTATTCTAGCTGATGAACCAACAGGGAACCTAGATTCAAAAAGTGGGCATGAGATCATGGGTATTTTTGATGGACTTCATAAGAATGGTAATACAATTATTTTAGTTACTCATGAAGATGGTATTGCGAAACATGCAAATCGTACCATTAAATTATTAGATGGTAAGATAATTGAAGATAATGAGCAATACGATTGAAGTTTTCTTTATTTTTAGAAAACTTTAGAATCTCATTATCCGCAGTCCTAGCCAATAAGACCCGTTCGATACTCACAGCTTTGGGTATTATAATAGGTGTATTATCTGTTACACTAATGGGGACACTGATCTCAGGATTAGACAGGTCATTCGAAAGTAGTATGTCATGGCTTGGTAAAGACATTTTATATATTAGTCGTTACGAATGGTTCAGTGATATGGAGTGGTGGGAAATAAAAAATAGGCCACGTATACTTCCAGAGTATGTTGAAAAGATCAAAGAACGAACTGACTATGCTTTGGCGGTAGCACCGGTTATGCAGAGAGGTGCTGCTTTATCTTATGAGGATAAAAAAACTCGTACTGAAATATTTGGGACCAATGAAGATTATATGGAAACCATAAGCACCGATATTATTGAAGGTAGGTTCTTTACAAACAATGAAGATCGATCTGGAGCACGAGTCACTGTTATAGGGCATGGTATAAAAGACGCTTTTTTTGGTGAGAGCGATCCAATTGGTGAATATTTAAAGATCGATAACATTAAGTTTAGAGTTATTGGGGTTTTAGAGAAGCAAGGAAAGTTTCTGGGTCTTTTTAGTGTTGATAAACAAGCAATCCTTCCGTTTGGTGCTTATAAAAGACTTTTTTCTAGACGTGGATGGATGAGGTTAAGTGTAAAAGTACCAGAAGATAAGCTAGAAGAAGGGATGGATGAAATTTCTGCAGTAATGAGGCATATTAGAGGGCTAAAACCTTCTGAAAAAAATGATTTTGCAATTAATCAGACAAAGGCATTTGAAAAACAATATAA